>VOFC01006433.1_pt1 | contig 15301 bp, 33 predicted proteins | sample 5384161 | NCBI WGS metagenome assembly VOFC01 (sample SAMN12384722, study PRJNA508395) | human gut metagenome | isolation source: healthy gut B | host: Homo sapiens | reverse complement strand
AATCCGACAATCCGCCCTTCACCGCTCTCAATGTCTGTTATCTCTGCGCTGTCCCATTTGCAGATCCACTGATCCCGGTCCGGGAAGTAGATAGAGATGCCGCAGAGTTGGGAGATGACTCTTTCTCGACCCACTTTCATAGTCCCTCCTTGTCCCGGACCTTTGACAGTGAATCGTATCCAGGACGGTACTTGCTGCACCAGTTCTCCCGGTCCCACAACCTCGTCCAGCCGGTTCTGAATGTGCGCGGTTCGTCACATAGGGGACGGCGATGCCTCGCATTTTCTCCTCGAAGGTCTGCTGAGCCGCCACTCCAGGTCCTCCGGGGCAAAGGGGGCTTTGAGCTGAGCGCCGCCTGGATCTGCCTGGGGCCCCTGGTCCATGCATCCTCCTTACGTACATAAAGTCTTCTTCAAGGTACTGTTGCTGCATTATCGGTGCAGTACGCCGGGTCCTTGTTCTTCAGATGGCTGAGCAGTGTTCCTGTACGGTAGCCGTGGAGCTATGTTGTTCTGCGGCTGAACCGTCGTTGTTGTTGGCAGCTGCAACAGGTGTATCCTGGAGGTTTGCAAGGCGTTGGTCTTTGTAGACCGGGAGCACATTGTTCCCGGCACATTGCAGGTGAACCAGCCCACATTGAAAGTGGGTGGACAACATGCGCTGTCCTCGGTAGGCATTTATCCTCCACGACGCCCAGGCAGAACTGAATGTCTTTGCCCCCTCCCATTGGCTCACCCGGAAACCTTAAACACCAGACGGGCAGCGGAAACCAGGTACTCCAGCCGAAATAGTTGATGTCCGCGTGGGCAGCGAGTGCAGAAATCCCGGTCGCCGTTCTCGCTGACGCGCTGACAATGGAAACAGTTTTGCGGTAAAAACCCTTTGGACGCCCTCGTGCCGGATGCTGTACCTCACGCAGTCGTAAAAGTCTCAGGGCGATCTCCTTAAAGGTCACACCATCCTTCATTTCTTCTACCCGGATGCTGCGTTCATCCGGCGTGATGCGGAGCACAGTTCCCGTTTCACGCTCATGCGGCCTTCACCTCCATGCAGTCCGCCGCTGCAGCGCGTCCGTTTCTTCTACGGCTTTGCGCAGCGGTTCAAGATGGCATTTGTACCAATCCGCGATGGACAGCAGCGCCTCCAGCAGGTCGAACTCCCCATTGAAATCCTCGTCGATGCGGGAACACGATGCCGCTGGCCACTGATGGTTGATCCGGGTGTAGCGTCCACGCAAATCCATAGTAGCCGTCCAGGTCCATGGCGTACTCTACAAACCGCTGGGCGTCTCGCATAGGGGTTGTCCTTCAGTTTCACGCCGCAAAGTCGGCTGTGGGCGCGGCAGAGGCGGTAGTATTCATCATGTCCTTGAAACCGAAATACCACTTGGTCACACCGGAATATTTCGTTATAATCGTAAGAGATAAAAATCCGGAATGGTGTCAAAGCAGCTCCCAGAACATCTCTGTAGAAACCGTCATCTGCCGTTTCAAAACCTGCGTTCAAAAGGTCATCCAGCCTGCCATAGACATAGAACAGCCTGGCGACAGTGATGGACGGCAGTACATCGACGATCTCCTCTTCTGTCATACCGTCCCTCCTTCAGCAAAACGCGCGGCCCGTCCTGCTGACAGGCTTGGCACCGCAGAAAATTTTTGCCAGATCAGAGAGCCGGTACGCAATTCTCTCGATGCTCGATCCATCCCCGCAGGCTCCAGATGTCCTCATCGGTAAACGCCTCAAAGTCCAGGTCCGCAAATACTACCGGCTCTCCCCGACGGAGCGGCAGGAAGATGTGTTCCATTACATATTCAGACATCCCGGTCTTGGGTCAGCCGCTCTTCCGGCGCCTTCTTCAGCGCGGCCACAAGGCCGCTTTGCATCAATGTGCATAAAGTCCTCCTTTTTTCAGTAGTCCTCCGGCAGAAGGATGGTGGTGGCGGAGCGGTCCGCCTCCGTGATGATCCAGAACTTCTGCCCTGTGCTGGTGGTAGGCCGACAGGATGCGCATGCCGCTGCGGATGGCCTGGTCGTTGCTGCGCCAGTCCCCCGGGCATACATCGCCCCAGTCGCCCTCCCGGTGGCGATAATACGCGGCCATCATCTCCTCCACGCCCACATGATCCATGGCGCCTGGGGTGCATAACAGCCGTCCTGTGGGAAACTGCTTTACTTTTCCCCTGCATCGTTCTCCCTCCTATGTCAGGGCCTTGAAGCCCTTGGGCGTCAGGACATTGAAGATCATCTTGTTGCTGATGACCTCCTTGATCTCGGCGCCGATGTGGATGCCGGTGCTGCTGTACTTCTCCTCGCGCTCCTCGGTCTTCACCTTGATGATGCGCCCCTTGATGATGTGGGGGGCGTGCCGCAGTCGATGAGGCCGTTGATCATGCCGGAGCCGCCCACCAGCCCGATCTGCCCGATGGACAGGGAAGCAGGGGACGCTTATCCGCCCGGTCCAGGCTGCTCCTGGCGTTCATCAGCCGGCGGATGCTGTCCGATTGGGCGAGTTGGCGCTCCAGTTCCTTCTCGTTGAACCGTTCCCCTTGAAGACCTCCACCTTCTTGTGTACGGCGGGGATGGCGTAGCGCCCCTCCTCCAGCTGCGTGACGCAGGGCAGGACGGCGGGGTCGGCGTACCGCTCCAGCGGCGTGCCGGCGTCCGGGTCGTCGGTCCGTTTTTGCGCAGGCCAAATATCGCGACCTGCTTGAATCTCTGAAACTCCCCGTCGGTAAAAGCGCCACACGGAGAGGCCGTCGAAGTTTTCACCCAGGATGCGGCAGATGTCCGGGGTCAGCCGGTAATAGGGGATCACATAGATGAGCAGCCCGCCCAGCATCAGATGGCCCATGCTCTCTACCAGAAACCGCTTCTCGTGCCGCGCCCGGCCGCCGCCCTGGTTGAGGACGGAGAGATAGGGCGGGTTGAGGAACAGCAGGTGGAAGGCCTCGGAACTGATGCGGCTGTGGAAGAAACTGCCCACGCCCACGCGGTGCAGCCTTGTCTGGGCCTCCTCCGCGCGGCTCTCGTCCAGTTCCACGCCGTAGGCAAAGCAGTTGTTGCCCTGGGCGATCTGCCGCAAGGCCTTGCCACAGCCGCAGCAGGGGTCGAAGACATTGGTAGTGACGCCACTCCGGGAACCGGATGCCCCGCAGGATATGTCCGATGTTCTCCGGATCGGTGGGATAGTATCCCATGCGCACCTGGTTCATCAGTCGGCCGATGGTCTTGGCGTTCACGGTGTCCGGGCGCTCGGGAAGTTTTTCGGCAAAGACCGTGCAGGGCCTCATAGACCGGCTTGTAGGCCCGGGACATGAGGTTGAATCCGGAAAGTCCGGCCTGCAGTTTGCCGGCGATTCCGGCCCCGGCGTATTCCTCCAACTCCAGAAGCGCCAGTCTGGCGTCGCCCAGAGCGGCGGCCAGCCGCGTGCGCACCTTCTGCAGTTCCTCATAGCAGCCCCTGGCCCGCTGGGGATCGGCCTGGAGGTATTTCTCCACTCTGGCCCGCCAGGTCAAAAAGTTCCGCGCTACTCCGCAGAATGGCGCTCCGGGCCGCAGACGCCTTGGCCGCGGCGAAGGGGCACTTCCTGCCGCTGTTGGTTTTCCTGTTCGCTCACGCAGATTCCCCCAGTTGTCAGCGAGTATCTCCGGGTGCTCAATCAGCCTCAAAAGGCCGGTGTCGTTCATCGCCTGGACGGGCAGCAGATACTCCGCTCTCGTATCAGACTCTTTAGGCCCCACGGTAAACTGATAGAGGTCGTTTTCGCGCCTGGCGTCAGGGGTGGTCCGGCATGTCGAATGCCTTGGGCCGGACGCTGATTTGGATTCCATCCCGGTTGACGGCCTCCAGACGAAGCTGCCAGATGGGATCCGAGACGATGAACCGCACTGTACCGTCTATCTCCTTCACGCAGAAGGAGGACAGGCGGTGGAACTTCAAATGCTCAAAGTCCCCGTCCAGATAGATCCCGCAGGAGATCCCGCGGCGCCATCGATTCAGGGCCGAGTAGATCTCATCTTCCGACATATCCGGCCGGATCGGAGTCTTCTCCAGGACTTCCTTTTGTCTCGGCATTTTTCAAGACCAGGCACAAACTGCCGTCCAGGGGATAACTGCCGACCTCCCGGCGCATGACATTTCCGGCGTCGTCGCGCAGGATGGTGATGCTCTGCTGAAAACCGCAGGCTTCACAGAACTCATAGTGCTCCTGTGTCTTATAGTAGTAATCTGAAAGGAGCCTGTTTTTCCCGCAGATTGGGCATTTCAGGCCAGACTCTTGTACGCTTCCCATTGTTGGACTCCTTCCTTCCTGCTCACATCGGACCTTCCTGTAGCGTCAGGCCGCCCGGTCAAGGCGTGGTCCTTCCGCAGCGCGCCCAGCTGTTCCAGCAGCCGCTCATAGGGCATGGTCCCAAATTCGCCCAGGCAGATCCAGTTGTTGTACCCGCCGCGGCAGTCCTTCCAGGTTGCGGATGGTGCGGTAGAGCAGGGACATTCTCTCCGCCGGCGGCAAACTGCCCAAGGCAGATGTAAATGCCGCCTTCCTCCCACATCCCGTAGAGGGAGCACTCCCCGGACACGGCGATGCCCGCAGCGTTGGATTTCACCACGGCGTCCCGCAGGCCCAGGTCTTTGGCAAGCGCCCGGAGAAAGACCCTGCCCACATGGAGAAAGGTCTTTTTGGCCCCGTTGGGGCCGCCCTCGCGCTCTCCGTGGAGATAGCCGAGATCCCGGCCGAGCAGGTCACAGAGACGGTGCATATTGTCTTGCTGAGACTGGATCGACATTCTCGTTTCCTCCTTATCCGTCAGATGGCCTATGTAAAAACGGCAAGGGACGCTTCCCCTTGCCGTTTTCGTTCCCTCACGCCGCGGGGCGGAGGATCGTTTCCGTTTCAGGGTCGAACACCGGCGCGTTCTCCTCCGGCGTACCGGGAGGATGCGCAGGGTATAGCCCTTTTTCACGTAGCAGTTTGAACATGCTCACCAGGCGCTTGAGTTCAAAGTCCTCCTCTTCGGAAGGGGCGGCGCTGTCCTGGCCGACGCGTTCCTGCTCCATGATCTCCCGGACGGTCTTTGCAATCTCCGCGCGCACCGCGGCGTCCAGTTCCTCCTGTTTCTTCTGCGACGCCTTGACACGCTTGCCTTTGCGCGTTCTCTCCCGTTTCGCCTTAGGTGCCGTGAGGGTGCCCCAAAGGCGTGCAGCCAAGCGGCCAGAAGGGTGCGCAGCATCCCGCGCTTTTGGGGCTGAGGTTTATCACCTCGCCGGCCTTCATCTGGTCAATCTCGCTGGCCGCCACCGTGAGTTTGCCCGTCTCCACATAGGAGGCGGAGAGGAAACAGCTGACAACGGCCCAGTCCGAGGCGATCAGAGTGGGCGTCTGGACGCGCTTGGCGATCAGGCGCCTGCAGACGACCTCCGCGCTCTCCACCTCGTCGGCGCGGATGACATCGGCGTGGACGGAGCCCGCGTGGATGATCCCATCGCCGCAGATGCTCCTGGCCCGGATGTCTCCCGCTACGCGAAGGCAGCCCCGACCACCAGCCGGTCGGCAGACAGCACTTCATACTGGACGGTCTCTCCCTTGGGGATATAAATGGTTTTCATATTGATCTGCTCCTTTTCTTGATTTTCGCCGTGAGATTTTCCCACGGCCGCTGATCCGCTGAGGCGCTTTTCCTTGCGCCCGCCCGCGGTCTATTCCTGTGCCAGAAGGTCTTCCAGTTCAGAGATCTTCTGCATCACTTCATCGGCGCGCTGCAGCGCAGGCTCGTCCATGACCGCCTCCTTCAGCGTGGTCAGACAGGCCTTGACGGGCTTGGCCGGGTCGTATTTTTTGTAGAATACGCCTTGCTCGTGAAGAAAAGTTCCAGCGCGTCGCCCTCGTTCAAATTGAACAGGCGGCGGATCTCTTTAGGGAATGACGATCCTGCCGAGGTCATCCATTCTTCGGATAATGCCGGTTTCTTTCATGCCGCTTTTTTCCTCCTCGTCTTTGCCAGCGTGGGGCGGATATTCACGCTGGTCGTGGCGAAGGTGACCTGCCGCACCCGGCTGTCGCCCAGCGCCAGAATATTGTAGATGATGTCCACCACGGCGGTGGCCGCCGTGATATTGGCCGCGATGCTCTGGGGGCGGACAGGGATGCGTCCGCGCAGCTGAGCTCCGTGGGGAACTTGTCCTTCTCCTTGAGCACATCCGGGTAGACCTTGCCGACGGGCCGGTACAGGGTCCGGCCGCCGCTGCGGATGCCGCAGACGATCTGCCCGGTGTGCATCCCGTTGCCGCTGTCGATGTAAACCAGTTCGTCCATCTTGTAGAAGACGCTGTGGCACAGCTGCCTGCTGCGGTTGTTGTCCACGGCGCCGATGAGGATGACCTGCTCCTGCAGGACGGGTCGCTCCAGCTGCGTCCTCTCTGGAATATCCCCAGGTTCCAGAAGCCGGCGCAGACGCTCCTCGCTCTCAATGAACTCTGGGCACATACTCCGTTTCCATCCCGAACACCGAGGCGTACCGCTCCGCCAGCACCCTGGCCTTTGTTTTCCCCCAGGTCTGCGGGGGATGAAGTTCTGCCGGACGAGGTTTTTCTTCTCCACCACATCGCCGTCGCAGATGATGAACCGCACGGGCCGGTCCAATGCGTAGAGCAGACGGTACAGGTGGGGCGCGATATGGCCCCCCGTGCCCCCGGCGCCCAGCATGACCGCCTTGACGGGCCGCACCAGGGAAAACTTCATCCCAGCACCGCCTCCGGAAGCCCGAAGAGCAGGTCGCTCCAATGGGGGCCGGCGCACCTTTTCAGGCACTTCCGCGGCGCCGCACCGCTCCACCTGGTCCAGCCATTCGGGCGGGGAAATCATCTCCCACGCCCTCCAGCACCTGCGACGGGTCGATCTCCTGGTAGGTGCCGCCGCAGGACATCCGGGCCGTGATGGTGGGATAGAACCGGTCCAGATGGCCTACCACAAAGTAAATGCGCGTGGCCTTTTCGTCCTCATCGTCGGTATAGGAGAACTTTGCGGCCATGCTGTTTGTGGCTGTGGATGTCGGCGTAGTGGATGTACCGCTCCTCCGGCAGGGCGCTGCCCCCGGAGATCCCGCGTCAATGCGCGCCTTGGACACCCGCTGCCTGGGGATGAAGACCGTGTACTCCTCCTGCTCCTTGTCCCAGTAGATGTGGGCCAGCGCCTCAAACTCCTCGCGCTCATTCATAAAGCAGCGGAAGAAGGAGATGATCTGCCCGATGAGGTTCCCTGGGGATCAGGGGGCAGGGCCGGGGTAAACCCGGCCCTGACCGCTGAAAAGTCCACGATCTTGTGTTTGGGGGCGATAAAATCGCCCATCTCGGTTTTCCGCAGTTCATAGATCCGCCCCGTCCCGGGAGGGATCAGGCAGATGGGCTTATCCGACGCCTGGGCGTCCTTCACCGTGGCGAACACCCCCTTGTAGGAGGCGATGCCCTTGGACTGGGCCGTGACCTGGGGGTCACCAGGCAGTCCGGGCTGCGGTCCTTTTCCTGGCCGCCTTCTTCAGCCCATCCAGGAATGTCTTGGACTTCTCGATCTCCTCCCTTGGTGCCGGCGATGGTGGTGCCCTTGGGGTCGGAAATGAGCTTGGTCACCTTGCCGTAGGTCACCGTCCAGGACACCTTCTTGCCCTCGGCCAGTTCCGGGAAATCGTCCGCCTTTTTCGATACGAAGTTCCTCAAAGGTCATGGACGCATCCGCGATCTCCGCCTTGACTCCCCCGTAGGAGAAGATGGGCGGCTTATCGAAGGGACACCTGCTTGGGGGCATCCTGTGTGGATTTGGCGGGCTTGGGCGCCGGCTCGTCTTTGGACGCAAGGGCCGCAAACAGATCCGGCTCGCCGCCCTCATCCGCATCGGCTTTTCTACGGCAGGGGATTCCTGCTCCGCGCTCTGCGCAGGGGCGGGTTTCTTCTGTGCGGCCGGCTCTGCAGCGAGCACGGTATCCTCGGTTTTTTCGGTTCGCTTGCGGGTTCCGGGGGCCGGCGGGGGTACGGCCGCAGCCGCGCCGGGTCTCCGAAAAATGGCGGCGATGTCCAGATCGCCGTCCTCCAGTTCGGGAAAAGTCAAAGGCGTTTCCAAATTCACTCATGGTTCCTGGCTCCTTTCGTTTTCGGACAAAAAAAGACCGCAACCGCCCACATGGGCAATTACGGTCTTCTTGGTCCTGTTGTGTTTTGGTATTCCTGGTCGGTTTTGCGGACTTGTCCCGGGGCAGACTGCGCCCCCGGCCTCCTTTCCGTCCACCCTTCAATGCTCCCGCCCTACAATGCTCCGCCCTGAAATACACCTTCATTGTACCGCCATGAGTGTATCCTGTAAACTTGCGCTTGCCGCAAGGGAAATCCATAGAAAGCGCAAAGGGGCGGCAAATGTCGTTTTTCGTTTTACATGATTCTGTATTCAGTGCAAAACAGCATATCGGTGCCTGAGTCCTATGCAGGATGTAACTGGCCGGCGCAGAAAGATATGAGGCAAATTTTGCAAAGTGCATTTATGTTCTGGAGCAAAGTGTTGTGTAATACTTCTAAATCTGATAATATTTTCCTGGACACATTGTAAAGGAAAGGAAACACTGCTCCATGGATTACCCGACCTCGCCACAGCCCCCGCAATATCCCGGATGAAGGGGAGCACTCCCGCCAATTCATCCGCATAGGCAATGTAGAAATTGATTTCGCTGATGCTATTTCCGCCATCTTGAAATCCACCGGCACCGTTACAGCGGACATCCGAACTGTCGAATTCTGCCAGGAGGTGCCCGCGGGGGAATTGTCGGCGAAATTTTTCTATAACCCCGGCGGGAAGTATGTCGATCCCTACCCTGGCATTGATGTGGAGTTAACCCCGCGCCACTCGCCGAACTCCGCCCCTGTCGCGTTGACCCGTGTCGAGCAGACCGCGTGGGGACCAGAGCAGTCCAACGCAATCCGCATCAACATATACGGGGCCTCATCGCGATATCTGGGGTATGTTGAACACACGACGGGGGATGTTGTATCTGGAGACCGCTTGGAGCGAACGGCTTTGGTGCTGAACAAAGGTGCCGATGATTTCCTCGCTTAACTGCTCCCTTGAGCAACAATGTCTTTGCTTATTGGATCTGATATGACAAGTAGTCAAAAATTCGCCGTAGCAAGGATATAAGAACTCTCCTTGTCATCGAACAGGACGGCTCTGTATAGAGCCGCCCTGTTTTTATGTTATTTCTGCGAACCGGGGCGGGGCGTAGTAGATCAGAACCCTGATCCCCCATCCTCCTCAAAGTCGCAATGCAGCGAAAAGTTGCCCAGGCCGAAGCCGGTGCAGGATTCGATCAGGGGGCGGAGTTCCCGCGTCGAGAAGTTCACCACCGCGATCTCCGAGGGGGTGTCCCGGACGAAGATGTGCTCCGCGAAGGCGTCCAGGCAGTCCTGGCAGAGGAACGCGCCGATGGTCTCGGGTCAACGGTCCCGCCGCCCGCCGGAATGTCCACATGGGAACTCCCCGGTCCGGGTCCGTAAAGGCGGTGACGCGGAGTTCTCCCAGGGCCATGCCGCCGGAGATCGCCACGCCCTGGGCCTCTTTGATCTGCAGGCCGTCCGGCCCGTAGGTGTTGATGGGCAGCGGGAACACCTCAAAGGTGTTGACATTGACAAGCCCCATATTGTCCTGCCCCCAGTAGTCGGAGAGAATGTGGTCCGTCCGGTCCCCGCACAGGCAGCAGTCCGCCTGTTCGATGGCGGAGACATAGGCCGGATGCTCATAGTCCGCCGGGTCAAAATCAGACGATTCCTGCCCGCAGGCGGTAAGCAGGAGCAGAGGGAGCAGAAGCGTCGGAATCAGCCGTGTTCTTTTCATATTGGATACCACCCCGCAAGATTTATCACATGGATCAGGCCGCGCCTTTGCCGCCGCAGGGCCTCCTCCAGCACCTCGCGGGACCCGCTGGACGGGTGGGACACATAGGCGATCAGATATGTGCTGTGCTCCACCATGTACTGGTTGGCGCGCACAATGGCCACCCGTCTGGGCACGCGCTCCATCCCTGGCGGATAGAAGGTATCATCAAATCCTTTTGGGAGAGAAACCGGGCGCTCCGCCGGATGGTAGGGCAGCAGCATGGTAAGGCGGATCCCCGGGTGGCGCTCCTTGGCGCAGACGACTGCGTGGGGCGCCAGCGCATCAAAATTTCCATAGCGGCCGACGACAAAATCCCACGCCGTACGCGGTGATATGCCGCTCCACTTCCTCTTCCAGCAAAGGAAGCACCTTGTCCGGGGCATCGCGGTGCCCGATAAAAAAACATGTGTTCATGGTACTCCGCCGCTCCTTCCGGCATATCGCAAAATGGCCGATCCGTACAGTTACATGGACTATTTGGCCGCAACCTTGTCCTATAATGATGGTACAGTCACATGGACGAGGTACAAGAACATGGCGTTACAGTTAAATGAGGCGGTCAGCGCGCGGCTGACGGAACTGCTCGAAGCGCGGAACATGACGCAATACCAACTGGCAATGAAAAGCGGCGTGCCCAGATCCACCATTTCAAACCTGGTGGGCTGCACTTATCCTCCGTGAAACTGCGCATCCTCCACGAGTTATGCCAGGGCCTTGGCATCGACCTGTGCGAATTCTTTTCTTCCCCGCTGTTCGAGGAAAACAATTTAGAGCCGTAAAATCTCCGGCGCCTTTCGTGAAAGGGCCGGGGGATTTGTCATATTACGGGGCACCACGCCCCGTCTTATGGGAAACGGTAGAAGTCAGTTCCGCCCCCGGCGTCTCCTGAAGCCGCTCGCCCTCCATCATTTGAAGGCCGCTGAAACCGTCCCCCGAGCCGTAGTCCGGAAAATACTTCAAAATCGCGTTCTTCAAGGCGGCAGGGTCGATCCTTGTCCCCCAGGTATCCTCGGCAAAGGGCAGCATCTCATAGAGCGGAAGGCAGCTTGTTTGATAGGAGTAAAAGCGGTATCCGCAGGTGTTGTTGGGATGCCCTGTGCCCGGTCGTGTTCCGTCAGTGCCGCGCGGTCCAGGGTCTCTTCAAACAGTTCGCTGCAAAGCGGGTATGCGATGGCCAGGACCCATCCGGCCTGAGCCGTTTCCAGCCAGAACAGCCCGTTGCACAGCCGCTCATGGCGGAGTGCCGGACCCCAGGGGTCTCCTCCGGGGCGGGAATGCGCCGAAGTATTCCGGGCAGGCATCCATTCCGAACGCCCGATCCGCCGCCAGGGACGCGCCTTCCGGCAGCGGAAGGCCGTGTTCATCCAGGTATTTGTGGGCCTCGTACTCTACAACATGCCTGCCCTTGCAGGAATAGTCATAGTCATAGAGAAACGACCTGGGAATGGTCGGCAGGGGGCACGCCGTAACTGAGGGGCCTCGGGGACATCGCGGACGAATCCTCCGATACCACAAGGTATTCCCCTCCGAAGAAGGAATCGGCGCCGCTGGGCCTTGTCGCGATGTAATACACGCCGGGACAGATGAATTCCGCGGCATAGATTTCCCCATACTGCGCTTCCAGGCCGCGAAACTGGCCCGGAAGTTCTGAAAGCGGAATGGGACCGGGTCTGGCTGGAGGCCCGCCCGCGTCAGCGGGATGCTCCTGTACCAAGACAGGCATTGGGACCCGGCGCACATCCTCCGGCGCAACGAACCGCGCGACATCTGGCGGCAGTTCCTGGAGCCGCCTGCCGCAGTCCGGGCAGAAATAGGACCCGTCGGACGCCTGGCACCCGCAGTCCGGGCATAAGATCATGTGGATCCTCCATTTGATGAAACTTCGTCTTAGTAGTATATATACTCTCTTATTGTTAAAAATAGAAGATATATATGTAATTTGAGAGGAAAAATAATGCTATCATAAACTACTAATTAGTAGGTGATAGCAGTGAACTTTAATGTTGGAGCCAGAATCAAAGAACTGCGCATGGCAAAAGGTCTTTCGACCAATAAACTCTCAATCTGGCAGGGTTATCACAGAGTTATGTGCGCAATTTGGAGGCTGGAAAATACGACAATCCTACGGTGGACTCCCTGGAGCTGATTTGTGACGCCCTTGGAATCACATTTGAGGATTTTGTGAATTACGGCGATCTCTCGCTTTCCCAGCTGAAGGCCATGAAGGTGGTCCGAATGCTGAGCGATGAACAGTTGGAGGGATTTTGCCAGCTCGTCAATCCGCAGAAGGACCCCGATGGGCGCCCCTGAATAAGTTGTTTTTCCACATTATATCTCAAAAAGAGTGAAAGTACAGTTTTATTTGGTTCTATTTCAACACTCATTATAACGGTAAAATACGGCTATAAAGGGGTGTGAGTCTTTGAATGTAATAGAGCGCATACAGGAATATATGAAACTGCGGGGATGGACGGAATACCGCTTGGTAAAAGAGACAAAACTTCCGGCGTCCACGCTTGCGAATATCTTTCACAGGGGCACCACGCCAAGCATCCCCACGCTGGAGATCATTTTGCGATGCTCTGGGCATATCCCTCAGTCAGTTTTTCTCGGACAGCAGTCTGGTCTCCTTGACCAAGGAACAGGAAGATCTGCTGAACAGGTGGTCCACGCTGTCGCAGGAGCAAAAGGAAGTTCTTTTGGAACTCATGTCGAAGATGAACTGAGGGCGAATTCAGGGGCGGAACCGCCAGCGGACGCTTTCTGTATCGGTTATCAGCAAGACCGGGGGCATACGCCTCCGGTCTTGTTTTCGCGGTCCCACTCCGATACGCTTAGGCGGTATTGCGGACCACGCGAAAGCCGTGTATAATGGTATCATTCCATGGGAAGGGCGGCAGGCATGGCAGCGACGAAATATATCCTAATGAATCAGGACACCCCGGTGTTGGATTTCATCTGCCGCAGGAACGAGTTTGACGAACCGGAATTTTATGAAGGCGCCTGGTATGGACTACCGGCCAATCGGCTATCGCGGCCTTGCTGCGTTTCTGGAGCATCGGAAGGCGCCCAAACATCGCGAGCACATTCGGCAGCTCCTGGAGCAGTATGGCTGTGATGATCTGGAGGGATTCCTGCAGGTGACCCACGCCCTGTCCCTAAACGACACCTTCTGGGTAAAGCGGAAGGGGGAAACTTTGCAGTGGCGGGATGTTTCCTCTATACCAATCCCTTCAGCGAGGTAATCAGCGAGGGCCGCCTTTGACGGGACCATCAGCGAGACGGATTTTTCCTCCACTTCTCCTGAATTCGGGACGGATGGATACTACGCCAAGTGCTGGATCCGGGAGGAAAGTGGGATTAAACTCTATAAGAGCGGAAGCACCTTCCTGGAAATCGAGCCGCTGTCCGAGTTCTTGGCATCGCAGTTGGCAGAAGTCATTTGCCGGCAGGCGGTTCTGTATGACCTGGACTACTACCATGGGAAACTGATTTCCAAGTGTCCGCTGTTTACCAGCGAAACGGTAGGACTGGCCAAGGCAAGCGCGGTGTTCCACGGCGCTGAACATACGATTCAGACCTTCTCCGGTATTTTCGTGGGATCGGGGCGAAGACGCCTTCCGGCGGATGTGCGTATTGGATGCAATCATTCTGAACCCGGACCGGCACTATTATGGGAATTTCGGCGTCTTGTTTGACACCGCCACCATGGAGGTCCTCCAGATGGTCCGATATTTGACAACAACAAGAGCCTGCTGCCTGAGTTGGACAACGACCAGTTGGCAGCGCCCGACTGGTATATCGCCCGATGCCGCCCACGAATCGGCAGAGACTTCATCCTGACTGCCCGAGGACTGCTGACAGACGAGATCCGCAGACCTGGAACAGATGCGAAACTTTTTACCTTCCATCAGCACCCAAAAATCCAGGCGGAACAGGTGCGGCTGGACGCCTTGAGCGGCATTGTGCAGGCACGAATCCGTAAGATTCTGATTAAGATAAAACAGGCCGGAGTGCATAAGCCTCCGGCCTGTTTTCCGGGTCTGTCCTAAAAGCGGGAACGCCTGTGCCCTGTGCGGCGCATCGGTGCGCTGCATCCCCCAAAATATCGTTGTTTCAAAATCCGCTTATCGTGCAGATCGCAGGCCATCATATCGCAGTTTCGTTCCTTTCAGAAAAGCGCAGTTTCCCGTCCACCATCAGCGTCATGTAGGGACCGCCCGTAGTGGGTGCGCTCATCTGTATGCGCCGCCCACAGCCGTCTGGCCCGGTTCTCCGTGGTACCCGGGCTGAAGGTGCGCCAGTATGTGACCGTGCTGTGCATGTCCTCAATGCAGATCACGCCGTAACCTACGCTGCGGCGGTACTTTGTATCTCGCCCGGCGGTACAGGAGCACCGGCTGTCCGTTTCCTCTTTGATCTCAAAGCCGCTTCCCGATGGCTTAGGCATGAAATACGGCTGGCCGTCCCATTTTGCGGGTTTGTCGCCGCTGTTCCACGCAGCCAAAAAGGCGCGCCGCCCCATGCTGCTGTGCCAAACCGTCCAGGTCGGGGCAGGCAAACTGCGGGTAGTTCTGTTTCAGTTCCCCATGCCGGCGGCGCAGGTAGTGCTCGATAAAGTCCGTATCCGCCCGGCGGAAGCAGCGCGTCCCACAACGGCATCCATCCCGCCTTCCGGGGATGGACCCGTACCGTGAGCGCGATTTCACTGAGAGGGAGAACCACCGTTTTTTCAATCCATCCATCCTTGTTGTACCTGTAGTCAAAGGACTCTAAACTTCCGCAGGCTCGGAAAAACCCAAATACAGTTCATCTCCAGAAAGACGCGCTCAAACCCGCAATGGGATATTGTCATCATCAAATATTGGTCACCATAGGAACAACTCCTCTTTTTCTTTCTTACCACCGCCCAGCCTCGCAGGCCGGGCGGCATTTTGTTTGGCTACACTCTCTGATCGACCACCTCCGCACGATCTCGTCGCCCACAAGCCTGAGGTGCGGTAGATGTTCTGGGCAAAGGCCCGCAGGCTGAAGTCCATGCCGCTGCCCTGGTCCAGCAGCACGCCGGTCACGGTGAAGCGCCGCGCCGCCTGCTCTTTGGCAAGCCCTGAATGTGTCCGGCAGGGCGCATTCGCCGTTCCAGATGAACACTCACATCGGCGTTTTCAAAGCCTTCCTGCTCCATAGAGACGCAAGGCCTCCGCATAAGGCGTCTCTTAAAGCTGGTGCCGCTGCCGAAGAAGCACTCGGCGGCCGCCATCTTGTCTCAAGCCGCGGTATAGGCGCCCAAGGAATAATACATCCGTCTGAAACTGTCCTGGTCGGAAAGTGGACGAGGAAGCGAAACTGCGCCCATTGCTTCCGGCGATCTCCAGCAGGGTCAAAGCCAC
>VOFC01003820.1_pt1 | contig 15304 bp, 39 predicted proteins | sample 5384161 | NCBI WGS metagenome assembly VOFC01 (sample SAMN12384722, study PRJNA508395) | human gut metagenome | isolation source: healthy gut B | host: Homo sapiens | reverse complement strand
AGCTGCCTTGTGAGACAGCTCCAAACTAGTGAAAAAAGAGTGGCGGGACACCGAAAATGCCCCGCCCATAAATTTATCAAATACAAAATCCCGAAGCGCGTGATTTGCGCCGCCAATCATTCCGACCAGCCAGGCCGCCGCCATTGGCAGACCGTGGGCTTATCAGAAACGCGATCACCAGCCATGCAAGCCCGGCCCACATTCCGGCAGTAAAGAACAGCACCAACGACGCCAGAAATACAATGCCTGATAAATTCAAACGGACAGTTTGAATATCAGACGCATAGGTCAAGCCTCCTTCCACGAGGGAGAGAATCATATCCCTCTACCCAAATTCTACCGTGCCGGTTCCCGGAAAGCAACGGCTTTTTCTCCGTTTATGAAATGTTTGCAAATCCCCAGGAGCAGCTTATCCATGCCATTCCACAGGTCATCCAGCCGGGTACGCAGATCTTCCACATCCGCGGCATAAACGCTGCCGGTCTCATTGGCACGCCGGGTGTACTGGTTTAAGTTGTTGGAGCAGATACGAAGGAGGCGTATCATTTCCTGAATGTCGCCCATATCCAGGTGAATGATGTAACCGTCCACCGCCATCTTGCGAAGATAAGCGGAAAAGTTGGTGATCCCCAGCTCTGCCATACGTTCTTTTATCAGTTCCGCCTCTGGCTCGGTAACAAAGAAGTGAAGTTGTACGTTGCGGTTTTTTTTTCATCGGGCCGGTCCGCCTTTTTGGGGCCCGCCTTTACCGGGAGCAGCGACGGCGGCCTGGGCCTCTTGAGCCTGCCGCGCATGGACGCGCTCTTTTAATTTGTCCATGTATTCCTGAACATTGCCGGGCTTAGCGTGATAATCCCGCTTCAGCCGTTCCCGGCGCAGGATCACCGCCAGCTCCCGCTCACTTTCCGGCGCATACTGTATGGATTTTGGGGCGCCATGCTCTGGCATAGTTCATTGATCTGCCGTCTCTGGGACTGGTACGGCAATGTAAGCTGTACGCCGTCCTCGAATGTCACCGTTACCCGGTCAATAGGACAGGACAGCGATTTCACCCGCTCCACATGGGAAGGGTAATCCAGAGGGTAGATACTGCCGATCACTTTTCCATCCTGCAAACCATCCAATGTAAGGGCATAAGCTAAAATCGGGTCATGCGTCTGCTCATGGTAGAACATCCACACTTTATTTTCATTACTTTCCTGTAAATACACCGCCCGCTCACTCAAACAATATGTGCCGCAGGGCCTTGACATCCAGCGAAGGCGTCGGTCCTCCGCTTCTCCTGATAGAGCCAGCTTTGGGATCAGTTCTTTATCCATGTCAAAATCTTCTTTATAATGCTGCGTATGCAGTTCTACAACCTGCCCCAGAAAGTCCAGCACGTCAACGCCTTCAAATTTTGTCCCCATACTCAGAGCCCCCTTTCCGGGACAGGCGGTGTGATCTGCCTCGCCTCATGCTCCGGGCGCTCGGATTTCAGGCGGTCCAGGATAGAAGGTTTTCTTCCGGCAAGGTTTCCGGGGCAAGCTTCTGAATTTCTTCATGGGTCTGGCCGTCCGTCAGATCCGGTTTTTACCGGGGGCTCGTTGTTCAGTTTGCCATCCCAGCATATTATAATTGCCGGTCTGTCCTTCCTCGTAAAGCTCCGCATTCCGCAGATAGCTCTCGGGCGGCTGGAAGGGCTGCCCGGCGAACAGGATTTCCCCGCTGCGCTTCAAACTGCCGGAGAACGCCGTTTTGCAGCCGGGCAAACTCCGCATACTGATCCGCTGTAAGCCCCCGCTCCAGCATTTCCGCCTGAGAATGGGTCCAGCCTTCCCCCATAGAGGAAATAATACATATCTGCCCTGTCTGTGACAAAGCATAGGGAACCGTCGCCGTTATCGTAATAGGAAGTAAGCCCGTCCTGATAATGATAGCATTCCTCGCGGCCCAGATAGACCCGGTTGTCTGCCGCAAGCATGGCGATCATACCGGCATAGTTGCTGTGTACCGCGGAACGGATTTGCACCAAAGGGTCCGGCTCTTTAGAAAGCTGTCTGCCGGGAATCTCATTCAGTTTTTCCACCGCCGCGTTTCGGGGCGTCTGTTCTCATGGAGCAGGCATCTCTGTCCGGCTGTGTCCCATCCTTTCGGACAGCGCCCGGTTCCGGCTCTTTTTCTTTTTACATAATAGTGGACATTGGCAGTCGTGCGGTTGTTACATTCCTTTGCGTAAGCCTCGGCTGCCTCCTGGGAAGCAAATTCAAAGGGGCCTGCCGTCCTCCTTGCACCAGCTTTCCGCCCGCCCAAAGATCGAAGGGCGCTGCGCACCGCCCATACACCGTAAGTCTTTTCTTTTTCCATCGGCACCTCCTGTTATCGTTCCTGCTGCTTTTCCGGTTTTGGCCGGGCAGACGGTTCCGCTGTTTTCGTTTCTTTAAGCTGCTGCCGGAGGGGAAGGCTTGCGTTCCTGCTCCGTATCTGTGATATTCACATACTCGCCGATGATACAAAGCGCCTCGCCATAGCTGCCGGAAGCAAATACCCGGTCCTTCATTTTCCCTTTGCCTGGTCTGAAAGCCCATGCTCCCGCAAAGTGCGGGCAGCAATCCCCACCAGGTTAAAAATATTTCCGTCCTGCCCGATCAGCGCACAGTCCGGCTTTTCCGGCTCCGGCTCCGGTTCCCCGATAAACCCGCCCAGGCGGTTGGGGACAAAATCAGAGAGCCATGTGCCGCCGAAATTCTCATGGGTCTGTAAACGCCATGGCAAGGTTTTCCAATTTCAAGTCCACGCCCTCAAAGGATAGAGCAGGCAGGTAAGACCGTCATACTCAAAAGCAGAAATATCCTGGAACTTCGCGCCGTTTTCAAAATACCGGCTTCGGTGAACATTTCATTGATCCCGTCAAGCCATTCCCGCAGGTCGCCGCCGCAGCCCTGCAAAATCAGGCCGTCTTTTCCCTCCATACGGCGAAGGTCCTCTGTTGCAATATGGTTGATACTCAAAAAATCGCCTCCTATCGTTGTTGTTGGTTTTCTTTTTCCTGTGCCGGGCAGCTTTGCCCTCCGGCGTTTTCTTTAGCTGCTGCCGGAGGGGCTTTTTGTTCCTCTTTCTGTAAATCCGTAAGGATCGCAGATAAGGGCTGTTCCACCGGCTCCCGAAGCCCCGTACCACCGTTCCGGCCAGCGCGCCGTTTTCCCTGAACATTTCCAGCGTGTCAAAAGCACGGTCAAAAAGGGAATGTTTTGCTGGAATCCACGCACGGGGCAAAGTGGATCACTCCTTTGGGATAGTCCCCGCCGGGCCCGATCCAGCCCCCGTACAAAATCATCAAAGCCTTTTGTGATTCCCGCGTCTGCCAGCTCCACGGCATGGCTGGCATTTACCAAACTTGTTTTTTTATACTGGCGGCCCAGGACCAGCACACCGGTCTTTGGACTGAACATAAAGCGCCGGTTGTCGATCTGCTGCATATCAATGGCCTGCGTCCTGGTATTGATCCGCATGATCTCCGGCACAATCGGTATTTTTTTCTATAGGCATCCCTCCAAACCGTCATAAAAACAGAGCGCCGGGGAAGCGCCCTTTGTCCGCAACTTACCCCCATTTCAGAGGCCGGGGAGTATTCTAATATAGGCACCCCGTAAACAGGGCCTTAAAACCCTTGAAAACACTGGCCTGATTGGGCTAAGTGCGGACACATCACCCCTGTTTTGCCGCCCGCGCCGTTTCCGTTCCCGCTCGGATTTCCGTCTGGCAAAGCTGCGGCAATAGTCGGAACAATACGCCTGGCTTGTGACCGGAAGGTAAACCTTTCCGCAGACCGGGCATATTTTCTGCCTGAGAGAAGTATCTTCACCGGTCAGGGCAGATTCCAGCTTTGGCTCCGTAGGAAGCACCGCCGCCCGGAAATAGCGGCAGAACGCACCGGTCCACCATTTATTCAGCATGTAACAGGGAAAGTCCAGGGGAAGGCAGAGCTTATCCTGGCAGTCATAGTTGGCGCACAGGTTCGTCACCAGTCTGCGGATCGCCGCCCGCTCAAATCGTGTCAGTTCCCTTTCCGGCAGGGCGCTCATTTGCGCCCGCCTTTCTTCGCCGGAAATTCCAGATTGAAATTTACATATTTGCCGCCCGTATCATCCAGCACCACAACCGCGTCATAGGTCCGGCCCGTTTTCTCGCTGTAAAGTCCGGACATAGAAACGCGGCCCTCTTTCAAAGGGCCGCCGCAACGGTTTTTGTCAGGGTTTTTCTTCTTGCCGGTAAAGAATTTATTGTCTTTCCAGAGGGCAAAAGCGCAGTCCAGGTTTTCACAGAAGAACCCCTTTTTGCCCTCATACACGAGTGCCGCCGCAGCGGGACAGGTGTGCCGACAGCCTCGCGCCGGGTTCCTTTCGCGTTGGGGAACAGGCCGGCAAACCGTTCCTCCGGTGTGGTATGGTCTTTGACAAGCGCCCGGCTCATATCGGCAATCCTTTCCATGAAAACCTCCGCGCTGATCTCGCCGCGCCACCTGCTTCAACCGGGATTCCCATTCCGCGGTAAGCAGCAGGGGACTTGATATTATCCGGCAGGACCGTAATCAGGTTGGTTCCCTTTTCCGTGGGAATGAGCTGTTTCTTCTTTCTCTGCACAAAGCCGGTTGCCACCAGCTTTTCCAGGGTGGCCGCACGGGTGGCCGGGGTGCCTAAGCCTTTGCGCTCGGCGTCCTCCGGCGTGTCTGCCGCGCCTGCCGTTTCCATAGCTGCCAACAGGGAATCCTCCGTATATTGCTTGTCTGGCGGGGAGGTTTTGCCTACCCGGACGCCTGCCGTCACCGGTTCAAAGGTCTGGCCCTGGGTCGGCTCCGGTAAAGCCGCGTCTGCGGGGTCTGCCTGTTCCGGTTCCGCCTGCTTTTAGCCCCGTGCGGTAGAGCCGTTCAATTTCCTTCCAACCTGCCTGCAAGACATGTCTTTCCTTTCGCTGTGAAGGAGTGGCCCACACAATCCAGTACCGCCGTGACCGCCTCAAAGCGGTGCGCCTGGCCGGTGGCACAAAGAAGCCTCATGGCGATCAGGGTCAGCATCCCGCTCCCCGGAAGGGAGGGCAGACAGGTCCGTCCGGGCAATCTCTACGGTAGGAATAATGGCGTGGTGGTCGGTAACTTTGCTGCCGTCCGTTACCCGGTCAATATCCGGCTCGCCCAGGCACCCTTTTCCGAAAGGCATGTTGTTCCGCAACCACAGGATCAGGGAGGCGGCGGTTGCCTGCATATCCTCGGTCAAATATCGGCTGTCAGTTCGGGGGATAGGTCGCCAGCTTTTTCTCGTAGAGGGATTGAAGATAGTCCAGCGTCTGCTGGGCGGTGTAGCCGTAAATACGGTTACATTCCCGCTGCAAGGTTGTCAGATCATAGAGGCGGGGAGGCTGCACGGACTTTGTCTGCTTTTCCACGGAAAGGACAGAAGCCGTCTGTCCGTCACATTCCCCCTGCGGATTGTCTCTGCCGCCTGTTTCTCCGTCAGCTTGTCGCCGGAAGCAGTAAACCCGCCGCAAGTGATCTCCGGGACATAAAATGGTTTTGCTGGTAAAAGCCTGAATCTCTGCCTCACGCTGTACCAAAAGCGCCAGCGTTGGGGACATGACGCGCCCGACATTTAAGGTGACGCCGTACAGGACAGAAAACAGCCTGGTTGCGTTGATTCCAACCAGCCAGTCCGCACCGGCCCGGCAGACGGCGGCATCATAGAGGCGGTCATAATCCTTGCCGGGGCGCAGGTGTTCAAAACCGTCCCGGATCGCCGCGTCCTCCATACTGGAAATCCAGAGGCGTTCCATCGGTTTCCTGCACCCGGCATACTCATAGACCAGACGGAAGATCAGTTCACCCTCGGCCGGCATCAGTAGCGCACACCACAGAATCCACCCGTTTGTCCTTCATCAGCCGGCACAAAAAAGGTCAAGCTGTTTCTTCTTGTCCTTCGACACCTCATATTTCCAATCGTCCGGCAGGATCGGCAGATCACCATAGTGCCATCTGGCATACTGTTCCCCGTAGGCTTCAGGCTGTGCCAGTTCCAGAAGGTGGCCGACGCACCAGCTCACCAGGTAGCCGCCGCCTTCCAAATAACCGTCCTTTTTTCTCATTTGCGCCCAATACCGCCGCCAACGCCATAGCGACAGAGGGCTTTTCTGCAATCACTAATTTCATTCGTTATTCCTCCATTCCATATTTTCGTAATCTTCATCCGCCATTTTTCCTGCCTGCATCAGACAGAGCAGCACAACGCCGGCCACCGTACCGGCAGTAAACGCAATAAAGTGTGTTATGATACTCCACATAAAAAATGCCTCCTTTCGGGCAAAAGAAAACGCCCACTGTTCAAGTGAGCGTTGTGCCAAGTTTTTCCTATTCTGTTTTACTTTTTCGGGAGATGGATTTCTCCCACGGGGATTTCCCGCAGTTCCTTTTTTCATTTGATGTGCAAAACGGATCGTCCTTACGGTCCTGCCTTTTTCTTTCCGCCCGTCATACACCGCAATCACCCGGTTAGAGTGTTCCACCATATAGCGGTTGCGGTGGGAGTAGACGCTGGGCTGGTATTCTTCCCGTATTACGACCACATCATGGCACGCCTCCAGCATTTCATAAGTCCGCCCCTTTGCCCTGAGACTGTCCAGCCGTTTCTGATACGGGATCACGGCGATCAGTTCCAGTGACGGATCGTCTTTCTGTTTTTCCATAACCATTTCCACAAAATACTGGTCTACGCCCTCCACGAACCCGCTCATAAAGCAGGTAAAGCCGTCCGCAACCGCCTTTTCAATTTCACGCATCAGCGCGGCCTTTACATAGTTGATCTGATTCTGCGGTAAATCCCTGTGTCCTGTTACACAGCATATCTTCTTTCCATCTGGCACCTCCGATAATAGATTAAAACTACCGCCTTGCTACATTGTAATAGGTTTATTTTAGCAAGTCAATGCAAATACCCTTTTTCATCTACCGAATATTTGCCTCCTGTAAGGTACAATCTATTATGCAGAAGGAGGTGACTATGATGTATGAAGATTTTGTCCCGGAACGGCTGGCAAAGCTAAGGGCACTAAAGGGTGTATCTGCCCGTGACATGTCTTTGTCTCTGGGTCAGGCGAACAACTACATCAACAACATTGAGAATAAGAAGTCACTTCCCGCCATGCAGTCCTTTTTCTACATCTGCGAATATCTCGGCGTAACACCCCAGGAATTCTTTGATGAAGAAAATGCCTGCCCGCAGACATTACAGGAATTCATGGCTGAGGCCAAAAAACTGGACTCAAAATCAATGGAATATATTCTCGGCATTATGAAAGAACTCAATAGCAAACGGTAGAGCGGCCAGCGGTTGGCCGCTTTTTCTTATTATTGTACCCGGCAATGTCCTGGTATTGTCCAATCCCTATACCGGCGATAATCCTTGTTTTGTCCGAAAATGAGCCTTCTTTTTGTCTGAAGGCTCAAATCCATGCCGCCTTTCTTCAAAATGAAATGTAAACTTTTTCGTACCCCCTTGCATAATCCCCGGAAAGTGGATATACTATAGGTGAGAAAGTTAGAAATTCCTACTTTCAAATTCATGGCAAAGGAGATGATTGTATGCTGGCCGAATTACGTCAGAAGTCACAGATCACCATACCGAAGGAGATCATTGTCAAGCTGGGCCTTTCCGAAGGCGACAAGCTGGATATTTTTCGAGAAGGACGGGACCATCTGTATGCTGCCGGTTGTCGTTTACCCGAAAAAGTACCTTGACGAACCCCGCGGCGAACTGGGCGAGGTAAAGGCAAAAATCGCCTCCGGTGAGCAGCCTGTCTTTGACAGTGTAGACGCGCTGTTTGCAAAGTTGGAGGCGGATTGATGGCTTATCAGATTACCTTTACCAAACGGTTTGAAAAACACTTTAAGGACCTGAACACACAGGAGAAAAAAGCAGCTCCAGAACAAATTAAAGGCTTCTTGCCGAAAACCCCATGCACCCCGTCTTTACGCACCAAACGCATCCAGGGAACCAAGGACCTGTTTGAGTGCAGCGTCAACATGGACATCCGCATTATCTGGTACTATGAAGGTGACAAGCTGATTATCCTCGTTGATGTGGGGCATCACGACATTTTAGACCAATACTAAGGACATAGGCGGCGCCTGCTGATAAAGCTGGCGCCGCTTTTCCCTATCATTTTCCGGTGCTGCCAAAGGCTCCGGTACCCCTGTTCTCCAAGCTCCGTCACAAAATCCGCGATCACTACCGGCGTAATAACGAGCTGGCCGATCCTTGACCCTTTGGGAATGTGCCTCGTCTGGCTGCTCACATTGCTTAGGATCGCATGGATTTCCCCACGGTAGCCGGAATCTACAGGCGGCAGCTCACAGACCAGCCCTTGGCTGCCATGCTGCTGCGGGGGAAACACATACCCGGCATACCCGTCCGGCACTTCGATCCCAAACCCCAGGGGATTTTCGCGATCTCGCCGGGCTGTAGGGTGCAGTCATAAGGCATATACACATCCGCACCGGCATCGTTCCCATGAGGCCGGTAGGGTCTCTGTTCCTCCGGTACGCCAAAATCGATCAGCTTAATCTTCATGGGCACCGCCTTTTTATAAGTAGTGGGTAATCCGCCGCCAAAAATCTCGCCGGGCGTCATGCTGCCTGCAATCTTTCTCCCGCAGCTCATTTTTCCCCTCCAGGCATTTATCCTCTGGCAGAAAGGTCCGGTAAGGCTGGGGCAAAGAGTGCCGGGCTCAATGCAAAAAGCTCCTGCCAGATTTTTAAGAGCACTATCCGGGTCTCGTCCGTATTGCGCCGGCATACCCGCTGGCCGATGATATGTTTTCCACTGGTAAGGCGTGGCGCTGATAATCAGAACATTCCTAAGGCCCTGGGGGCGTGGCATAGCCCGCCGCATCGTGCCCGGATCCCCGCCGCGCATAGTTCCTCATAGCAATCCATATCGGATTTACAGCTTTCCAGATACATTTCCTGAATTGCCTTCGGTGCAGCCAAAATCTCATAGGGCACGGCAAAGTCCGCCTGCCCCGCATAGTTGCTGTACTGTAAGGACGCGCTCATAAACTTTACTTCGTTCTGGTGCCTGGTGATCTGCGCCAGAAACGCCTGCTTGCGCCCACAAATGGCAACGGTGATAACCGCGAATTTCTGGACCGTGGGGTGCGGGGAGTTTACTGATCGCCGTTACGGTGTCAATACTGAACGACTTTTCATAAAGCGCCGTCAGGCCCTCCATTGTATTGATCTTATGCCCACGCTGGGTAAGCCTGGCAGCAAAGACCATGTTTTTTCAGCCTCCGCCACAGCCTGGCAGTTCAAAACCCTTTTTACTTCAATTTTGTTGATTGTCCTGTCCCTCCTTTTTACAATCGCTTTCAGTAAAAACAGATAGTTAAGACTGTCTGTGATCTTTTCGTCCCATGTGCCGGCGTCGAAGCTCACGCCATCGGCAAAGCACATATCATACAGGGAAACGATATGCTTTGCCAGCATCCCGGCAAGGGCGCGCTCCGGTGTTGTGTGCTGCAAAAGCAGCGGCAGCCTTGAAAGCCCCCAGCCGGTCCGTATCGTCCCCGGTGTACTCTTTGGTTTTCTTTTGCAGGATTTTCCTGCATAGAGCCACCTGTCCGTCAAAAACGGCATTGACCTCTTTCTGTGTGATAGGGCATCCCTCCTTTGAAAAATGGATTTGTCCCGAATCCTGTATAGAATCCGAGACAACTTTATTTTTGCATATTACGCGCTCGGCAGATAAATCCAGTCGTGCATCAGGCACACGCTCGGTTCGTCCTCCTGGGGATCAGCCGGTAGGTACATTCCCCGTACACGGTCCGCTTGTCCTCAATCTCCATTTCATAAGCCTTGTAAAAAGCGGTATTCGATATTGGAGATAATACATTTAAGCGTCTGCAATGCCTCCCGCTGGGAGGTCACGATCAGGTTCCGGTCCACACTGCGCTGTAGGAACAGCAGAGACTTGTAAAGCTGTACCTCCGTGCGGTAGGGCCGGCAGTCCATCGTCTCCAGCCAGTGGCAGAAGGCTACCGGGTCCGCTCTCGACCAGTTCCCGCTCCGGGTGGTAATACCCGTAGCAGTCCAGGTTGGCCGTGTTAAGCAAATACAGCATTTCCCTGATTTCATTTTCCGGCATGTCATAGAACCGGAGAAGGGAGCGGTACAGGTGCACATAGCCGGGTATTGAAACAATGGTATTCACCATAGAAAAAATCCTCCTTGTAAATGACTGGTGCGGGAGCACATGCCCCCGCACCGGTTTTCAGTCTGTTCAGTTGTTTACTTCCACCAGCTTTGCCATGACAATGAAGCGGCTCGCGCCTGCGGGCGTACAGGTGGAAAGGGTCAGCACCTTGTCACTGCTTGTCACCGTGACATCCGTTTCCACAACGGAACGGCTCACCATTTTCAGTAAGCCATGTCGTATAAGCCCCGTCATCCTTCCAGCTAAGACGCCAGGGGAGGTGTCGCTGCCGGATTCACTGGCTTTGCTACAAACGCCGCGAAAACCTCCACAGAGATAACCGCCCTCCGGGGTCACAAGGTACATCTGCTTATGGGTATCAAAGTAGCTCTGTTCGTCATACTCATTCAGCATAGCGAACATGGAGCCGTCCCGCATGTTATGGCCGTAGATAATGGTATTGCGGTCAGAAAAATCCGCCTTGTTCTCATAGTCTGCGAACAGGCAGCCCACCTTGTTGTAAGTACCGTCATACAGGTGGCGCAGGTAATACTCGTTGTCGTCCGCCTGCGTGACCGGGTAGTTGATAGCCGTATCGGGGAGGCTGAGCCAGCCGATGATGTCCGGCCCGCTTTCCCGCAAAGCCTCAAAGTCCACCGTGGAAGGACCACGGAAGAGATTTCGGCAGCAGGCTCCGTGGGGGTGGGCGCCGTTCCGGTCTCCATGTCCTCCGGCGCTTCGGTCTGCTCCGGCAGCTCCACCAGCCCCGCAAGGTCATCATAAGCCCCGGCGCTTTCGCTGTACTGGCAGAGGTCACGGATCATCAGGAAGCCGTTGCCTAATGCCAGTGCCGCACAGAGGGAGAGGACCGCAATGCCCGCAGCCTTTGTCTTAGGGGTCTGTCTGCTGTATTTTCCCTTTTTGAAATAGAAGGCAGCGAACACCCCGCCGCCAATCAATGCCAGCGCCAGAAGGCCGCCGTACAGGAAAATGAAATTGTCATCCCCGGTCTGCGGTACCGTCTTTCCCGGATTAGACGGCGTGGAAGGCTTGACGGTGTTTTCGGATCATCAGGAGTCTCCGGTTCCTCCGGCTTCTCGTTGAAGAACTGGACTGTGGCGGTCTGGTCCGCCTTGATCTCCACCGTGGCCGCGTCAGGAATGATATAATCCTTGCTTGCGCGGTTGGAAAGCTCGGTTACGGTATAAATACCGACACGCAGCCCCTTGACCTCGATCACGCCGGATTTCGGTGTGGTGAAGGTCTCACAGTAAGAACCATCCGCGCTCTTGACCTCAATGGCAAAGCCGTCCTTGCGTCCGTCACTGGAATCTTTTGGTGATTTTCAGTCTGCCGCGGTATGCCTCATTGGTAAAGCCCCGGCCTGCCTCGCCGTTTTCGATCACAACAGCCTGGCCGTCCTCGGTGATCGCAAAGTAATAAGCCTTTTCGTCAGGCTGGTAGCCCTCCGGCGCTTTCTTTTCCTTTACGAAATAGCCCTTAGCCAGAAGCTCCGCCATGTGGAATCCGCCGTCCGTCTTTTCAAAGTGCCAACCAGCGTATCTTCGGCGTCCAGCTCCTTGTTGCCGTTGGCGTCCTCATACAGTTCAAATACCGCGCCGGATAGGAAGCGCAGGAAAGTATTCTCCTTGTCGCTCTCCACAGCGGAAGGTTCATCCACCGCCTCGGTCTTGTGGAGCTGCACCCGTCCGCGGATCAGGGTATCATCCACGCGGATTTCGATTGCCTGGCCGTCCACGCCGATATAAATATGGTGTTCCTCCGGGCTCACCGTATAGAGCGCGGAGCGGAAATTTCCTTTACGATCCAGTGGCCGTAAGGGATATTCTCAAAGGCAAAGCTGCCGTCCTCGCCGGTGGTTACGGTAAGCAGCGTTTTCTTCGGTAAATTCCTCGGTATCAGGCGTAAACAGGCCCCATGACCGCACCAGCCAGCTTCACATCCTCGCTGCCGTCCGTGCTCTCTCCATATTTCACGCCGTCCACACGCCCGCGCAGCAGGTCGTTGGAAACAACCTCGCCTTCCTTTACAAGAATCTGCACCAGCGCCGCCTCCTGGCCCGCATTTACCGGGTATTTGGTAGGCGTTCCTTCACATAGTAGCTGCCAAACGGCAAATCGGAATCAAAGCAAGCGTCATAGCCGCCCGCCTCATTTGGGAAACGGAGACCACTTCCAGAAGCCCGCCTGCCGGGATCACGCTGCCATCCGCAGCGGTCAGGTCAGCGGAAGCATACAGCCCAAAGGAAATGTCCTTGTATTCCTCATTCATGCCAAGCCCGAAAAGCCATCTGTTTCTAGGGCTTTGAACAGGGCCACATCCACCTTCTGGCGCTCGTCATACAGGCCGATACGGCGGTCTGCGTGATCTCCACGGTCTCGCCCGCGTAGGTCAGTTCCGCATATTCCGGGCGGCATTTACGACCATCCCCGCCGGCGCCTGGCGTTCTTCAAGACGGTAGCGGCCCAGGTAGAGAAGCCCGCTCTGGGCGGTTCCATCCTCCCCTGGTGGTAAGGGTTTCCACAACCGTGTCCTTTGCCGCACGGAGGGTCCCGTCGCCGGTATAAATATCCTCGTCGGCGATCACATCATAGACCGCGCCGGGAAGTCCGGCCACCTCATACACCGGCTGATACAGGCCGTCATTTTCCGACGGAAGCGAACACCTCGCCGGTCTTTGTAATGGTGAGCTGGCCCTTCTGGGGCATGTTGTACTGTGTGACCGTGACAACCGCCTGCTGCCGTCAATGGTGAACGGTACGGGCTCACTGGAAAGGACATAGCCGTAAGGCGCCGCCACCTCATAAAGCTCATAATCCCCGGTGTGCAGAGGTTCCGGCAGCATGAGCCAGCCTTCGTCCGAAACATAGAAGGTATCAAGGTCTCCGGGTTCGGGTAGTAAGATTTCCTGCGACAAATTCCCCGGTGGAAAGTCTTTGATCTGGAAGCCCGGTACCGGTCATCGGGATAATGTTGCCGGTCTCCGCGTCGCATTTCTCCACACGCAGCCTTGCGGTAATGGTACGGTTATTCAGGATATAACTGTAAGTCTGTCCGTTGGAGGAAATAAAGACCGTAAAATCAGGAATGAACGCCTTGCCTTCCTCGCCGGCTGTCTGGTGGACCGTATAACGGCCGTAAGGGAGCATTTTGGAGGCTGCAAAACCGCTGCTGTCCGTGGTAAGCAGATCACGCTCGCTTTCCTTTGCCGCATCATAGTTGCCTGCCGCCTTCAGGTAAACCTCAAAGACCGCACCGGCCTCCGGGCGCCACGACCACCCCTCATTCGGTCCTTCCGTATTTTCACCTTCGACACATCCGGGTCCAGGTCGTCCGTATGCTTCACCAGCTGGATATTTCCATAAATGACCGTTTCCGTAACCTGGTTTTCCGTGGTATTCAGTTCCACTTCATACAGGGTCGGGGAAGCGCCCACCTCATAGACCGTATCATTCAAAAGGTAGCCGGTGCTTGGCTCGATCTCCCGTACCGTCCAGCTATCGCCGCAGACATAGTAGCCGGTCATAAAACTGCCGTCCGGCCCGGTGGTGTAGGTATCTACCAGCTCGCCATTATTGAAAAATCCCTAGGTCGCCCCGGCAAGGGTCGCGCGTCGCCCTGGGCGGTCCCGGTGTCCGCGTCGTCTTTACCACATGGACGCGGAATTTCTTTAAAATGTTGCTGAAATGGACCGAAGAAGGTCTGGTAAGCTCTCAATGGTGATGTACTGCGCGGAAGGGGTCACATAGCGGTCAACCGGGATTTCCGTCACAAGATAAGTGCCGGGCAGGAATTCTTTTCCACCTGCCCGTTATCCCCGGTAGTGACCGTTTCATCCACTTCATTTCCCAAAACATCCGTGCCTGAAATATTGGAAAGGAATCCCGGACACAATACCGTCCTCACTGATCTTGACAATCTTTGCGGTGCCGTAGGTCTCCGTCTTGATGTTCATAAAGAAGGAAACCGGGTCGCTGGCGCCGGTCATCATGGTCTGGTAGCCGGGCCTGCCCCAGATCAGATATCGTTGGCAACCGGAATATCCTTTCGGAATTCAAAGGTCACATTCTATAATCGTCCTCGTTGATACCAGGAACCGGAAGCGCTGCCCCCGGTTTCGACCGTGGGTGCCGTCCGAGGTAATGCCCGTCTTGCCTCGCGGGGGCAGGTTCAGGTAATTCTTTGGTGGTCACACTTTCCATTAATGGTAGGTATTTTCCGGAAGTGTGTGGAAGCACCGCTCTCCACACAGTAGACCTGCTGGCTGCTCCCGCCCGAAGCGGTCGCGATATAGTGGCGGTAGGCACTGCCACCGGAACTTTGCTTTCCCGTCCATTGTCCCATCAGATGATGAACCAGGTAAGTGTAAGGCTTTTCAGCGCATAATAATACTGTCGTCAGACCCCATATGGTTATCACCGGTGAGGCTGCTTTCTGCCCCCCGGCGAAAGGGCAAATGCCTGTGTGGGAACCAGGCCAAAGACGCATACCGCGCAGAAAAAAGCGCCGCCAGCGGCCACAGCAAGCCGTGCGGTGGTGGATATTTGTCTTTCCATGATAATCCTCACTTTCTTCATTGTTGATTGCATAAAAAGAAAGGGCGACGTTATTCGCCGTCCTCAGGTTCGTTATCATCCATTCTGTCGTCAAAATCATCTACCGGAGAGATATTCTAGTTTCCCCGAAAGCCTCGTCCGGGTCAAAGCCCCGCCATACCCGCCGCCATCCTCGAAATCCTCCGTCATCCTCTGCAAAAGTCGCTTCGGGCGCACGATTTTCACATAGTAGCCGGCGCCGCCTACTGCAAGCAGGGCAACGATGACAAAGATAATCGTTCCGGCGGCGCCTGTATTTTCTTTGACGGTTCTGGTTCCTCCGGTTTCTCTGTTTCCTCGGTTTTCTTTCTAATACGGCCCTTTAAGTCATTCTTGCAGACCGGGCAGGAGGTATTGACTTCCCCTGCGGCACACTTTCCGTGCAGTACAGACATCCTCTGCCGGGATCACGCTCATGCTCGCCGTCACTTTTTTTCCGCCAGGGCCATCAGGTCAGATTCGGTGACGCCG
>VOFC01003229.1_pt1 | contig 15319 bp, 22 predicted proteins | sample 5384161 | NCBI WGS metagenome assembly VOFC01 (sample SAMN12384722, study PRJNA508395) | human gut metagenome | isolation source: healthy gut B | host: Homo sapiens | reverse complement strand
AGTGTGCCGTATAGGTTCGGTTGCCAGTGCTGCCCGGTCATATTGTTCTCGCCGTCAAGCCCCGTGCCGCTCCAGCCGGTGAAGGTATAGCCGGATTTGGTAGGATTCTTGAGGGTGAAAGTCCTCGTCTCGATGGTGTAGGTGTCGGGATTGCCCTCCGCAGTGCCTCCGGCCAGATCATAGGTGATCGTATACTCGGTGGGTGCAGGCGCGTCCTTTTCGAAGATGGCCTTGACCTCCACGTTGTCGTTCGGCATGAGGAACTTGTCGTCCTTGATGGTCACGCCGCCGCTGATGACTTGCCACTCCTTGAAGTGATAGCCGGTTTTGGGCGTAGCGGTCAGGGTGATTGTCGTACCAGCCGCAGCGGTGGAAGGACTTGCGGTGCCAGTGCCGTTTCCGTCATTACTGACGGTGACGGTGTAGGTGGTGGGGGTAATAACGCTGTTTTCCCACAGCGCCTTGATCTCGGTATCCCAATCCACTGTGTAGGGATCGCCTACCTCGTACTCTAGTGCCGCCGATCTCCCACGCATTGAACTCCTGATCGGCAGGAGCGGTGAAGCCGCACTCGGGCAGGGTATAATTTGCCCCTGCCTTGACGGTCACGGAATCCATGCTGCCGCTGCCGCCGTTGCCGTTGAAGGTGATAGTAAAGTCCCCAAGCGCGCACCCTTCGCCCACGGTGACCACAGTATCGGGGCTGGCAAAGTGGTTGTGATCCTTCCGCATAGCGGACGAAGTAATTGCCGGCAGGTAGGTTTTCAATCTCGATACCGGTGCAGGCGGTGTAGATAGTTTCGCTCTCTGCACGGTATTCCATCGTTGCATCCACGCCAGTGATTTTTCCGTCGCTGCTGCCCTCGGTGGTGGGGCGCGACACCGATCAAGCCGTTAGGCGCTTCCTGCGTGGCTCTGCCGATGCTCCACGCCGCGGTCACGGCGTCGGTGCTGCCGTCCGCCCATTTGCCGGCCTTGGACGTGACGCTAACGGTGTAATCGCCCGCATCCGTGGCGGTATTGCCGGTGATGTCCATTGTGGCGGGATTATAGCCGCTCACGTTTGCGGTATGCACGGAGCCGTTGTAGGTGTAGGTTCCGATGACGCTGATGCTGGGCTTTGCGGGATCGGTGGGTGCAGGAGGCACGTCCTCCTCGAAGACAGCTTTGACCTCCACATCACTGTCCGGCATGGTGAACTTATCGTCCTTGATAGTCACGCCGCCGCTCATAATCCTGCCACTCATGGAAGTGATAGCCCTCGTTGGGCGTTGCGCTCAGAGTGATCTCCGTATTGGCCGCAGCCTTTGCAAGAGATGCGGAAGCCGTTCCGTTTCCATCTGTTTTCACGGAGATGGTAAACTCGGCAGGCGCGGCTTTGGTTATCGTAATAGACAGCTCCTTCTTATCGTTGCCCACGCTGTTGAGAGCTCGAACGGTAAATTGGCGATTCCTTCCGCAGTGGGCGTGCCGCTGATCTCGCCGGTGGTTTCGTCCAGCGTCAGGTCGGCAGGGAGATTGCCACTGTCAATGCCCCATGTGATGGGCGTAGTGCCGTCGGCGGTCAGGGTCTGGCTGTAAGCCTCGCCCACCTTGCCGTTTGGCAGGGTGGCCGTGGTGATGCTGGGCGCGGCGGTAGCGTTTTCGCTGATGGTGAAGTAATGCTCCGCCTTGCCGCAGTAGTTCCCCGTGCCGTACAGCGTCACCTTTGGGGGCTTTTGCCGGATCGAAGCCCTCGTCCTCCGGCGTAAGCGTGTAGGGAGCGACGTTGTTGGAATAGCTGGCGGTGTAGTCCGTGTTCTCCGCAAGCTGCTTCGTTTCGTTCTCGCCCGTCTGATGAGAAAGACCCGTCAGCTTCTTTTCGCTGCCGTCTGAGACGCAGTCCGTCAGCCCCTCCATCGTCAAAAGCCCATGCTCATAGCAGTATCCAAGATCATACTTGCCGCAGAGCGTACATTTTCCGTATTCGTCAAAGCTATGGGCAATGGTCTTTCTGTTGACGGTGCTGCCGCAGATGGTGATGTTTTCCGCCGGAATACCGGGCAGTTCCTTTGTGTGCAGGTCGTCATAGACATAGTTTGTGCCGTCCTTTTTCGTAAGCCGGAAGGAGTCCACCGTGCTGTTCAGGATCTGGATCCCGATCACCGTATTACAGCCGCTCGCGTTTTTCCCGATGCCGGGAATATAGTCGGTACTAGATCTCAAATCGCCGCCCTTTGCGGTCACGGTGCTGTTTTCAATGATGATATCCATCCGGCCGCCATGAGAGGTATACCCCGAGCCGATGGCGGGACCGAACTTTAAGTTGCGAACGGACACCTGACTGTTCGCAATGCGGATACGGCTCTCGCGATCGGTTGAGGATCGCAAACCGCTGCCGATGGGCGCGTTGAGTGAAGACGTAATATGGATTTGGCTGTTCTGAATGTCGATGCTGCCAAAGGAAGCGTGTTCGCCGCCGCCAATCGTGCAGTAATTATAGGTGTACTCCTCGTTCAGGCGGATGCTGCTGCCGTGGATCACGACCTCTTCAACGGAAGCATATCCTCCACGAGCGCCGATGATATCGCCCGTCAACACAGTGCTGTTCGTGATCTCCAGCTTTTTCAGCGTCTTTGCGTCATTCGATTATTGTGCGGTTTCGTCCATAAAAATGCCGTAGGTGTGCAGATCGGAATCCCGAACGGCAATGCTCCCATTACCGCCGACGCGAATGCCTCTCAAATGCGGCAGCCTGATCTCGCTTTCTTCAATGACGAGCTCGCTATTGCTGCCCACGCGGATCCCATCGGTGAGAACGGAGAGTGTGTCCGTGGATGCAACGCGGCAGTTTCGGATGGTGAGCTTCCCGCCCGGCGAGTCTGCGTCCCAGCCGATCAGAATCTTTTCGGCGCTGAGAAGCGGAAGCTCTGCGTCCGAAATGGTGATGCTTCCAACGCTTCCGCCGGCAGCTCCGCCGATGCAGGCGCCGTCCTTTACTGGAAATAGATTGGATCACATTGCCGTTGATGGTGATGCTTTGCAATTCCACACGCTCGGAATGGCTGTCCGTAAAGCCGCCGATGGCTGCGCCGCTGCCCTCGGCGGAAACGGTGAGCTCACCGTCGGTGATGCGAATGTCGCCCTTACTGCCGATGCCTGCCGCACCGCCTTTTCCGACCGCATGGATGACGCCGCCGTTGATGGTGACGCCGCTCTCGCCTTTGCCTCTATCGCCAATGGCAGCGTTATTGCGATTGGCCGTGGCTTCTATCGTTCCTTCGTTGATGGTAACGGTCATTGCCCCGGTGTTATAAATTCTGGCTCCGCCGATGCCGAAGCCATTTCCCTTGGCAGTTGCCTTGACCGTGCCGCCGTTGATGGTGACGCTGCCGCTCTCATACGGCCCGATTCCGTTTCCGGGGAGCACCCTGTGCGAATTTTCTCCAAAGTTGTTGACGCCTCCACGGGCGGTTACATCGCCGCCGTCGATGGTGATCGTGCCGCCATATCCTGTGGTGATCGCATCGTTGGCAGCCTCGGCGATGACCGTGCCGCCGTTGATGGTGACGCTGCCGCCATATCCCATTTGGCATGTGCCGATCCCTACGCTTTCCACAGCAGTACAATTGCCTACCGGCAAGGCAAAGGGTTCGGTACGGACAACGCCGCCATTGATGGTGATGCTGCCGCCCTGCCTGCGGTTGTAGACCTCACCGCGGTCGGTGGAGCGAAACTCAATTTCTTCTGCACGTGTCCCACCGATGGCGGAGGCATTATCCTGCCCCTTGGCGCGGATATTGCCGCCGTTGATGACGATCGTACCCTCGCTTTCGCGGATACCATCGTTGCCTTCTCTCCAGCGTGCACTGCTGCCGATGCCGGCCATCCCGGAATACGGCCATACAGAGTAATCGACCATCCTGTCGAGGTTGAAATCCGCCGGGAGGCACGCCGTCAGCCTGCCCATGGTGCCCTCATCGGTGCTTTGAGCGTAGACGGTGAAGGTATCGCCCACCTTTACATCGATGCCCCACTCCGCCGTGAGGTGGCTGCCGTTCGTTAGGATCAGATTGACCGCGCCGTGGGTGTCCAGGCGGGGCGTGATGGTCACGTTGCCCTCCACCACATACCAGCCGGCGGGCAGATCGTACCATTTGTCGGCATAGTCGAGAATGCTTGCCTTGGTTTCGCTCGTCAGCACGGTGTATGCGGTGCAGACCTGCTGATTGCCGTCTTTGTCCAAATAGGTGATCGGATCGGTGGAGATCGGCCTTGCCTCCATCCATTGCGCCATCAGCTCCATGTTTTCGAACACAGGGTAATCGAAATTCCACTCCGGCAGATTGATGTATTGCAGATCGGCTTTGTTATACCAGCCGATAAAGGTATAGCCGTCCTTGGTGGGGGCGGCAGGTCTTTGCGCCTTTTGTCCCCGCAAAATCCGTTGTGCAGCGACCGCTGCCCGCCATCGGAATCAAAGGTGACAGTCTATATACGCGTTGTCCTGGATTTCGCCGCCTGTCAGCGTGCCAAAGAAGAGACGACGGCCACCAGCACATAGCCGCCCGCGTCCTCCCGCAGCAGCATCGCGCCGAACACGCCCCATGCGGCTGTCTGTCCCGGCCCGACGACCGTGCCCGCTGTCTGCATCAGTGCCGCGAACAGCAGCATACACGCGGCACTCAGCCCATATATGCCGCGCCGCTGCCTCCGGCGGGTGTTTTCCCGCACCCGCTGCTTGACGAGTGCGACCCGTCTTGCGGTATCGTACATATCGTTTGAACCTCCTTTCCGGTTTTCTGAAACTGTGGCCTAAAAACCCTTTCACTTATATAGGTACAAAAAATCGAAAAAACTCTCACTCAAAACGCAAAATTTTTCAAAAAATTTTGAGAGCCGCCAAAAAGCAGCTCTCAGGGAGTAAATATTCGGTTATTTCCTCCGCGATAATCGGAAAGCGGACAACTTTCCCGCCGCCACCAGCAGCACCGGTAGGGCGTAGGCGACATACTGCGCCGCGCCGCCGTGGGCGATGAGCAGATTGTAGATGGCGTGGAGGGTGATGGCCGCGCCCAGCAGGCCGCAGGTGCCCGCCATCTTCAGCCACGTCCGCTGCCACGTGTAGGCAAGTCCGCCGCCCACGATCAGGCCGCACAGCACGTGCATCGCTCCCGTGCCGAAGCCGCGGAAGAAGATAAAGGAAAAGCGGTCCGCGCCGTTCTGAATGAGATAGCACACGTTTTCAAAGGTGGCAAGGCCAGGGCGAGCGTGATGGCGGCGGGCTTGATTTTATCCCCCTCCGGCTCGAATACCAGCAGATAGAACACCAGCGGCAGCAGCTTCATCATTTCCTCCACCACCGGCGCAATCTCCGCCGTGGCGGCAAGGGCGTCCGCCTGACATACCGCCGCGAGGAAGGTGTTGATGTAAGCCGAAAGCAGGCACACCCCCATCCCGGCAATGCAGAACAGGAAAAAGCGGAGCTGCCGCCTGCCCATGCACAAAGCGGCCACCAGCAGCGGAGATACCATGCACAGAAAATGTTCTCGATATAGGTCATGCCGCCACCGCCTTTCTCGTGGCGGGCAGCAGCCCCAAAATGGCAAGGGTCAGCAGCATATCACACCAGAAGGTGGGGCTTGCCGGTGAGAGGTTTTCGGCCAGAAGCAGCCCACCGTCCAGAGCAGATACTCCGCAAACGCAAAGCACAGCACGCCGATGTGAAGTACCGCATATTCCGCGCCGCGCCCGTCTGCGTTTTCGTATAGGCAAGCCCCCGGATGGCGCAGAAGGAGAGCCAGATCATCATGCCGCACCAGATCAGGTTGGAGAGAATGTCCCCGAAGATGCAGTAGAACGCCAGCAGCGGAAGGCCGAACGCAGGCGCGAGCCACGCCCTGCGGCAGCGGAAGCTGCGCTCATCCTGAGTGGCGAGCGTTGCTTGCAAAATGCGCAGGAAAATTACGCTGGCCACCCAGCCGAACTCCGACACATAAAAGACGCGCGGCGTGGTATCGAACAGCAGCAGATACAGCGTCCAGTAGAGCGCACCGAGGGCAAAGCAGCCATAGAAGCACAGCAGCAGGAAGTACGCCTGCCTGCGGCTTTTCCGGTAGGCGATGCCAGAAAGCAGTGCGCCGACGAACGTGACCAGTAATTGCAGCAGGTTCTCAATCAGCTCCATGAATCGCCCTCGCTTTCGTTGTTCTGTTCGTCCTCCCGGCTCATCTGACGCAGCCGGAAGCACAGAACGGTCACGCACACGCCAAGTAAAAACGCCAAAAGCCCAATGACGATGTATCCCAAGGCAGCGCCGCCGTGAAAGATGCTTGCCGCCGTCTCAAAGCCGGAATAATTACCGGTCTGGATGCTTGCGGCAATGCCGGGCATGGCGAAAGGACGCGCCGATGAGCAGCGCAAGGCACGCCGCCACAGCGGAAGCCATGGTGACCGTATTGCGCCGCCGCCGTTTCTCCCGCTCCATTTTGGCGATGCGCCGCTTTGTCTCCGCGACGCGCTCCTCATGACTCCGCATTTGTGATCCCCTCCCGTTCCAGCAGCCTTCGCAGGCTCTCTTTTCCGCGATACACCATGTTGGTGATCTGCTTTACCGTTTTTCCCGTGACCTCCGCCGCCTGCGCGTAGCTCATGCCTTCAAAATAGGTGAGATAGAGAACCTCCCGATAGTCCGGGTTCATTTCATTCATGCAGAAATGCAGGATGCGGTTTCGCTCCTCCGTCCGGATGACCTCCTCCGCCAGCAGCCGCCCCTCCGGCTCGCCGGTCAGCGCGTCCAGACTGAACAAGGGCTTTCGTTTGCTCTTATGGCGCAGCGCCATGTGCCGCGCGGCCTTATAGAGATACGCCTTGAAGCCGCCGTCCCGTATCCGGTTTTTTGGTGAACAGATAGGCGAAAACGTCCAGCATCAGCTCCTCCGCCTCGTGAACGTCGTGCAGATAGCCGTCGATATACAGGGTCAGGGGGTCACCGTATTTTTTCATCAGGGCATTGAGTCCTTCGTCATCGCCGCTCAGATATTGGCGGTATAAGCCCTCATCGCAGGTCATAGCGTTCACTTCCTTTTTGCGGATGCTTAAATGCAGAGGGGTATCCGTCAGGTGCTTGTCCTGTCGGGATCGCGGTGCTGTTCCTGAAAGCGCGGGTCGGACGGCTTTTCCGCATTTTCCGGGATCGCCCATGAACGCCCGAACCGGGACGCGCCGGGGATCCGCCCCTCGGCGCAATACTGGTTGACCCGCCGCTCTGACACGCCCCAGCGGTAGGACGCCTCCCGAATGGAGATATAGCCCTTGATCGAGTTTTGATAACATTTTTACAACACGAATAACACCGCGATTTTGAGAATATCAGTCGTACACCGTTTGATTTATTGTGCGGGACAAAAAATGCGATTTCTCTCTTTCGCCTTGATTTATCGCGGATATTTTGGAAACAGATTTTATATGCGCCATTTTTCTGCTGCGCTGTAACAACATTTTGATAACACGAATAACAAAAAAAGAGCCGGTACATACAAGGTCGATTAGGGAATGTTGGACGGGATATACTCCGCAGGCGCCCGCCTTAAAGGTAAACTTCTCCTTTGATTCGGCTTTTCCTCGCTCATAATGGATTCAATGACATCCGGGCCGAGCTTGCCGTTCTTGGAAAACTCCTTCATCTTGATGGCCTGCGCCAGCGACGGCGTTGCGTCCGTGTAGGAAACGGTTTCAAGCAGCGCGGCTTGCTGCTCCTTTGTGAGATAGGACAGCTCCACAGCAGGGCGGAAGGCGATCCGCCCCTCGTCCACCATATTCAGCAGGTCGGGAATCAGCTCTGTAAGGCGGATATATCTCTGAATCTGCGTTTTACTGTCAGCCGATTTTTCAGCTAACAACTCACGGGAAGTTTTACACCCAAAGAATTGTTCCCAGTGGGGCAATAATTTTCTGTGCCGGTCTGCCAGTTGTCTTTTCATCGCTTCCAGCCGCATTTTGTAGCTGAACGCCTTTTCGCTGGGGAGAATCGTGGAACGCTGCAAATTGATTCTACCATTAAAATAATGGCTTCGTCCCGCGTCAGCTCCTTGATCTCCGATTTGACGGTTTCAAGCCCTGCAAGCTCGCAAGCCTTTTTGCGGCGATGCCCGACACGATCTCATACCGTCCGTCCTCCTTTTGACGAAGCGTGACGGGCGTGATGATACCGCGTTCTTTTACGCTCTGCACGAGCGCGTCCATGTCATCGTCCAGCCGTACTTGAAACGGGATGGTCGGGAAAATCGTCAATTTCGGAAAGCGGGATTTCATAGATTTTCGGCAGCCTGTTTTCTGCGCGCCCCGCGTCGCTCATAAAAAGCTCATCGAACGCCGTTTTCAGACCTAAATCGACTGTTTTCTCTTTGCTCAATCATCCTCACCTCCTTCGTCAACTCCTCGTAGGCCGCCGCCACCTTGCCGCTTTTGTCGTGGGCGAAAATGCTTTTGCCCTCCAGCGTTGCTTCGGCGGCGCGTACCGAAAACGGGATTTCGGTGTCAAACACCTTTACGCCGCTGCCCGTCTGCCGCAGGGAAGGCGATGATCGCCTTTGCGTTGTTGGTGCGGTTGTCTACCATTGTGAGCAGTACGCCGTCCACGCGCAGCTTTGGGTTGATTTGCCGTTTCACCTTGCCGATGGATTTCAGCAGCAGACCAAGCCCCTTTGCAGACAGAAAATTCGGCTGCGAGGGGATGAGTACGCTGTCGGCGGCGACCAGGGAATTGATGGTCATCATACCCAGCGACGGCATACAGTCTATCAACACATAATCGTAGTTCTTTTTTACCGCGTCCAGGCAGTTCTTTAATACCATCTCGCGGCTCATCGTGTTGAACAGACCGACCTCAAAGGCTGACAGCTCAATGTTGGACGGAAGCAGATCAACGCCTTCGCTGTGATGAATGATTCCCGTAGTCCTCGGCATTGCCTTGTCGTCCACGGTATTCTGCATGACCGTGGCAATCGACACGGGCAGCTCGTCCGGGTTTTTAACGCCGAGGCTGACGGTCAAGCTGCCCTGCGGGTCTGCGTCCACTAAAAGCACACGCTTTCCCATTCGCGCAAGCCCTACGCCGAGATTAACCGTCGTGGTCGTTTTGCCCACGCCGCCCTTCTGATTCGTGACGGCGATCACATGACATTTCTCCATGGGGTTTTCCTCCTTTCTCCGAAAATGAAAATAGCCGCCCACTTTTGACGGTGGACGGCTATGTAAGAGGGGCTTTGATTTAGCCCCTTGTTTTTTACTCCCATTCAGAAACGGCGTTTTCCTCCGATTCGTAATCAAGCATCAGGTCTGCGGTATCTTCAAGGAACTCTCCCATGAAGATTTTGATCGCTTCCTCATACTCCTGCATTTCAAGAACAGACGCCGGAATCTCCAGCGCGATTAAATCATGCAACGCAAGGAGCAGGGTGAAAGCCTCCTTGTATTTCTGCACTTCATACAGCGCCTCAAAGGAGTGCTTTAATTCCCGCAGAGTATTCAGCGTGCCGGACACCTCATATACACCGTCCCAAAATTCAGAGCAATACGCCCCTGAAACTGTATTGAGTATGTCTGCAACCGGAGAATGGATACCTGTTTCGGAAGTTGTTTTTTTGAGTGTCATAGACAATTCCTCCTATTTCTAATTCATACGAAGTCGTATGTAAGTCGTTATATTTCCCCGTATCTCAACGAGGCTCTTTACTGAGTTTGATAACATTTTTACAACAATTCGGGGTTTTGTCACGCTTTTTTGCTTCTCGGCGGAGGGCGGGCAAGGGTCGTGTTATCAAAGAAAATCGTGATAACATTTGCCCGAAAATAACAAAACGGCCGGTGTTTATCGCACCGGCCGTTTTGCCCGTAGATATAAAAACCGCGTAAACACTGGGTTTACGCGGTTTTTTCTGGCGGAGAGGGCGGGATTCGAACCCACGTGGGATTGCTCCCAAACTGATTTCGAGCCATTTGGAGAGGAAATCCAATGAAAATTGATGCGTTCCTCTCGTGACCCTTAAAACCGCAATCCACTCGCACTCACTACTCTGCACAAAGCGTAGAAAATGCGTAGATGGAGTCAAGTCTGCTGGACACAGCATAGTCTAAAAAGCACCAAATGTCAAGGATTTCCGAGGACGGAAAGCCAAACGCTCCACACGATTTCGAATCGTATGGACAAGGTGCTTTCGGGATAATATAGGTGCTTATAGGAAGGTCAAATCCCTGATATCACAACGATTCCAGGGCACACAGCATGCAGGGCTTGAGCCAGTAAAAGCATGAATTTCCCGCAAAGTGTAGAAAAAGTGTAGAAGTAAGAAGGACGAATAACCCTTTGAGTAACGATAGTTTCAGGCTCCCATACAGGGCAGCGTATTCTATCGGCGGGAGAACGCGGACACGCCCCAGGCAGAGGATGCCCTATATCGCGTCGAGGACATCGCCGCGAAGACGCTGGAGTATATGACCACTATGGAATCCGCTCCGCAGCTCAAAGCCAGCGGACTGGATGGCGACTACCGCATCCTCGCTGACTTTGGCGGCACGGTGCTGGCAGGCACTCCAAGCAAATACGGCGTTCAATTCGTCACATGGGATTGGGACTATGACCGCACAGGCGTGGTACACGGGCACTATTTCATGGAGAACTACGATGGAGCCAAGCAGGATTTCGCCACACGCTCCGGGCTTATCCCAACGGAACAGCTTTTCAGCCCGGAGCAGCTGACTGAGATATTCCGCTGCTGCGCCGATTCCGTGGATGAGGACTTCTTTGAGCTGACGGATATGCAGGAAGAAATGATCCGCGGAATCCAGCAGCAGATCAGGGTGTGCGTACCAGATCTAGACGAGCGCATCCGTCAGCAGGAGGAAGCATTGGAACGAGCCTCACAGGAACAGACAATGTAATACGAGCATGGCATGGGCCGGAGTTTTAGCAATAAGACTCCGGCCCTTTTTTATTTTCAAAGAAGGAGTGGATTTGCTTGACGCGATACTTTATGAAGTTCACACCCCTGTTCGCCGCAGAGGTGCAGATGATGACGCCACCCCGTCATCAGCCTCGCAGAAGCGGACGCATCCGCAGTAGCTTTCGCTACAGTGCCGATGATGTGCGCTGCAAAGACTGCACGAGATATGACTGCGGACACCCCTGTCACCTGAATGAGTGCGTCTGTCTGGAGGAGCGCATCGAGGCCGGCGTGGTGGAGCTGAATACTCTGGCGCGGGAGTGCTTTGGCGGAAGGTTGTTCCGCCCGCTGCAAAGACGGCTGCGAGATGAGCTGGACAGGCAGCCCTTTTGCTTCTTCCTCAGTGACTGCCCACAGAGAACGATGGACGCATTGGAAAAACCGCTGCTACGGTATGTCCGAGCGCAACGCGGCTGCGCTGTTTCTGCTTACCGCCGATGAGGAGCTTTGGCAAAGAGTCCTATGGCATTTCGACAGCAGCGGCTTCGACTTCTCCGCCATCCGCCTCTCCGGTATTCACCCGGAGCTGTACAGCATTTATCAGGCGGCGAAAACCATTTCCGTTGGCGGTGATAACATCGTCATAGAAGACCTTGCTTTTTCCGAGCGCGGTCAAGGCCGACTGCAAGGTGGAGGCGGTTGATAGCTTTTTCTTTGTGCTCAAACGCACGGAAATGCTCATGGTCAATGTGGAGGAGCTGAACTACCTTGCCAAACGGCTGGATAGCTTTGATACTGGCGAAGCCGCACAGTTTCAGGCGATGGCCCACAAGCTGGAGCTTTTTGAACTGAAGGATCTCATCAACCTTACTTTCTGCTGCCAGCAGGCCACGGTCATTACCGACTTTTCCGACCTCGCCGCTGTTGGCCGTAACCACTACATGAACCTGCACGGCGGCAGCGCAAGCGTGGATGAGCTGAACGCGCTGGACGGCAAGAAAACCGCACGGCAGCTCATCGAAAGCGGCAGCGGCACGATCACACCCTACGGCGTAGTCTACGACAACGGCATGAAACTGGAGCAGGTCTACGACGGACGGTTCTTCCCCTGCTACTACTATGAGCCGAACGCCATCACCGTTGCGGTGACCTCCAAAAGAGAGCCGGAGGACACGGAGCATATCACATGGCTGTTCCTCCCCATGGTGCGGGAGGAGATCGACCGCGCCCTCCTTCGCGGGGGCATCACAGACTCCGAGGATGTCCGCCTGCGGCTGGAGGACAGTCAACTCCCCAATGAGGTGGATGTCCTATTGGATATGGAGTACGAAACACTCTCTGATCTCAACGAACTGGCAGAGGCGACGGACGGGTTATCAAAAGCGGATATGAAAAAGCTGGGCGCTGTTGTGACCATGACAAAGCCACAGAATGCGGAACAGGTCAAGAATCTTGCGGAGAATCTCGACCTGTTTGACTTCGCTCCTGGTGCGCATACGCCGGAGGAATACGGCAAGTACATGATCCGGCAGTCCGGTCATTTTGACTACGATGAGAATCTGGATGAGTTCTATGACTACGAAGGCTACGCCCTGCAGCGCATGAATGAGGAGGACGGAATGTTCACCGACCGGGGCTATATCGCCTACAAGGGCGATATCAGCCTGGCAGAGATCATGGATGGCAGCCAGAGCAGCCACATGGAGATGGGAGGGACGATGTGATTATTCAAGCAGAACTCAGGCGGAAACAGTCCGAGTATGAAGGCGAAGCATGCAGTGTAGATAAGGTAATCGAGTTACCCGCCCAGCGGTTCAAGCAGTTCAGCCGCGCACTGCTGGCTGACTACGATTTCATCGCAGAGAACAAAAACGCTGTCCGACACGATGAGGCTGCCAGACACTGTCTGCTCATCCTCAATGCGGAGGGAAAGGACGGTTTCCTCGTTGACCCACAGGGGTACAACTATGCCCGGTACAGTGCCTTTGTCCCCAACGCCCGCAGTTTGCTGACGCCGGATATGGGGATCGACCGCAGCTATCTTTCGCCGGCAGAGCCTTGGCGTAATGAAAATCGGGATGAAATGCTCCGCATGACGCTACGTGTCGATGGAAAGCCGGACTACACCCTCGTCCTCCCAGCTGACGAGAAATGCCTCGATGCTGTGAAGGCTTACCTTGATATCGATGTTTTCGCAGACGCGATGCTCCGTGATATTCGTTTCAAGGTGCCTTATATCGGAGAACTGATCTGCGACACGGATTGCCCCGCCGTGGAGGATTACAACGACTTTGCGGAGGCCTTAGAAGGTATCTGGCAGCAGGACGGAATGCTTCTGACCTACGCCGCCGTGTTGGATGCTGAGAAGCCCGAAACCCTGCACCGTGCCTGTGAACTCCTGCGAAATCTGAATAACTACCAGCGCATTGTAGATACCTACGGTTACGGACAACGGCGCTTACAGGAAACGCTGGGGCTGGACGATGAGGCCGTCTGCGAACTGGAAGGCTACATGGACTTTGAAAAGTATGGTACTGACTGTATGGAAAATGACCATGTGATAGAGACGGAGTTTGGCCGGCTGCGGCGATTGGACCCGCCCTTTCCGGAGCAGACGCAGGGGCAGCAAATGTTTCAGTAGCTATTACAGCCGATATGTGCTATGTTGTGTAGCTATACCATAAGAAAGAGGTGAAAATGATGGGAAATATGAGCAGATTCCATATCCGTCCGGCCCGTCCTGATGAGACGGGCTTATTTTATACCCCGCACCCCGAAGAAGATAGGCGGCGGGGTACTATCGGCCATGTCCGCATGGACTTTGGACGCAGTGGCAACGAGTTCTGGCACACATGGTGGCCGAGGGGCCCGGAGGAGCTGAACAGTCCTGTGTTCAAAGCGGAGCTGCAAGAGGTCGTGGACACGATGCGGGAAAATGTACTGAAAAGCCGCTTTTCCATGGAGCGGTTCTGCTATGAACACGGAGGCAAGATCGCTGGCGGCTATGTGCAGAATTACGGTTACATCGTGGAAACCGAGCATTACCGCTACTGCCTGCGCTGCAATCCGTCCCCTGGTGACTATAACGGGTATCTGACGGCCTATGATCTGGATGTCCAGCGTCAGAATATGGCAAGGGGCAAGGCGCTGGTAGGCCGCGTCACTTATGCCAATGGCGATGCACAGGACTTTACCGATGCGGAAGCCTTCCTGAATTGTATGCGGAAGGAACTCCCGTATCGCCCGACCACAGGCTTTCGGTATGAGGTGTTGACCTGCGATCCCACCGTCCGCAAGGCTGTGGATGATATCATCTTCGACCTCTACGGCGAGGAAAATCCCCGCCAACAGGAAGATTACGAGCTGCAGCCCGGCCCCAATATGACGCTGGGAGGGATGTGAACATGGAGAGATCGGATAAGCAGCGAAAGCCTGTTGCAATCAAAAACCTTGCTGAACTGAAGCGCTTCATCCAACCCGGCGTAGAGTTTAAGACGCTCAGCCAGAAAAATCACCCCGAGCTGGTGGGGCTGACCCGTGTTGTGACCACGGTGCAGACAGTATGTTTCTATTCCAAAATCAAAGATCAGCCCAACAGCCGCTTTTCGACCGATAACGGAGGTAAAGGCTTCCGGACAGATTTCGCCAAAGCCGATGCCTATATCTTCGACGGGACGACGGTCAAGGTAAAGGATACGCGGAACAAAGACCGCGGCGTGATCTATGAATTCGAATTCTACGACAGAGAACAAACCATGCAGGAGGACACGAATATGGATAGAAAAATGGTGAATTTTATCAAGGAACAGTATCCGCCTGGTACCCGCATCCGCCTCAATTCTATGGAGGATCCCTATGCCCCCATTACCCCCGGTACGGAGGGCGAGGTGGACTTCGTGGATGACATCGGCACGATCCACATGAAGTGGGATAACGGCAGGGCGTTGGGAATCGTCCCTGGCGAGGACAGCTTCTCGGTGCTGCCGCCCAAGCTGACTACCCTGAAGCTGTATATGCCCCTTACCGCTGATTTCTATGAGAGAAACGAGTACGGGGAGCTGGAACCGGAGAGTACCGAACTGGACGGTCATACACTGCGAGGCTATCAGAATCAGATCATGGCCGAGCTGGTCAAGAATCGGATGCCGGAGGAAACCGAGCGCGGTCTCATGCATTGGTACCACGAGGCTGATAGCGTGAATACCAAGGTCCACTCTGCGGTCTTTGCTGTGGAGGAGCATGACCGAAAGCTCTGGGGCGTAGCCGAATGCCGTATTGCTGGTAAGCTGAGTGCGGCGGAGCTTGATGCCCTGAAAGCGTACATCACAGGTCAAGCGTCAGATGGCTGGGGAGAACACTTTGAACAGCGGGAGATCCTCGTGGATGGCGGAAGTGAG
>VOFC01004576.1_pt1 | contig 15324 bp, 22 predicted proteins | sample 5384161 | NCBI WGS metagenome assembly VOFC01 (sample SAMN12384722, study PRJNA508395) | human gut metagenome | isolation source: healthy gut B | host: Homo sapiens | reverse complement strand
GCTGAAGATGCTGATAGAATATCGACGTATTAAGAGAAGCAGCCCGGCGGCTTTAGTAGATTTAAAGGAGCAGGCTGATGCGTTTCTGGCAGCGTCCGCCAATGTTTGCTGACTTGGTGGAGCTGACAGTGGCACAGTATCAGGTGCAGGATTTATTACAAGCCTTGGCTGGTATGCTACACGAGGAAGAAAAGCCAACAGCCTTTATTGAACCGCAGTCTTTTAGTGTGCAGCAGAAGATGACAGACATTATGCAGCTGGTAAAACAAAAGCCACAAGGATTTTTACTGAGCAGTGTGTTTGAATCAGGAAAGCCTGGTGAAAGGTAGCGGCATTTTAGGTGTTTAGAGCTTTTAAAAATGGGCCTGATTACTATTAGTCAGAAGCAGTTATTTGCACCGATTTATATTTTTGGCAAGGAGGAGCAGCATGGGCGTAAACAAATGCTAGGCGCATTGGAGGCAGTTTTTATTCGCGCCGGAGGAGCCTATCACTGTGGCCGAGTTGGCAATGGTAATGCATTTAGAAAAACCGCAGGTCTGGGATTTGCTGACGACATTGGAGCAAAGCTATGAAGGTGAAAAGAGCGTGGATTGATCTTTGCGTCAGACGGGTAATGCTTATCAATTGGTGACTAAGCCTGCTTTTTTACACCATGCTTACAGCCTTGGGACGCAAAAAGAAGTCAAGTTGACCAATCTTTGCTATGGAAACTTTAGCTATTGTGGCTTTTAAACAGCCTGTTACTCGTGCCGAGATGGAGGCTATTCGCGGTGTAAAGGTGGACAGCGTTTTAAATAATCTGCTAGATTATGGCTTAATAATGGAGGCAGGACGTAAAAAGCCTTAGGCAATCCGATTCTCTACGGAACTACGGATAAATTTTTTGAATGTTTTCGGCCTAGCATCTTTGGAGGATTTGCCTTCAATTAATGAAGAGCCACAGGATGCAATTCTTTGCGGAAAAAGAAGCTTTAGAGCAATTAAATATTACAGATAAAGAGGAATAGAAAATATATGGAAGAACGTTTACAAAAATTTTGGCGGCAGCCGGTGTTGCTTCCCGTCCGCGAAGCAGAAAAAATCATTACTGCTGGCCGTGTACGTGTTAACAAAGATTGATTAAAGAGTTAGAACGACAAATTTGATCTTAGCTCAATCTTTACTGTTGACGGTAATCCTATTCTTTGCAGAAGCTAAGGTATATTATATGTTCTATAAGCCACGTGGAGTAGTAACTACCATGTCTGATCCACAGAACCGCCGCAGTGACATTGCTGATTTTGTGCAAAACCTTTCCGAGCGCGTATTCCCTGTAGGACGTCTGGACTACAATACAGAGGGTCTTTTATTGCTGACTAATGACGGTGCTTTGGCACAGGCCTTGATGCATCTAGTCATGAAGTTAATAAAACTTATTTGGTTAAAGTTCCGGGCATTGTGCCTGATGAAAAATTTGATATCTTTGCGTATGGGTGTCAAATTAGAGGACGGTATGACAGCTCCTGCTATTGTAAATCTGCGAACCTATGACCATGAAATGAATTATACTTTGTTTGATATTTCTATTCATGAGGGACGTAACCGTCAGGTACGTCGCATGTGACGCGATCGGTTTTCCGGTGCGTGACCTGAAGCGTATTAAAATGGGTCCTCTGCAATTAAGTAATCTTGGCAGAGGTAAATTCCGTGAGCTGAGCGATAACGAATTGGCAGCATTAAAAAGGCGGCTAAACTATGACTAAAATAGCAATTATAGGTGGTGGTCTTTGCCGGACTTCTAGCAGGTATTACCGCAGTACAAAATGGTGCCGAGGTAACTATTTTTGTGAAAAAAAATGCGTCAAGCAGGTAAAAAGATGTTAATTACCGGCAAAGGTCGCTGTAATATTACTAATGCCTGTGAATTAGAAGATTTTGTGAAAAATCTCCCGGGAAACGGAAGATTTTTAAATAGTGCTTTACATAGGTTCACAAATAATGATATAGTAGAGTTATTGGAAAATAATGGTTTTGCAGACTAAGGTCGAGCGAGGCGGTAGAATTTTTCCTGTAAGCGATAAAGCTAAAGATGTAGTAGATACCCTAATAGCTATTTTCTGTCAGGCAGGCGGAAAAATTATGACTGATACTAAAGTCATTGATATTCTACTGAAGGATGGCAGGGCAGTAGGTGTAAAAACTATTAGCGGAAAGCTTATACTGCTGATGCAGTAATTTTGGCAGGTGCGGTGCATCTTATCCTGGTACGGGTAGTGACGGCGGTGGTGCTAAATTAGCAGCAAAAAGGGTCATGGATTATTCCCTTCGACCATCACTGGTGCCTTTAGAAAGCGATTATCCTTATGTTGATGATCTTCAAGGTCTGTCTTTACGCAATGTACAAGGAACATTATTTGCTGACGGCAAAAGAAATTGCTAGTGAGTTTGGCGAAATGTTATTTACGCATTTCGGCGTCTCCGGGCCTCGATTATTCTTTCTTTAAGTAATAATGCTTCTCAAGCATTAGCTGATGGCAAAGAAGTGGAGCTGTACATTGATTTAAAGCCTGCGTTGAGTAATGAAAAGCTTGATGCTCGTATTCAGCGTGATTTTGTGCAGTTACAGCCGTAAAAACTTGTAAACGGCATGAAAGATTTATTGCCACAGCGATTGATTCCTGTAGTTTGTGATATAAGGCTTATCTGGACGAAGAAAAATCCGTCAACCAGATTTCAAATTAAGAAAGCGTCAACGTCTTTTGCAGACATTAAAGCATTTTTGCCGATTACAGGGAACCGTCCTATTGCCTTTAGCGATTGTTACTTCTGGCAGCGTGGATGTTAAAAGAATTTAACCCAAAACGATGGAGTCTAAATTGGTTGAAGGTTTATATTTTGCCGGCGAAGTTATGGACGATCGACGGATATACAGGTGGATTTAATTTACAGGGGCGCGTTTTCCAGTGGGTATCTTTGCTGGTTTAGCATGCGGCTAATATCTAATAAAAGTGTGGTTATGTTAAATGAAGAAAATTGTTGCTATTGATGGTCCGGCAGGTGCCGGTAAAAAGCACCATTGCTAAATTGGTGGCAGAAAAATTAGGTATATTTATATCGATACAGGTGCTATGTATCGCAGTGTAGCATGGAAATTTCTGCAAACCGGTATGGAGTTTGATGAAGCTGCCATCAAGTAAACTGGCTCAGGACATGGTTATCGAGTTCAAGCCGGAAGCAAACATCAATAGAGTTTTTGTTGATGGACAGAGGTAACTCTGCGAAATTCGCAGTGCTGAGGTTACTGCTAATGTATCACGTGTTGCCGCTATTGGTGCCGTACGCGAAGCTATGGTAGCTCAACAACGTCGTATGGGCGAGGCAGGCCGAGTTAGTGATGGACGGACGCGATATCGGTACCTGTAGTGTTTCCAAATGCTCAATTAAAAATCTTTTTAACTGCTTCTGTAGAAGAACGTGCTATGCGTCGCTACAAAGAATTAGTTGCTAAGGGTGAGCAGGTAGAGTTAACACAATTAAAACAAGATATTGCTACTCGTGATAAGCAGGATAGTGAACGTGCTATTAGTCCTCTGCGTCAGGCAGATGATGCACTGCTTCTTGATACCTCCGATATAATATCGAACAGGTAGTAGAGAAAATTATGCAGCTTGTTGAGGAGCGTATCGGATGATTTATGCATTGTTAAAAGTCTTTTGCGTATTATTTTTACCATTACATTGCGTCTGCGTGTAGAAGGTACAGAAAATATTCCTAAGGACGGTCCGCTGGTTATTGCCAGCAATCATTTAAGCTTGTTAGACCCGCCGGTGTTGGGTACTGCAGCAACCCGTAAGGTTCATTTTATGGCCAAGCAGGAGTTGTTCGTTCCTATCTTAGGCGATATTTATAGACTGCTGGGTGCATTTCCGGTACGTCGTGGCGGTGCTGACCGTGCCGCAATCAAACATGGTATCGATATTCTGATGCATGATCAGGGTTTTGGCTATTTTCCCCGAAAGGTACCCGTAGTAAAACAGGTAAGCTGGGCAAGGCAGAGCCGGGGGCGCTGATGATGGCTAGCAAGGCACAGGCAACTATTGTTCCTGCCTGCGTTATCGGTACTGATTACAGACGTCATGGACGTATCTGGCCGAAAGTTACAGTACGCTTTGGTAAGCCTATTTATTTCCCTGCTGATGCAGTAGTCAACAAAAGAATTTTTACATTCTATGACTGACGAATTAATGCGAAGATATTGCAAAATTGCAGGCAGGAGAAAAAATATGATGGAAATTAAACTGGCTAAGCACTGTGGTTTCTGCTATGGTGTAAAAAGAGCTGTACAATTAGCACAGCAGGTTGCGGATGAGCATCTTAAGGCAAAGAACCTTAGGGCCGCTTTATTCATAATCCGCAGTTAATTAGTGATTTGGAGAAGCAGGGTATTGCCTGCAAAGATAATATAGATGATTTTTCTGCCTGGTGAAACGGTGATTATCCGTTCTCACGGTGTAGGCCCTGAGGTTTACACTGCAGCAGAAGCAAAGGGTTTGCCGATTATTGACGCAACCTGTCCTAATGTGCGTTTGGCACAGAAAAAAAGCAAAGCGGCAGCGAGATGGCTATCTTCCTGATTGTTGTCGGAGAAAAAAATCACCCAGAAGTAAAAAGTATTTTAAAATGGGCAGGAAAAAACGCTATCTGTATCGAATGTATAAAAGATATCTCTACTGTTCCACGGCAGCAAGGGCGTTATGGAGTAATCATCAAACGACTTTTGAGCCGCAAAATTCGAAGATATACTCAAAGAACTGAAAAAGCAACGACCAGGAGAATACCGCGTAGAGCGCACTATCTGCTTGGCAACAGCACAACGACAAAAGGCGGCTGTTGATTTGGCGGCGGAAACTGATGCCATGATTGTCATTGGCGGACGCAATAGTGCAAATACAAGGCATTTGCTGGAACTGGGGTGCAAATGAATAGTTCTAGGGCATACCATATCGAAACTGCGGACGAACTGCAAAGGGATATGTTCAGAGATTGCCATAAAATTGGAATCACAGCTGGGGCATCAACTCCGACTGTTTAATTAAAGGAGGCTATTATAAGCAATGGAAAAAACATGGATTTTTTGAAACAATGCTCAACGAAAGTATGGAGGTAGAGGTATATCCTGGCAAAATTGTTAACGGTACCGTTATTCAATTGGATAAAGATGGTATATGTATCTTTCGGATATAGACATGATGGCTTAATCACTTATGCTGAATGGAACCCGGCTGTTTCTGCTGAAGAACTGATGGAAACCATTAAAGTTGGCGATGAAGTTGAAGCTAAAGTTATTCCTGGTAGCACCAAAAGCGATTTCGTTCGTCTGTCAAAGTAAGAGCAGAACGCGATGCAGCTTGGAAAAATGTTGCTGAACTGCCTGAAGGTGAAAAACGCCCGGCAACTGTTAAAGTTCTGCGCATCATCAAAAACAAAGCTAGAAACATTGTTGGTCTGTCCGTAGCTGTTGAAGGCGTTGAAGGTTTCATGCCTGCTTCTCATGTAGAACTGCACCGCGTAGAAGACTTCACTCCGTACATCGGCCAAGAACTGCAAGCTGAAATCATCGAAGTTGACCTGGAGAAAAACGCATCGTTGTTTCCCGTCGTGACCTGCTGAAAGCTGAAAAAGAAAAAGCTAAAAGCTTGGCGTGAAGCTAAAAGAAGCTCGTATCGTCTGCTAACGCTAAAAGAAGCTCGTGTAAAGAAAGAAGCTGCTTACAACTCTGTTGAAGAAGGGTCAAGTACTGCCTGGCAAAGAAATAGTTAAAGTTGCTGAATTCGGTCTGTTCGTGAAGTTGGCGAAGGCTTGGTTGGTCTGGTTCACAACACCGAACTGTCCTGGGATCGCAATGTAAAAGCTGAAGATGTTGCTAAAGAAGGCGACGAAGTAACCGTTCTGGTTAAGAAAATCGACCGCGAAAACCGCCGTGAATAGCTCTGTCCATTAAAGCTACCCGAAGATCCGTGGAAAGTAGAAGCTCGTCAATTCAACGTTGGTGACATTGTTGAAGCTGAAGTGTTCGTTTCCTGGCATTTGGCGCTATTGTTAAACTGAGCGAAAAAAGTTGAAGGTTTGGTTCACATCTCGAAATCGCTCAAACTCGCATTGAAAAACCGGAAGACGTTTTTGGAACTCGGTCAAAGTTGTTAAAGCAGAAATCATTAAAATGGATCTGGATAACAAAAAATCGGACTGAGCATCTCAAAGTAAAAACGTGATGCTGAAAAACTGAATACCGTTCTTACATTGGCAAGAAAAACTCTTCCTTAACTCAAGATGCTGTCCGAACAACTGGAAAACCTGGAAAAATAATTTGGAGAGAGAATAATGCAACGTGCACAACGTAAAGCTGGAACATATTAAGTATGCTTTAGAGCTTGGCGATGGTCCTGCACAAACGCATTTAAACGATCTTCGTTTCCTACAGTCTGCCGGAAGCCAATCCGGCAGACATTGATTTATCTGTAGAAATTTTAGGCAAACACTTACGTTTGCCTTTTTCATTGATGCTATTACCGGCTCGACAGATGCTGTAACGGAAATAAATCGTAAATTAGTGCGAGGCTTGCATCTAGATGCGGTATCGGTATCGCCGTTGGCTCAAATTTGGTTCAGTCCGTGAAGGGACTGGTGTGCAGACTATAGTGTTATCCGTGAGGAGTATCCTGCTGGTTTGGTTTTCGGCAATATCAGTGCCCTAGCTACGCCGGAGCAGGCTCAAGCAGCTGTGGATATGTTGCAGGCGGACGCTTTAGAAGTACATCTTAATGCGGCACAAGAATTGTGGATGAACGAGGGCGACAAAGATTACAGCGGTCTTTTAGCGAATATGGAGGCAATACATAAGCATTTAAGTGTGCCTGTTATTATTAAGGAAACTGGCTGCGGAAATTGCTGCGGGAGCAATATCGTTTGCTAATATCTCGTGGTTTCCAATGTTTTGACTGTGCCGAAGTGGGGGTACTAATTTCCCTGCGATTGAAGCTCGTCGTGCAGGCAGAGTCCTGACCGATGAATTTTCAGGCTGGGGGTGTGCCTACCTGTTGGAGCTTGATTGATGCGCAATGGGTACCTGCAAAAATCTGTTGCTGGCTTCAGGTGGTATCCGTAATGGTGCCGATGTTGTACGTGCACTAGCCTTAGGTGCCGATGCTGTAGGTATTACCGGCGGCGTTTTTGCGTAAAATCATGGAAGACGGCGTGAATGCGGCTGTAGACTATTTAGAAGCTGTTGCGGAAGAATTACGTGCGTATATGCTTTTAACAGGCGCTGTACAATCAGGCAACTGCGTAAGGTTCCCTTGATTATTAATGGCGAAACACTTAATTTTGTTAATTGCCGTGGCTATGATCTTTCCTGTCTTATGCCGTGAACGACGTACAAATTAATATGCTGAGGACACCTCTTGCTCTAGGCAGGGGTGTTTTTGTGTATATTTTGCTTCTTGTTAAATATATCCTTATTGTTTAAAGTCTAGTAATTCGTGGACAAATGTGATATAATTTACTGATGAATTGTTTATTAAAGATTAATAGTACGGTTTAAGGAGCTAATATGGTAGGAATTATCAGTGGCGTACGCAAAAACAGTCTTGCTGAGAGTGCAGGCATTAAGGCTGGCGAAAAATTGCTGACTGTGGATGGTGTACAGGTTAAAGATATAATAGAATTAAGCTTTTATACTTCTGATTATGAAGTAGATTTAGAGGTGGAGTCCGCTGACGGTACACATCGTATGGTGCATATCAATAAGCATCCTGATGAGGATTTAGGCCTGGAGTTTGAAGCAGCTGTATTCGACAGAGTAAGAACCTGTTATAATAAATGTATTTTTCTGCTTTGTGGACCAAATGATTCCGGGTATGCGCAAGGGTCTGTATGTGCGTGATGATGATTATCGTTTATCTTTCTTATATGGTAATTTTATTACCTTGACTAATATGAAGGACGAAGACTTTGAACGTATCATCAGCACCCATATGTCACCGCTGTATGTTTCTGTACATGCAACTGATCCGGCGGTGCGTTGTAAAATGATGAATAATCGTTTTGCCGGTGAGCTCATGGATAGATTACAACGTTTATTTGATGCCGGTATTCAGGTGCATACACAGATTGTCTGCTGTGCCCCCGGCTATAATGACGGTGAAGTATTAGCAAAGACCTTTGCTGATTCTTTATGCATTGAATCCTAACGTATTAACGATGGCTGTTGTTCCTGTTGGCTTGACTAAAAAAACCGTGAACAGCTGCATCCCTACGTAACTTTTACCCAAGAAGAGGCCTTTGACTATTGTGGAGCAGGCAACTGCTTGGCAGAAAAAATGTCGTGCCGAAAAGGGGCAAATCCTTTATCTATCTGGGCGATGAGTTTTATCTTTTGGCAGGTAAGGAGGTTCCTCCTGCTGAATGGTATGATGGATTTCCTCAGTTAGAAAATGGTATCGGCTTAACCAGAAGCTTTTTTGATGAATGGAAGGAAACCTTAGCCCATATGCATGACTTTAAAGTTGCGGCTCCTGCTATCGTTCCCATCGGTGAGGGTGCCTATAAAGTTTTTAAAAGCCTTTTGATGGATGACTTGAATAAACAATTTAGTGCCGAACATCAATTTAGTGCCGTGCCGAATCAATTTTTTTTCGGTGGCAAGGTTAATGTTACCGGTCTTTTGACTGCCGGAGATATTTTGCCTGTGTTAGATAAAGCAAGATGATTGCCGGCTGTAGTTGAACAAATGATAATCTTTTCTTAGACGATGTTTCCTTTTTAGAGCAGTTTAAGAAAACGCTATGCAGGTAAAGTAGAAAAATAGCTAAAGGGGCTAAAGAGCTACCGCATATGTTGTTAGAAAGATAGGGGTGGAATAATGTTACAGGTATAGGAAAAGGTAAAAACTGGCCGCTTTAGGCGTTAAGCTTTCAAGTACAGCAGGCTACGGTTTGAAAACAACAATGTTTTCTTTAAAGACGATCCTGCTTATGGTGAAGCAAAAGCAAAGACAGTTATTACCTTCAGGCTTTATTTTAAAAACAAGTCGGCCGAGATTGTTTTGTTAATTTTTGCCAATCCCGACCCCATAGACCTAAAAATGCCGTGATGGCTGGAAACAGGCTAAATGGCTATTGCTGAAGGTGATGCCGATATATATATTTTAGATGAGCTGAACATTGTGTTGGCTACTAAAATGCTGCCAGCCCAAGAAGTAGTAGATTTTTTGAAACAGCATCAGCATAATGTTGAAATTATTATGACCGGCAGGGGAGCACCGGAGGAAATTACTAAAATCGCGATCTTGTTACTGATATGCAGGAAATAAAGCATTATTTCCACAAAGGGTTACTTCCAGAAATGGTATTGACCATTAAGCAGGAAACCTTACTTTATAAAATTTTGCTAAGTTTGATAGATAAATATCGCAAAAATATTATGATGGAGGAAATTATTATGGGAAAACCTATTGTTGCTATAGTAGGGACGTCCTAATGTCGGCAAAATCTACTTTGTTCAATATTTTTGCCAACAGCAGATTTCTATTGTTGAGGATACTCCGGGCGTTACCCGTGACCGTTTATATGCAACTGCAGAATGGCTTCGATCACGAATTTATGATGGTAGATACAGGTGGTATCGAAATCATGAATGCAGATGCTATTGCCGTTTCTATCCGCCAAACAGGCACAATAAAAAAAGAGGCAGACGTTATTTTATTCGTCTGTGATGCACGTAGCGGTATTACTACTGAGGATGCTGATGTAGCACGTCTGTTGCGTCAATCTAAAAACCGATTGTTTTAGCTATTAACAAAGCCGATTCTCCAAAACAGGAAATGAACAGCTTTGAATTCTTACAATTTAGGTATCGGTGATCCGATTCCTGTATCCGCACGCCAATCATTTAGGCTTAGGTGATTTGCTGGATGCAGTAGTTGCTAAATTTCCCCTGACAATAGCTTACAGGGTGATATGGATGACGATGACGAAATCAAGGTTGCGTTGATTGGCCGTCCTAATGTTGGTAAATCTTCTATTTTTAATGCGTTGGTAGGTCAGAACGTTCCATTGTCAGCGATGTTGCCGGCACTACCCGTGATGCAATCGATACCCGGTAGTACGTAACGGTCAGAAATATCTGTTTATAGATACTGCAGGTATGCGCCGTAAAGCGAAGGTTGACGAACCGATTGAAAAAATATAGCGTTATGTTCATTGCGTGCAGTTGACCGCAGTGACGTAGTACTGATGGTTTTTGATGCTGTAGAAGGTGTCACAGAACAGGATAAACGTATTGTAGTAGTTATGCTCATGAAGCTGGTAAGGCGATTATTTTAGTTGTTAATAAATGGATTTGTATGAAAAAAGACAATTCTTCCACTTTTGCGTTATACAGAAACATTGCGTAACGAGCTGGTATTTTTGCAATATGCTCCCCGCGTTTTCGTATCTGCTGTAACTAAACAACGTATTCATCGTCTGCCTGAGGTTATCAGTTATGTTGCAGAGCAAAACGCAATGCGTATTTCTACAAGCATTTTGAATCAGGTTTATTGAAGACGCTGTGGCAATCAATCCTCCTCCTACCGAAAAAGGTAAACGGTTGAAAATCCTTTATACAACTCAGGTTAAAATTAAACCGCCGACATTTGTTCTGTTTGTTAACGAACCGGAAATCATGCATTTCTCTTACCAACGTTATTTAGAAAATAAATTACGTGAAGCATTTGGCTTTGAAGGTACTCCTATTCAAATGATTATCCGCGGCAAGAACGAGGACGATTAAGCGGTAGAAGTCAGGTGATATGATGTCCAATTTGTGTATTAATGTCCCGGAATATCTTTTTAATAGTAGGCTTTGTACTAGGTATGGTATTTGGTTCTGTTCCTAGCGGCCTATGGATAGTAAAAATGCCGCATGGTATTGATATATTCGTAATTATGGCAAAGAAAATATAGGTACAACCAATGTTTTCCGTACCGTAGGTATCCAAACAGCAGTAATCGTGCTTTTATGCGATATGTTCAAAGGTATTGCAAAATATCGCCATCGTTAATTATTTCTATGGCGATCCGTTGTTGAACGTTATTACTGCTTTTGGTGCTTTATTGGGACATAACTATTCTTTGTTCTTAGGCTTTAAGGGCGGCAGCGGTGTTGCTACCGGCTTAGGTATTCTGGTATTTTGATGCCTAAGGTTGCAGGTGCAGTATTCCTGATTTGGCTGGCGTTGGTGCTGACAACCCGTTATGTTTCTTTTTTTAGGCTCCATTGTAGCGGCTTTTTTACTCCGATTATGGCTTGGTATTTAGATTATCCGTTGCCGTATATCGTTTTAGGTACAATTGCTGGCTTTTGTTGTGTTACGTCATAAAGAAAATATCGGCCGCTTGCTTTCCGGTACTGAAAGTAAAATTAAGCCCGGTAATGCTAAAAGATCTGCAGAAATAATTATTTTTTTTTGTGGACAATAACATATCGGACCGTAACGGCAATGCCTGTGACTATATTTTTAAATGTAGTGCAGGCATTGTCCTTTTTGTAAAGGTGTAATCTTAAAGTTCTTTTTTTTACATGGATATTTCTAAAAAAAAATTCATTTGTATTTTACAAGGGAACAGTGGTATAATATAGCAAGAGTTAGCGAAAAGAAAGGGGACAAATATTATGTCTGAAAAATCTACATTCTATTTAGTCCGCGAAGAGATTCTTCCGGAAGCAATTAAGAAAAACTATTAAAGTAAAGGAAATCCTCAAACGAGGCGAAATAAAACCATTAACGAAGCTGTTGAAAAAAATGGGTTTGAGCCGTAGTGCTTATTATAAATATAAAGATTTCGTTTTTCCGTTCTATGAAGCAAGCAGAGAAAAAATCATTACTCTGTCCTTACTCCTCGAGCATAAATCCGGTGTTCTTTCTAAAGTTTTGAATACTGTTGCAGATGATTCCGGTAGTATTCTGACCATCAACCAAGGTATTCCTCTCTACAAGGTGTAGCTAATACTACTATTTCTATCGAAACTAAACATCTGACTGTAGATTTGGAAGCATTGCTGGATAAACTGCGTATGATTGATGGCGTAAAACGGTTAGAAGTTTTTTAGGTCAGGTATAATATTAGGCAAAATATAAACTGAAGCTGGTGCGGTATCAGCTTCAGCTTTCTTTTATGGAGGAGTATATGAAAGATTTTGTCAATGTAGGTCTTTAGGTGCCGGAACTGTCGGTGGCGGTGTGTTACGTGTTCTGGAGGATAATGCCGAAGAGATTGAGAAAAAAGGTTGGTCTGCCGATTCGTATTACTAAAAGTTTTGAATCGTAATGTAGAAGCCAGACGTCAGGAATATGGTGATAAATATATCTTTACTGATAATGCCGATGAACTGCTCCAAGATCCGGAAATAGATATCATTGTGGAATTGTTGGGGCGTGAGCATCCTGCAAAAAGAGTTTATTGCTTGTGCCTTGAAGAATGGCAAAAATGTTGTTACTGCCAATAAAGACGTAATAGCTAAATATGGGGAAGAATTATTTCCATTGGCTGAGGAACATCATTGCGATTTCTTGTTTGAAGCCAGTGTCTGCGGTGGTATTCCTATTATCGGACCGATGAAACCAGTATGGTCAAGCTAATAAAAATCCATTCTATTATGGGTATTGTTAATGGCACTACTAACTATATGCTGTCCAAAAAATGTCTAATGAGCATTTAGCTTATGCAGAGGTTTTAAAGGAAGCGCAGGCTAAGGGGGTTATGCTGAATCAGATCCTACTGCTGATGTGGCGGCAATTAGATCGCAGCACGTAAGATTGCTATTTTGGCTTCCATTGCCTTTAATATGCGTATCAGTCTTGACGATGTTATGGTTTCCGGTATCGAAAATATCGAAGCTAGTGATATTAAATATGCACAGCATCTTGGTTATGCTGTTAAATTATTGGGCATTGCTAAAAACGACGAAGAGAAAACGGCGTTATGGCTTGTGTAACTCCGACTATCTTTGCCGATGCATCATCCGCTTTCCAGCGTTAACGGGGTGTACAATGCAGTTTTTGTCAATGGCGATGCTATTGGCGAGGCTATGTTCCTTGGTCTTGGTGCCGGTCGTCTCGCCGACTGCCCTTCTAGTGCTGTATCGCGGCGATATTATTGAAATTGCCCGTAATATGGTTCATCATTCCGGTGCACGTATCAACTGCACCTGCTTTAAAGAGAAAAAAAGTTGTGTCCGCCGGAGAAAATTTCTGCTCCTGTATATATTCGTATGCAGGTATTGGATAAACCTGGTGCTCTGGTACGATTCTTTCTTCGCCTTCGGTGCCAGAATGTCAGTCTGCGCAATGTAGTACAGACTAATGATCTTTGCTACGCAGAAAGCAGAAATTGTTGTTATTACCCACAGCGTTTCTGAGTCCGATTTACAAATGGCACTGCAGGTATTGAAGGTATTACCTGTAGTAGAAAAAATCTGTGTAATTCGTGTAGAAGATAGCAAGCTGGCATAAGGAGATTGCTATGAAGAAAGTAACGATTCAAGTTCCGGCAACCTCTGCTAATTGCGGCCCCGGGTTTGATACTTTGGGATTGGCCTGCACTCTTTATAATGAGGTGACTTATGAAATTACTGAAGCTAAAGGTTTCAAGTTGCAAGTAACAGGCGAGGGGTGCGGAATATTTAAAGCCCTATGGCAGAAACTTAGCATTTGCAAGCTTTTTGCGTGTTTGGAATAAAGTTAAGAATAATGAACGTATCGGTTTAAGCGTTACTATGAAAAACCGTATCCCCATGTCCCGCGGTCTGGGTAGCCCGACTCTAGCGCTATTGTAGCCGGTCTTTATCTTTGCTAACTGCTTGTGTGATAATTATTATACTAAGGAAGAGCTTTTTAGATATTGCTACTGAAATTGAGGTCATCCTGATAATGTTAGCACCTGCACTTTTTAGGTGGCTTTTACAATCAGTTATATGGAAGAGGGGAAAGCACATTCTCTGCGTTTGCTTTGCCTGTTAAACCGTTAAAGTTTATTGCAGTTGTGCCTGATAGCAAGCTACCGACCTTTTTAGCACGTCAAGCTATTCCTGAAAGCGTTCCCCATAAGGATGCAGTTTATAATACTCTATCTCGTGCATCTTTGCTGGTAGGTGAAATTGCAATAAGAAGTTGCACACTTTTTAAAAAATCAAGTTGCATAAATCTTATCAAGCTCATTCTCGAATAGATTATCAGGTGATTTGTATCCGAGTATTTTCCTGGGTAACAAATTACACCGATCTGCTGTCAACAGAATATCATCAGAAGTATATTTGCCTATTCTCTTTCCTTTAGGAATAAATCTTCTTAAAAGACCATTGTGACGTTCGTTAGAACCTCTTTCCCATGAACTGTAAGGGTGGGCAAAGTATACTTTTGTCTTTGTGTTATCTTCAAGCTTTGCGAGTTCAGCAAATTCACTACCGTTATCACTTGTTATAGTTTTGAATATCTGGCTAAACTTATCGCCATAGTAATTTTTCAAGTATTCCATAGCTTTACTAACGGAAGATGTTGTTTTTCCTTCGATTTTAATGGCTATGTACTTGCGTGTAAGACGTTCTACAAGAGTTAATATAACGTTATCACTCTTGCTTTTACTGCCTATAACAGTATCTATCTCCCAATGTCCAAACTCGCTACGACCAGTTATTTCTGTCGGTCTTTCGTCAATACTGCGACCTAGATGTTTTAGGCATTCCTTAACGTTATGACGGCGTTTGCGTCTACGAACTTTTAGCGGTAGGTCGATGTTACGCAGTGCAAGAAGCATAGAGTCAACATAGTTGTACAGTGTTTTTACGCACACCATCTCAGAATCTACATACAGCTTGTGTGTTTTTGCATAACCGTAACAGGCGTCCAAGGACCACCCTTTTTCAAGAACCATTTCAACAACCCAGGAGACAAACTTACTGGACAAAAATCTTCTAGATTTCCTAATACTGTTAGCATGGCTTTGTTCGTATGCATTTTGTGCACGTCTAGCTCCATATCTACCGGTATTATGGTGAGCACCACGCTTCAATTCATTACGGATAGTATTGGGAGAGCAATTAAAATGTCTAGCCAACTGGCGGAGAGAATAACGTACAGATTTATTAGATAATATCCCTTGTAATTCTCTGCGGTCACCATAAGAAAAAATGTTTACCTTTTTATGTGTTTTTGTGGTATCTTGAGTATAGTCCATTGTGATTGCCTCCTTGTAAGTTTTGTGTAGTAGCTTAATTTTAACATGAAGAGGTCACAATGGACTATTT
>VOFC01003844.1_pt1 | contig 15344 bp, 24 predicted proteins | sample 5384161 | NCBI WGS metagenome assembly VOFC01 (sample SAMN12384722, study PRJNA508395) | human gut metagenome | isolation source: healthy gut B | host: Homo sapiens | reverse complement strand
ATGACCAACAGCGAGGGATTTTTCGCTTGATGAAGCCATTTTCCCGCGGGAATACTTTGTGTATTGCAAGGGAAAATGGTGCACAGCAGGCGGAAAAGACCCGCTGTTTGGGCGTGTTGACGGTTTTCAGATAGACCCTAAATAGGCTTATATTAAGAATTAGTATAATACCATTTACGCCCCGGCAGGCCAGACGGCCTGCCGGGGTTTTGCTGTCCCTGAACGGCTCGTTATTTAATAAACTCTTAATCTCCCTCGTATTGACAAATCCTGTATCCTGCGTTATCCTAACCGTACTAGTACAACTAATACAGTTAAGGAGGAATACCATGGGTACACTTGGATTACCGGGACTCCCGGCCGATCTATGCGCAGATCGTGGACGGATTCCGGGAGCAGATCACCGGCGGCGTGCTGCGTCCGGGGGAGAAGCTGCCCAGCGTCCGGGACCTGGCCGCCCAGCTTGCCATCAACCCCAATACCATCCAGCGGGCTTACCGACGGCTGGAGGCGGAAGGGTGGATCGCCACCGTGCCGGGAAAGGGCTGCTTCGTCTGCGGCGACGGAGAGATCAGAGAACGGGATGAAAAAACGGGCTGCTGAGTTCCGAACCGGCGGCGCTGCTGACCATGGGCGCGAGCCACGGCGAGCTGGTGGCCAGAATCGAGAAGGGAGACCATATCGACATGCTTGAAATGAAGAATGTGACCAAGACCTTCGGCAATTTTAAGGCGCTGGACGACCTGACCCCCCTGACCGTCCCGAGCGGGCGGGTCTACGGCCTCGTCGGCCCCAACGGCGCGGGCAAGTCCACTGCCATCCGGCACCTCACCGGCGTCTACCGCCCGGACAGCGGCAGCGTCACCATGGATGAGCAGCCAATCTATGAAAATCCTCGCCGTAAAGGCGACCATCGGCTATATCCCCGACGAGGTTTTCTACTACCCTCCGCGACGCTGGAGGATATGCGCAGGTTCTACCGGGGCATTTACCCTACCTTTTGACGATGCCCTGTTTGACAAGCTGTATGACGTGTTTCAGCTTTCCCAAACGGACGCCCATCCGCCGGTTTTCCAAGGGTATGCAGAAGCAGGCGGCGTTCCACCTGACCGTCTGCACCCGCCCGGAAGACGCTGATCCTGGACGAGCCGGTGGACGGCCTGATCCGGTTGCGGCGGCAGGTCATGGGTCTGATTCTCCGATGTGGCGGGGCACGGCACCACGGTGCTGATCTCGTCTCACAACCTGCGGGAGCTGGAGGACGTGTGCGACTACGTGGGCATCATGAACCGGGGCAAAATGCTGCTGGAAAAGAGCCTTGCGGATATGCAGGGCAGCACCGTGAAGGTGCAGCTGGTGGGCGACGCCCTCAGGAGCTGGACATTCTCAACGCGACCGTTTCCGGACGCTTAAAGACCCTGATCGTCCGGGGCGAGGCCGAGGAGGTCGGCGCGAAAATGGCGGCGTGCAAGCCCGCGTATTTTGATGTGCTGCCCTTGTCCCTGGAGGAAATCTTCATTTACGAGCTGGGAGGCGTGGACTATGAAATCAAAGACATCCTTCTTTAATAAAACCGTGTTCAAAAAGAACCTGACCCGGTTCGCCCCGGTGATGGCGGTATACACCCTGTGCCTGATTCTGGGCATGATGATGCTATATCAGAACAATGAGGAAATGGGCCGGACGTTCTGGTTCGCCTCCCGGATGGGGGGAATGCATTCAGGTCATGGGTCTCGTGAACCTGTTCTTCGCGCCGCTGTGCGCCATGCTGCTGTTCGGCGACCTGTATAATTCCCGGATGTGCAACGCTCTGCACGCCATGCCCATGCGCCGGGAGACGCTGTTTCTGACCAACGTGGTCTCCGGACTGCTGTTCTCCATGATTCCCACGGCGGTGATGGCGCTGCTGTCCGTGCCGCTGCTGAACGCCACCATTGTGGAAAACGCGTGGCAGATCGCCCTTTTGTGGTACGTCGGCACCAACCTGCAATTCATCACCTTCTTCGGCGCGGCGATTTTCAGCGTGTTCTGCACCGGCAACCGCTTTGCCATGGCGGTGGTGTACGCGGTGCTGAACGGCGGCGCGTTTATCCTCTACTATATTATCAATACCCTTTACACGCCCATGCTCTTCGGCGTGGTCACGCCGGACAGGTGGGTCAGCCTGCTGACGCCCGTGGCGGATATGACCAGCGGCGCTTATGTGGCGGTGGAGGATTTCCACCAGCTGTCGCTGCGGTTCTACGGCCGGGAAAGTGAGATGGTGGCGGCGTTCAGCGTCGATCAGGGGAAAGTCACGTCCCTGCTGATCTACGCGGCGGTGGGCATCGTCTTTGCCATTGTGGGATTGTTCTCTGTACCGGAAGCGGAATCTGAATGCGCCGGGGACGCCATTGCATTCCCCATTTTGCGGCCGCTGTTTCAGCTGGTCTGCGCCGTGGTGGCCGGTACGCTGGTCGTTATGGGCGTGGAATCCTTCTTTTGCATCCAAAATTGGCGCCGGTATGTCCATGCTGTATCTTCTTCTGTTCTGCGGCGGCGCCGCCGGTTGGTTCGGCGCAAAATGCTTCTGAAGCGCACCACCCGGGTGTTCCAGCTGCGCAGCTGGATCGGGCTGGGGCTTCTGACCGCCATGGTCGCCGTGAGCCTGGTCGCTACCCGCTTTGACGTGCTGGGCATTGAAGACCGCGTCCCGGATGTGGAGGACGTCAGCCCGTGACCCTGAATTTTGACGGGCTGGAGCTGACCGACGAGGAAGACATCCGGCAGATCACCACCCTCCACGCCATGGCGCTGGAAGACCGCATCGAGAGCTACGGCGACTACCCGCTGGCCTACATCCTGCACCGGGAGGAAAAGGAAAAGCACCCGGTCATGCCGGAGGGCGGATTCGTCTACGGCGAGGGCGGCTACAACGCCGACGGGCCGATGCTGACCACAGATGACATCACCATTTATTATAAGCTGAAAAACGGATGCACCATGACCCGTAACTACAACATCTGGGCAAATCTGGACGAGGGCAAGATCGTAAGCGAGTACGCAAGCCGCTGGGAACAGGTATGGAAGCAGTCACGGTACGGCTATCAGGATGACTTTAACCCGGAGGATATCACCTCCATGAACATCGGAGACATGACTCACCAGATCACGCCGGAGCTGGTGGAGTCTCTGCTGGCCGCCGTCAAGGCCGACTGCGACGAGCGCGCACCATGACCCAGAGAAGTGCTTACCATCTGGGATATTTCTGGGACTACGACAAGTATAACGAGGAATATTACAAGACAAAGTCCCTGACAATATCCCTCTGGGGGGAGAACGATGTGTATGCCACCGGCGCGTACCTGTCCGTCTTTGCCGACTCCGCGCATACGCTGGAGTGGATGCGGGAGCACGACTGCCTGACGGAAGAGGTCGTGGAGGAGGCGCCCATTGTGCTGAACTAAAGAAAGGGAAGACCGATGAAAAAGAAAATTTGTCTTATGCTGGCGGTGATGCTGCTGCTTCTTTCCGCTTGCAGCAGGACAACCGCACCGAAGCCCACCATGGCACAGTACTTCGCTCCGTCGAAACGTATCCCCGTGGAGACAACGGCAGAGCCCACCCAGCCGGAAACCGCCGCCCCCGACCAAACGGCGGTGGATTCCCCCGAACGGGCGGCATTATGCCAGCTGGCTTCCCGGCTCTCCCGGCTCGGAGGGCAGCATCGGAGATTTTTCAGCCCCAAATATGTGGACCTGGACGGCGACGGTGGGGGAGGAAATGCTCATCTGGGTACGCGCTACGGCTTCCTTTACGAGATCGTGGTGCAGGCCGACGGCAGACGCAGTGCATATACGGCGGCGGCAGCTATCCGGAGGATGACCCCACCGTGGGACTTTTACCTGTGCGAGGGGAACCTTCTGGAAAAAGGACTGCGGCGATTTGCAGGGCGTCCAGCTGAACGAATATTACCGGGTGCAGGACAAGCAGCTTACGATGGCGGAGACCGTCATGGAGAGCGCGGACGGGAAATTCTATTGAGCGAATCCGGCGGCGCGTCCGGCCTGATGTGGACGGAGATCACCGAGGCGGAATACAATCGGATCCGGGAATCCTACGTCCGGGTGGGCGTGCCCCAGAATCCCTCCCGGAGAACGTCCAGGGCGTCCGGGAGGAGGAAGAAGGCATTCTTCTGGAAGTGATTCAGAATCAGAGAACGTTCTTCTCCGAGGAATACCTCGACTGTACATTGGAGGGATATTGCCAGAAGGCCGGTGAGGAGCTGGGCTTCGACGTCTCTGTCACCCGGTACGCCTTTTGTCGATATGGACGGAGACGGCGTCCGGGAGGCGGTCGTTGACTTCAATACGGGGAAAACAGTCAGGTCATGTGTATTGTTATGAAGTACGTCAGCAAATTCTCCATGGTGGACGGCACGGATTCTACCACCGGCAGCTGTCGAACATCAAGGAAGACGGAAGCTTTGCCTACTCCGGCGGCGGAGACAATGACGGCTGGGCAAAGCTGCACTGGAACTGGCTCACCTATCAATGGGAGACAAGACAGGCAGGAGACGGCGAAGGCAAAACCGATATTCAGTGGCAAACCTATCCGGCAGCTCAGTAAGAGCGGAAAGGGAACACAATGAAAAAAGAAAACTTGTCTTATGCTGGCGGTGATGCTGCTGACGCTTTTCTCCGCCTGCGGCGGGCAGAAAACGCCGGAGACCACGGCACCGGAAGAAACGGTTTTGCAGACGGAGGACAGCGTATCCGTTGAAGCGCTGGCGGCACCGGAAGACCCGGTGCCGGTCAACGCGCCGGAGACCGAGGGCGTTCCCATTGATTTCCGGATGATCTACCGCGGCTTCACGGCGGTATCTCTGGACGACACGGAAAATTATGAGCGCTTCTGCGGCTACGGAACGAAAATGATCGCCTCCGAGGAGGAATGGAGTTCCTTTATGGCGGCGTACTGCCCGGGATCCCCTATTACGAGACGTGGGACTTTTTCTCAGGATGTTCTGGTGACGTCGGTCAGCCACGGAAAACCCGGCTACAATCAGGCGGACGTCATCACTTCGGTGAAATGGAACGGAAGCTATGTCGTCACGGAATACCCAATGACCCCGCGAATTTCGTCTACGCGCTGAATTCCATGTCGGATGAAGTGATGATGAATTTCTACCCGGAAGGACGTCGGCATGTAAACAAGCCCGGAATGTTGTATTTTTGCATTCCGGGCTTGTGTTTTTTTCGGGAAATCTTTTATAATCAAATCAACAATGCGAATGGAGGGCTGAGCATGGAAAAAGCATCAGGTGTTGACCGTTCTGGTGGCGGACGATGAACCGGAGCTGCTGGGCGCCGTCTGCCAGCTGATCGACTGGGAATCTCTGGGCTTCCGCCTTGTGGGACGCGCCGGGAACGGACTGGATGCCTTGCAGCTGGTGGAAGCGCTTCAGCCGGATTTCCTGCTGACGGATATCCGGATGCCGTTTATTTCCGGGACGGCGCTCACCAGACAGGCGAAGGCCGTCCAGCCGCTGCTGCAAGTGGCTTTCCTTAAGCGGCTACGACGATTTTGAGTACGCCAAGGCCGGGATCGAGGACGAGATCGTGGCCTACCTTCTCAAGCCCATCAGCATGGCGGAGCTGACGGAGGAACTGCGGAAAATCCACGACAAAATCGAAAAGCGCCTTGCCAGCCTGACCCGGCCTCAGGGCGGCGCGGAAGCGCTGCGGATGGTCACGGCCACGATGCTTTTGGACGAGTACGCCCGTCCGGAGCCGTCCGCCGCGGCGGAATCCCTGGCGAAGAGCGCCGGAATGGAAATCCGGGGGACGAGCATATTGTGGTGGCGGCGTTCAGCCTGCCCGACGGGGCGCACCGGAGCTGCTTCCCATGGCGGAGCGGATTTTCTCCCGGGCGTTTTCCTGCTGCGGATTTTCCAGCGGCGATCGGACGGTACTTCTGCTGGCCTCCGGCAACGGGTTCGGGCGGCTGTATGCGTCATTGGACGAGCTGCGGCAGGCTACCCGCCGCGCTTTGGGCGCCGAGGCGCTGGCGGGCTTGAGCAAGGAGTACGCCTCTTTCGGCGAGGGACACGCTGCCTTACTTAGAAGCCATGGAAGCCCTGAAAATCGCCCGCAGAGGCGGCGGACTGTACGCCGCCGGGGGCTGGGACGACATGGCCATGCTCTGCGCCCGGGCGCTGAAGATCTTGGAGAAGGAATACATGGACGAGGAGTTGTCGCTGCAATCGGTCAGCGAGCGGCTGCACATCAGCGCCAATTATCTGGGCGCGAATATCAAAAAATTCTACGGCGACACCTTCATGAACCTCCTGATCAAAAAGCGGATGGACGTGGCGCGGAATCTGCTGTGGAGCGGCAGCAGCCGCATTGCCGAGGTGTCCCGCCGCTGCGGCTACGCCGACCAGAGCTATTTCGGCTACTGCTTCAAAAAATACTACGGAAAATCCCCGGCGCGGATGCGTCAGGAGCAGAAAGAGGCCAACGCATGAAGAAAAAGGGCTCAGCATGAATCTTATCATGGCGCTCACGCTCACGGCGGTTGCGGTGTGCGTGCTGCTGTGCGCCAATCTGGTTTTCATGCAGACCTACCGCCGGACGCTGCTGCGCAACGCCGAGACCACCAGCCGTCAGGCCATCGCCCAGGCGGCAGCACCATGAATGAATACCTGGAGGACATGAACGACGCGGTGACGCTGCTGACCGGCTACTTGAGCTGCCGGTGCGGAGGAACGGGAAGCCCGGTTCGAGGCGTTCCTGGAGATCCGGCCGACGTGGTGGCCGTCACCACCTACGACGCGGAGGGGGAAATGCAACTGCTACAGCCTTTGGCCGCCGTCTGCGGGAAGATATCCTGCAAAACCTTTCCTTTGACCCGGACAAGCGGGAGCTTTACGAGACGGGCTTCATTTCCGCGCCCCACGTGATGTCGATTTTTGTGGAGGACTACCCATGGGTCGTGACCATCATCCGCCCGTCCCTTGGAGGGGGAGCGGTACATCGCCGTGGACGTGAGCTGCTCCAATATTTCCACCTATATCAGTGGCGTGGGTATCGGCCAGCGGGGCTACTGCTTCCTTGAGGACACGGGGGGAAACCTCGTTTACCACCCCCAGCAGCAGCTCATCTATTCCGATCTGAAAAGCGAGAATACCGCGTTGACCGCCTCCCTCCCCGACGGGACGCACGTGGAGGGGAGCACGATCTACACGGTGCAGACGCTCGCAAGCGGCAACTGGCGCGTCGTAGGCGTCAGCTCGTTTCAGGAGCTGATTACCGACGCCCTGCGGGAGATCATGCGCATTACCTTCATCGGCGCACTGTTTATTCTGGCTGCGGCGGTGCTGCTGAGCCTGATGCTTTCCCGGTGCTGTCCAGTCCCATTCACGATCTGATCGTCGCCATGCAGAGCTTTGAAAAAAACCGGCGGAGGGCTTTTCCTACGAACCCGTCACCGGCGTCCGGGAGGTGGAGAACCTGTCGGCGTCCTTTGACCACATGGTCAAAAAGATTCAGAAGCTCATGGCCACGGTGCGCAGTGAGGAAGTCAACCTGCGCAAGACGGAGCTGAAGGCTTTACAGGCGCAGATCAACCCGCACTTCCTCTACAACACACTTGACTCCATCTCGTGGATGTGCGAGCAGGGGAAGAACAAGGAAGCCGTTTTGATGGTAAACGCGCTGGCGCAGCTGTTCCGCATCAGCATCAGCCGGGGACACGAGCTGATCCCGATCCGCAGCGAGGTGCAGCACGCGCAGAGCTATCTGCAAATCCAGAGCGTGCGCTACAAGGAGCAGTTTTCCTACCACTTCGACGTGGAGGAAGACTGTACGGAGTATCTCTGCAACAAGATTACGCTCCAGCCCATCATTGAAAACGCGATCTATCACGGCGTGAACGGTCTGGTGGACGAGGGACATATTGAGATCCGTGTCCGCGCCGAGGAGGACGTCCTCTTTACGGTGGAGGACAACGGCGTGGGCATGGAGCCGGAGCAGATCGAGGAGATCTTCCACCGGAAGCCCGACGGAAAGTCCGGCATCGGCATCAAAAATGTCAACGACCGGCTGAAGATCTGGTTCGGCGACGCTTACGGCATCACGATTGAAAGCGTCCCGGACGAGGGAACGAAGGTAACGGTGCGTATGCCGAAGGTGCGGGAGGAGGTGGAGCATGAAAAGCATTAAACGTGGATCGCTGTTTTCTGGCGCTGCTGGTGTGCCTTTCCGGCTGCGCCGGTACGCATCAGAGCGGCGGGTCGTACAATATCTATCTGATCGCCAAATCCTCCACCACGGAGTTCTGGAAAGCGGTTTTTCCGGGGCAAACGCCGCGAAATCCGAATATAACGTGCAGTTGACCATCCTTGCCCCGGACACGGAGGAGGACTTTGAGACAGAACGACTACATCCGGCAGGCCGTGGCCGACGGGGCGGACGCCATCGTCTTCTCCGCCATCAGCTACACGGAAAACGCCGCCGCCATCGACGAAGCCGTGGCCGCGGGCGTCCGGGTGGTGGTCATTGACAGCGATGTGGATTCCAAAGGCGTTTCCGTGCGCATCGGGACGGACAATATGGCCGCCGGGCGCATGAGCGGGGAGGCCGCGCTGAAAACGGCGCAGGAAAAAATCGTTGTGGGCATTGTCAACGCCTACGCCGAGACCCAGAACTGCCGGGAGCGGGAGCAGGGCTTCCGGGAGGTGCTGCTTGGGGACAGCCGGGTCAAGGGTATCTATGCCGTCAATGTTTCCACCGACGCCCTGGAAGCCCGTCTGGCGGCGGAGAAGCTGCTGCGGGAGCATCCGGAGATCAACGTGCTGATCGGCTTCAACGAGCCACTGGCCGTGGGCGTGGCTCAGGCGGTGGACTCCCTGGGGCTGACGGGTCAGGTACACGCCGTGTCCTTCGACAGCAACGTCAACTGCATCGAGCTGTTGCAGACCGGGGCGGTGGCCGCTCTGGTGGTGCAGAATTCCTACGCCATGGGGTATCTGGGCGTAGAAAAGGCGTGGCAGGTTTTGCAGGGGAAAAATTCGATTCCACGGCGCTCATCGACACCGCGACCACCATCGTCACCAAAGAAAATATGTTTACCATGGAGAGCCAGAAGGCCTTCGACGGCAACAACAACCAAACCACCCAGAACGAGCAGATCCAGACCGCTCTGACCGACGGCTACAACCTGCTGGTCGTCAACATGGTCACCTCCGGTTCCCCGGACGTTGCCAACGAGATCATCTCCCTGGCCAACGGCACCCCGGTTATCTTCTTCAACCGCGCCATCGAGGCTGACGGCGAGGAAGGGCACCGTCCTGAACGCCAACGATAGCATCTGCTTCATCGGCACCGACGCTCCGGAAGCCGGTCACCTGCAGGGCAAGATGGTCGGCGAGTATCTGCTGGCCAACTGGGATACCGTTGACCTGAATGGTGACGGCAAGATCTCCTATGCCATGTTCAAGGGCGATGAGGCCAACGTGGAGGCCATCTACCGTACCCAGTTCGGTGTTGAGGACGCTGACGCGGTCCTGACCGCTGCCGGCAAGCCTGCTCTGGAGTACTTCGACGCTTCCAACGCCTCCAAGTACCAGGTGGATCTGGGCGGCGCCTGGAGCGCACAGGCTGCTCTGGACTACATGAACACCAACCTGTCCCAGTACAACGAGGCCAACGGCAACATGATCGAGCTCATCATCTGCAACAACGACAACATGGCTGAAGGCGCTATCTCCGCTCTGGAAGCTGCCGGCTACAACACCGGCGCCGAGGGCGCGACCACCATCCCCGTGTTCGGTGTTGACGCTACCGACGCTGCCAAGGAACTGATCGCCGCCGGCAAGATGACCGGTACGGTCAAGCAGGATGCCGAGGGCATGGCTGTCGCCATCGCCTCCGTCGTCAAGTCCGCCGGTGAAGGCGCCGCGATGGCGGACGCTATCTCCGCTACCGCTGCCACCAACGCTGACATGTACTCCATCGCCGACGGCATTGCCAACAAGCTGTTCGTCGCCTACGCTGCCTACACCAAGTAATTTCATAAGTTATAAACCCAAAAAGGGCAGCCGCTGCTGCATGTCGGCGGCTGCCCTTCACATCAGGCGCGCATGCTAGCCCAAAAGGCAGAATCAGGAATCAGATGGAAGAAACCGTACTGCTCCGGATGACGGATATTACCAAGACCTTCCCGGGCGTCCGGGCACTGGATCACGTCAGTCTCGAAGTCAAGGCGGGCACCGTACACGCGCTGATGGGCGAGAACGGCGCCGGCAAATCCACGCTGATGAAATGCCTGTTCGGCATTTACAGCAAGGACAGCGGCCACATCTATCTCGAGGGCCGGGAAATCAACTTCAACAGCTCCAAGGAGGCGCTGATGAACGGTGTCGCCATGGTTCACCAGGAGCTGAATCAGGCGCTCAAGCGGACTGTCATGGACAACCTGTGGCTCGGGCGCTATCCCAAGATCGCGGGCTTTATTGTGGACGAGCACAAGATGCTTCGCGATACCAAAGCGATTTTTGAAGAGCTCGGCATTGACGTAGATCCCACCGGATCATGAGCACGATGCCGGTTTCCCAGCGTCAAATGGTGGAGATCGCAAAGGCGGTCTCGTATCACTCGAAAGTCATCGTATTTGATGAGCCTACGTCCTCGCTGACCGAGGAAGAGGTGGAGCATCTGTTCCGCATCATCAACATGCTGCGGGATCGCGGCATGGGTATCATCTACATTTCTCATAAAATGGCGGAGATCAAGCGTATCTCCGACGAGATCACCGTTATGCGCGACGGCCAGCTGGTGGCGACCCGTCCGCAAGCCGAGCTGGAATGAGCGACATCATCCGTCTGATGGTTGGCCGTGAGCTGGCAACAGTTCCCCCCGAAGACCAACAAGCCCGGCGATGTCTATCTTGAGGTCGAGCACCTGACGGGGCTAGTACAACAATCTGCGGGACGTCTCCTTCACGGCGCGGCGGGGCGAGATCGTGGGTCTCGCGGGTCTGGACGGCAGCGGCCGTACCGAGACGCTGGAGACGATGTTCGGCGTGGCGACGCGTAAGGACGGCGTCATCAAGCTGGGCGGCAAGGTCTGCAAAAACCAGAATCGCCGCGGCAGTCGATCAAGAACCAACTTCGCGCTGCTCACCGAAGAGCGCCGCGCGACCGGCATTTTCGGCATCCTGGACATCCGGGAAAACACCGTCATCTCCAGTCTTGGCAAGCACAAGAGGGCGCGGCTTCGTCCTCAGCGACAAGTCCATGAAGAAGGACACCCAGTGGTCCATCGACGCCATGCACACCAAGACGCCTCCCAGGAGACGAAGATCCGCAGCCTGTCCGGCGGCAACCAGCAGAAGGTCATCATCGGCCGCTGGCTGCTGACCGACCCGGACGTGCTCCTGCTCGTTGACGAGCCAACGCGCGGCATCGACGTCGGCGCAAAGTATGAGATCTACCAGCTGATCCTCGATCTGGCGAACAAAGGCAAGACGGTTTTGATGGTTTCGTCTGAAATGCCCGAGCTGCTCGGCGTGTGCGACCGGATTCTCGTCATGTCCGGCGGACGGCTCGCCGGTGAAGTGGATGCAAAGACAGCAACGCAGGAAGACATCATGCGTCTGGCGGCGAAGTATGTATAAGGAGGCAGCGGTATGGCAAATCCAGTCAAACAGCTTCAGAGAAAGAGTGAAGAATACCAAAGGCTCGACAAGGCGGATCGCCGCCGGTTCTGGTCGGACGGCATTCTGAATAACGCGCTGTATATTCTGATGGTGATCTTCATCGTCTACACGGCGATCAAGAACAAGAACTTCCTGTCCGCGGGCTCCATCGCGAACATCATTTCCCTTGTGGCCGCATCCCTGCCGATGGCACTCGGCATCGCTGGCTGTATCGTCCTGACCGGTACCGACCTGTCCGGCGGCCGTGTGGTTGGCCTGACGGCAGCTGTCGCGGGCGCACTGCTGCAGGATCGCACCATCTCCCGGAAGCTTTTCTCCAACCTCCCGGCCATTACCCCGGGTTGGATCATTCTGACGGTGCTCGTTGTCGTCGCTGATCGGCGCGATGATCGGTATCGTGAACGGCTTCTTCGTAGCAAAATTCAGCCTGCATCCCTTCATCGTCACGCTGGCCACCCAGCTCATCACCTACGGCCTGATCCTCATCTTCTTCATGCTCAACGGCAACAACGGCCAGCCGGTCTCCGGCCTGTCGCAGGAGTATAAGAACGTCGTCTCCGCGCCGCATGATCCAGTTCACCACCGGTTCCGGTGCAAAGATCTCCATTCCCTGGTACGTGCTCTATGCGGTGCTCTTTGTGGCCCTGATGTGGTTCATCTGGAACAAGACTGCGTTCGGCAAGAACATGTTCGCCGTCGGCTCCAACGCCGATGCGGCCCATGTTTCCGGCGTCAACGTGTTCTGGACGACCGTCATGGTTCATACCCTCGCCGGTGCGATGTACGGTCTGACGGGCTTCATCGAGGGCGCGCGCATCAGCTCCATCACCCAGTCCGCCGGCCTGAACTACGAGTGCGATGCCATTGCGGCCTGCGTCATCGGCGGCGTTTCCTTCGTCGGCGGCACCGGCAAGATCAGCGGCATTGTGCTGGGCGTGTTCGTGCTGCGTATCATCTTCGTGGCACTGTCCATGCTGGGCATCGACCCCTCCATGCAGTACATCATCAAGGGCGGCATTATTCTGGCGGCCTGCTCGCTGGATATGCGGAAATATCTTGCCAAGAAGTAAACCATGTTTTATAATAGCGGCAGATGAAGGTCATCTGCCGCTATTGTGGAGAAAAGAGGTTCCAGTATAAATGAAAACGATTCTGGTACTTGGCGGTGCGGGCTACATTGGCAGCCACGCCGTATATGAACTCATTGACAACGGCTACGACGTGGTCGTGGCGGATAATCTGGAAACAGGATTCCGCAAGGCGGTGCATCCCAAGGCGCGGTTTTATCAGGGCGACATCCGCAGCAAGGAGTTCTGCGACCATGTGTTCTCCTCCGAGAAAATTGACGCGGTCATCCACTTCGCCGCCAATTCTCAGGTGGGTGAGAGCATGGTCAATCCCCTCAAGTACTACGATAACAATCTGGGCGGTACCCGGACAATGCTCCAGAGCCATGATCGAGCACGGGGTAAGTACATCGTGTTTTCCTCCACGGCCGCAACCTACGGCGAGCCGGAGCATGTGCCCATTCTGGAGACAGACCCCACCCACCCCACCAACTGCTACGGCGAGACGAAGCTGGCGATGGAGCGGATGTTCTATTGGGCGTCCGTTGCCCACGGCATTCGTTTGTCGCGCTGCGCTACTTCAACGCCTGCGGCGCGCATATGTCCGGTAAGATCGGCGAGGCGCATAATCCCGAAACGCACCTGATTCCGATCGTCCTGCAGGTCCCGAACGGCCAGCGCGACCATGTGAGCAATTTTGGCGACGACTATCCTACGCGCGACGGTACCTGTGTGCGCGACTATATCCACGTCACCGACCTTGCTTCCGCGCACATCTTAGCGGCGGAGTACCTGATGAACGGCGGGGAAAATAACGTCTTCAATCTGGGCAACGGCGTGGGCTTCACGGTGAAGGAGATCATCGACACGGCGGAAAAGGTCGTGGGCAAGCCCATTAAGTACGAGATGGCGGCAAGCGCCGCGCGGGCGACCCGGCGCAGTTAGTTGCATCCTGGGAAAAGGCAAAGACCGTCCTCGGCTGGAAGCCGAAGTACGACGATATTGAGACGATCATCGGTTCTGCCTGGAACTGGCACAAGGAGCATCCGCATGGCTATGACGATTGAGACTGTATATGCCGCGCTGGATGCGCTGCTGATTACGCGAAAAACTGCGACCTTCTCCATCCGCTGGACGAGACGTTCGCCAGAAACGCACTTTTCGGAACTGAAACTGGGAAGCTACGAAAAGCAGGCCGAACACTATGAGTTTTCCGGAATGTCTGAATGTTCTGTGCGACTATGCAGCAGAACACGGACAGATCAACGACACCATTGCGGAGCGCGACCTGTTTGATACGCGGCTCATGGGCTGCGTGACACCGCGGCCGTCCGGAGGTCGTGCGGAAGTTCTGGTCACTCTATGCAGAAAGCCCGAAAAAGGCGACCGATTACTTCTACAAGCTGAGCCAGGACTGCAACTACATCCGCCGCGACCGCATCGCGAAGGACGAGCATTGGACGGCGCAGACGAAATATGGTGAACTCGAAATCTCCATCAACCTCTCGAAGCCCGAAAAAGACCCCAGAGACATCGCGGCAGCGAAGCTGAAAAAGGCGTCCGGGTACCCGAAGTGTCTGCTCTGCGTCGAGAATGTTGGCTACGCGGGCACAATCTCGCACCCGGCACGGCAGAATCTCCGCGTCATACCTGTCACGGTCAACGGCCAGCCGTGGGGCTTCCAGTATTCGCCCTACGTCTATTACAATGAGCACGCGATCGTCATGAACACGCAGCATACGCCGATGGTGATTGACCGCTCGGCCTTTGATAAACTCTTCTCGTTCGTCGAGCAATTCCCGCACTACTTCCTCGGCAGTAATGCTGACCTGCCCATCGTCGGCGGCAGCATTCTAGCGCATGAGCACTTCCAGGGCGGCCATCATACCTTCCCGATGGAGAAGGCAGAAAAGAGAATTCGGTTTGAAGTGCCGGGATTTGAGGATGTGGACTGCTGTGTCGTGAGTATCCGATGACAGTGCTGCGCCTGAACTCTGCGGACAAGCAGCAACTCTGCGAGCTCGCAGGCAGAATCCTTGCGAAATGGCGCAAGTACAGTGACCCCGACGCAATGATCTTTGCGGAGACAGGCGGCGAGCCGCACAACACGATCACGCCAATCGCGCGGATGAGGAACGGCAAGTACGAATTGGATTTGGTCTTGCGCAACAATCTGACCACACCGGAGCATCCGATGGGGCTCTATCATCCGCACGAAGAACTGCACCACATCAAGAAGGAAAACATCGGTCTGATCGAGGTTATGGGTCTGGCCGTCTTTCCGGGAAGCCTGAAAAAAGAGATGGCCGACCTCAAAACGGTGCTCCTGAACGGCGAAGACTCTGCGCGCAAACGACGAGCTTGCCAAGCACGCCGATTGGGCTGACGCGTTCATGGGAAGACATCCGGAATTCAACGCCGACAATGCGGAAGCGATCATTCAGGATGAGATCGGACAGGTGTTTGCCAAAGTCCTCGAATGTGCAGGCGTCTACAAATGCACGGCAGAGGGTAGAAATCACCTCAAAAAGAGTTCCTGACGGAGGTTCAGAATGGATAAAAGTATCATTTTTCCGC
>VOFC01006030.1_pt1 | contig 15349 bp, 36 predicted proteins | sample 5384161 | NCBI WGS metagenome assembly VOFC01 (sample SAMN12384722, study PRJNA508395) | human gut metagenome | isolation source: healthy gut B | host: Homo sapiens | reverse complement strand
CAGGGCAAGGGCACCGAGGATGCGGTGCGGAAGCTGGAATTGCTCATGCGGAAGGCCGGAACGGAACCTTCTGCCCGGAAGGTAGTGGCGGCGGCCCTGAAACGGGCAGAGGAGACCGGCAGCAAGCCTGCGGCGGCTATGGAGCTGCCCGACGGGCGCATCGTCACCGGCAAGACTTCCGACCTCTTAGGCGCTTCGGCGGCAGTGCTGCTGAATGCCCTGAAGGCCATTGCCGGGGTGCCGGAGGACGTACGTTATCGCTCCGGAGGCCATCGACCCCATCCAGCACCTGAAGGTGGAGCATCTGGGTCACCGGAACCCCCCGGCTCCACACCAACGAGGTCCTCATCGCCCTGTCCGGCTCGGCCATGCGCAACGAAGCTGCGGAGGCGGCCATGGAGGCGTTGTCTTCCCTGCGGGGCTGCGAGGTCCATTCGTCTGTGATTCTTTCCCAGGTGGACGAGCAGACCTTCAAGCGCCTGGGGTGAACCTTACTTGCGGTTCAGGTACCGGCGCTCAGGTTTCCCAGAGGAAAAAGTGCCGGCCCCATCCCTGGAATGATACGCACGGCGGCGTGCCCACCAAGAAGGAAGTCGTCACCATCCTTCGGGCTGTCCACAAGTAATCAAGGACTCCCGTGAGCAGTTCGAGCGCAGAACCCACAAGCGACTGATCGATATCCTCAACCCCAGCCAGAAGACCGTCGAGGCTCTGATGAGTCTGGATCTTCCCGCTGGTGTTGAGATTGAGATAAAGCTGTAACGGCGCGCAAGCGAAGTTATGGCAGCCCGCACTGTCTGGCATCGGGCGGACGGGTCATGTCGGCTGGCCTCCCAATGGGCTGCCGACCAATAACCTATAAAAAGGAGAAACAAACCATGCAGAAAGCAATCATCGGCAAAAAAGTGGGTATGACCCAGATCTTCGATGAGAGCGGCAAGGTGATCCCTGTGACCGTTGTGGAAGCAGGCCCCTGCGTCGTTACCCAGAAGAAGACCGTTGAGACCGACGGCTACGTAGCCGTCCAGTTGGGCTTTGGCGACGTCGCCGAGAAGAAGCTCAGCAAGCCGGAGGCAGGCCACCTGAAGAAGGCCGGCGTTGCCCCCAAGAAGTACCTGAAGGAGTTCAAGCTGGACGGCGCTGCCGACATGAACGTCGGCGACGAAGTCAAGGCGGACACCTTCGCTGCCGGCGACAAGATCGACGTTACCGGCATCAGCAAAGGCCACGGCTATCAGGGCGTTGTGAAGCGCCACGGCGCCGGCCGTACCCCTCATGACCCACGGCGGCGGCCCTGTGCATCGTCACGCCGGTTCCATGGGTGCATCTTCTCATCAGTCCCGTATCTTCCCCGGTAAGATCGGCGCCGGCCAGATGGGCCTGGAGCAGGTCACCATTGAGAACCTGGATGTTGTGAAGGTGGACGCAGAGTTGAATATGCTGGTCATCCGCGGCGCCATCCCCGGCCCCAAGGGCGGTCTGGTGTATATCCGCAACACCGTGAAGAACAACAAGGTGAAGTCCGGCGAGCTCGGCATCAGCAAGAACCCGCAGAAGGCTTCCGGCAGCAATCCCCAGAAGGCTTCCGCAAGAGGCTAAGGAAAGGAGATCTTAAATCATGCTTAAGACGAATGTTTATGATATGTCCGGCAAGCTGGTTGGCGAGATCGAGCTCTCCGAGGCAGTGTTCGGTATTGAGCCCAATGAGGCTGTGGTCCATGACGCTGTCAAGAACCATCTGGCCAACAAGCGTCAGGGCACTCAGAGCGCTCTGACCCGCGCCGAGGTTTCCGGCGGCGGCAGTAAGCCCTGGAAGCAGAAGGGCACCGGCCGGGCCCGTCAGGGCAGCACCCGCGCGCCCCAGTGGACCCACGGCGGCATCGTTTTCGCCCCGAAGCCCCGCTCCTACGGCTACACCCTGAATAAGAAGGCCAAGCGCCTGGCGCTGAAGAGCGTCCTGAGCGCCAAGGCTTCCGAGCAGATCATCGTGGTCATCGACGCCATCCGGATGGACGCTCCCAAGACCTCCGACTTCGCCAAGTTCCTGAAGCGCCGTGGGCTGCACCGAAGGCAAGACCTGGTGGTCACCGCCGCCGCCGACCAGAACGTGGTAAAGTCCGGCCGCAACATCCCCGGCTGCGAAGTCACCTTCGCCGGCGTGCTGAACGTTTACGACGTGCTGAACGCCACCAAGCTGGTCGTTGACAAGGCTGCTCTGGCCACGATTGAGGAGGTATTCGCATAATGAACGCTTACGATATCATTCTCCGCCCGGTGATCACCGAGCAGTCCATGGAGTCTGTCGCTGACAAGAAGTACGTTTTTATGGTGGACGTGAACGCGGACAAGACCCAGATCAAGGCCGCGATCGAAGAGGCCTTCGGTGTGAAGGTCGCGAAGGTCAAACACCGTCCGTATGCAGGGCAAGGTGAAGCGCACCGGCGCTTATCCCGCCGGCAGCAGGCCGCTGCTACAAGAAGGCTGTCATCACCCTGACCGCCGACTCCAAGACCATCGAGTTCTTCGAGGGTATGGTCTAAACCAATCTCAATAAAGGAGAGAAACGCAAATGGCTATTAAGACTTTCAAGCCTTACACCCCCGCCCGCAAAAACATGACCCTTTCCCCTTTCGACGGTGTTTATAAGAAGGCAAAACCTGAGCGTAGCCTGGTTGAGACCCTCAAGAAGAACGCAGGTCGCAACAGCTACGGTCACATCACCGTCCGCCATCGCGGCGGCGGCAACAAGCGCAAGTACCGCGTCATTGACTTCAAGCGTCAGAAGCTGGATATGCCCGCTACTGTGGAGCGCCTGGAGTACGATCCCAACCGCAGCGCTTACATTGCGCTGATCCGTACGAGGACAACACCCTCAGCTACATCCTGGCTCCCAACGGCCTGAAGGCTGGTCGACGTGGTCGTGTCCTCCGCAGCTGCCGATATCAAGCCCGGCAACTGCCTGCCCATCGCCAACATCCCCGTCGGTACCGTTATCCACAACGTGGAGCTGCAGCCTGGTCACGGCGCTCAGCTGGTTCGTTCCGCCGGTACCGCCGCCCAGCTGATGGCCAAGGAAGGCGAGCTGGCGCAGATCCGTCTGCCCTCCGGCGAAGTCCGCTACGTTCACACCAACTGCACCGCCTGCATCGGTCAGGTGGGCAACCTGGATCATGAGAACGTCCACGTCGGCAAGGCCGGCCGTACCCGTCACATGGGTATCCGTCCCACCGTCCGTGGCTCCGTTATGAACCCCAATGACCACCCCCACGGCGGCGGCGAAGGCCGCGCCCTGTGGGCCGTCCCGGCCCTGTGACGCCCTGGGGCAAGCCCGCAATGGGTTATAAGACTCGTAAGACGAAGAACCCCACCGATAAGTTCATCGTCAAGCGCAGAAACAGCAAGTAAGGAGGAAATGAAATGAGCAGAAGTATCAAGGAAGGGCCCTTTCGTAGCTCCTGAGCTGTACAAGCGTGTAGAAGAGCTCAACAAGGCCGGCGAGAAGAAGGTCCTCAAGACCTGGTCCCGCGCATCTACCATCTTCCCCTCCTTCGTCGGTCATACCATCGCCGTGCACGACGGCCGCCGTCATGTTCCCGTTTACGTTACGGAAGACATGGTCGGCCACAAGCTCGGTGAGTTCGTTCCTCGACCCGGACTTTCCGCGGCCACTCCGGCAACAAGACCGCGAACGCCAAGTAAGGAGGTACGAAAATGGAAGCATTTGCATACGTTAAGTTTGTCCGTATGTCTCCTCGTAAGGTCAAGCTGGTTTGTGATATGATCCGTGGTCAGGACGTCAAGCCCGCCGACTGCTTACCTGATGCCAGACCTCCAAGGCAGCCTGCGAGCCTATGGCCAAGCTGCTGAAGAGCGCTGTTGCCAACGCTGAGCACAATCACGGCATGAACGCAGACAACCTCTATGTTTCTACCGTTGTGGCCAACCCCGGCCCCGTGCTGAAGCGCCGCATCGCATCCAGAAGACGGTTTCGTTCAGGATTCTCAAGAGAACCACTCACATCACCATCGGTGTGAGCGAGAAGGCTTAACAGGAGGTTACTATGGGACAGAAAGTTAATCCCCATGGACTGCGTGTTGGCGTAATCAAAGACTGGGACTCCCGCTGGTATGCCCGTGAGGACAAGGTGGGCGACCTGATCGTCGAAGATTACAACATCCGTAAGTATCTGAAGAAGAAGCTCTATGCCGCCGGTGTGGCAAAGATCGAGATCGAGCGTTCCAACGGCCGTGTGAAGATCAACCTGTGGTGCTCCCGTCCCGGTGTGGTCATCGGCAAGGCCGGTGCCGACATCGAGAATCTGCGCAAAGAGATGGAAGCCAAGCTCGGTAAGAGCGTTTCCCTGAACATCGTGGAAGTTCGCTCCCCCGACCTGAACGCGCAGCTGGTGGCCGAGAACATTGCCCAGCAGCTGGAGAAGCGTGTTTCCTTCCGCCGGGCCATGAAGAAGGCCATGCAGCAGGCTACCCGTCTGGGTGCCAAGGGCATCAAGGTCACCTGCGGCGGCCGTCTGGGCGGCGCTGAGATCGCCCGCTCCGAGAGCTACCACGAGGGCACCATCCCCCTGCAGACCATCCGCGCCGACATTGAGTACGGCTTTGCTGAGGCTGCCACAACCTATGGCCGCATCGGCGTGAAGGTGTGGATCTACAAGGGCGAGGTCCTGAACACCACTCTGCGTGCCGCGACTCCCGAACCCGCTCCCCGTGAGCGCCGCGAGACGTCGTGACCAACGTCGGCGTCGGCGACCGCCGTCAGGGCGGTGACCGTCGGCAGGGCGGCGAGAGAAGAAATTACAACCGTGAAGGAGGAAACCGCTAATGCTGATGCCGAAAAGAGCAGTACCGCAAGGTGCAGCGTGGCCGTATGACCGGCGCTGCCTCCCGTGGTAATACTGTCTCTTACGGTGAGTATCGCATCCAGGCCCTGGAGCCCGGCTGGATCACCGGCAACCAGATCGAAGCAGCCCGTATCGCCATGACCCGTTATACCAAGCGTGGCGGTAAGGTCTGGATCAAGATCTTCCCCGACAAGCCTTACTCCAAGAAGGGCCTGGGCACCCGTATGGGTTCCGGTAAAGGCGCTCCCGAAGGCTGGGTCGCAGTCGTTAAGAATCAGAAGGTGATGTTTGAGATCGGCGGCGTAACGGAGGACGTTGCCCGCGAGGCTCTGCGTCTGGCACAGCACAAGCTGCCCATCAAGACCCGGATCATCACCAAGGAAGTCGAAACTGAGATTGGTGGTGAATAATGATGAAGGCAAAGGAAATCAAGAATCTGTCCGCGGAAGAGCTGAAAAGAAGCTTGACGAGCTGAAGAAGGATCTGTTCATGCGAGAATGCAGCATGCGACCAACCAGCTGGACAACCCCATGCAGATCGCCGCTGTCAAGAAAGACATTGCCCGCATCAAAACCATTATTCGTGAGAAAGAGACCAACGTCTGAGGAGGAAACGTAAATGACTGAGAATAGAGCATTCCGTAAAACCAGAATCGGTCAGGTCGTCTCCGATAAGATGGACAAGACCATTGTGGTTGCAATCGAGGACAGCGTGCAGCATCCTCTGTACAAGAAGACCATGAAGCGGACTTACAAGCTGAAGGCTCACGACGAGAACAACGAGTGCGGCATCGGCGACACCGTGGAGGTCATGGAGACCCGTCCCCTGTCCAAGGACAAGCGCTGGAGACTGGTCAGAATCATCGAAAAGGCGAAGTAAGGAGGTCGGACACTATGATTCAGGAAGAAAGCTACCTGAAGGTTGCCGACAACACCGGCGCCAAGGAGATCCACTGCATCCGGGTCCTGGGCGGCTCCAAGCGGAAGTTCGGCAACATCGGCGATGTGATCGTTGCTTCCGTCCGGAAGGCCACTCCCGGCGGCACTGTGAAGAAGGGCGAAGTCGTGAAGGCTGTCATCGTCCGCACCAAGCGGGGCGTCCGTCGTGAGGACGGCACCTATGTTCGCTTCGACGAGAACGCTGCCGTCATCATCAAGGAGGACAAGAACCCCCGTGGTACCCGTATCTTTGGACCGGTGGCGCGCGAGCTCAGAGAAAGAGATTACATGAAGATCCTCTCTCTGGCACCCGAAGTCATCTAAGGGGGAACCGAAGATATGAACATTAAGAAGAATGATACCGTGATCGTCCTGTCCGGCAAGGACAAGGGCGTTAAGGGCAAGGTCCTGGTGGCCATGCCCAAGGAAGAGAAGGTCGTCGTGGAGAAGGTCAACGTGGCCACCTGCCACACCAAGCCCCGTCAGCAGGGCGAGGCCGGCGGCATCGTGAAGCGCGAGACCCCCATCCGGGCCTGCAAGGTGGCTCTGTACTGCCCCAAGTGCGACAAGGGCGTGCGGGTCGGCTACAAGATGGACGGCGACAAGAAGGTCCGCATCTGCCGCAAGTGCGGCGCCGAAATCTGATGAGGGAGAGTAATTTCATGGCTAGCAGAATGAAAGAAAGATATGTCGCCGAGATCGCTCCTGCTCTGAACAAGAAGTTCGGCTACAAGAGCGTCATGCAGATCCCCAAGCTGGACAAGGTCATTGTCAACGTGGGCTGCGGCGAGAGCAAGAACAACGCCAAGGAAATCGAAGCTATCTGCAAGGACATCGCCACCATCACCGGCCAGAAGCCCATCACCTGCAAGGCCCGCAAGAGCGTGGCGCAAACTTCAAGGTGCGTGAAGGGCGAAACTGTCGGCGTGAAGGTCACCCTCCGTGGCGACAAGATGTACGAGTTCCTGGACCGGCTGTTCAGCGTGGCCCTGCCTCGTGTCCGTGACTTCCGGGGCATCAACCCCAACTCCTTCGATGGCCGGGGCAACTACGCCTTCGGTCTGAAGGAGCAGCTGATCTTCCCCTGAGATCGAGTATGACAAGGTGGACAAGATCCGTGGTATGGACATCTGCATCTGCACCACCGCTGCCACCGACGAGGAAGCCAAAGAGCTGCTGACCCAGCTGGGCGCTCCCTTCACCGCTTGATTTAGGAGGAAGCAACACATGGCGAAAAGTCTATGATCCTGAAGCAGCAGGCTGAGCCCAAGTTCTCTACCCGCCGCTATAACCGCTGCAAGATCTGCGGCAGACCCCACGCCTACCTGCGCAATTACGGCGTATGCCGTATCTGCTTCCGGGAGCTGGCCTACAAGGGCGAGATCCCCGGTGTCCGCAAGGCCAGCTGGTAAGGTAAGGTCGAATCCAAATGTGAAAAAGATCCAGAGAGTCCCGGGAAGATGGCTCCGCGTCAAAGCGGAGCGCATTCCCCGGATACCTTTGGGTCTCCACGGGTAAAGCCCGTAACTTCTATAAGGAGGATATAAACATGAAATCACCGATCCCGTAGCAGACATGCTGACCCGCATCCGCAATGCGAACACCGCAAAGCACGAGACCGTGGATGTGCCCGCTTCCAACCTGAAGAAGGCCATTGCACAGATCCTGCTGGATGAGGGCTACATCAAGGCCTTCTCCGTGGAGGACAACGGCAACCAGGGCGTGATCCACATCACCCTGAAGTATCTGGCAAAGAAGCAGCCTGCCCTGTCCGGCTGAAGCGCGTTTCAAGCCCGGCCTGCGTATCTACGCCGGCGCCGATGAGCTGCCCAGCGTCCTGAAGGGTCTGGGCATCGCCATCGTCTCCACTTCCAAGGGCGTTATGACCGACAAGAAGGCCCGTGAGCTGCATATCGGCGGCGAAGTCCTGGCCTTCGTCTGGTAAGGAGGGTTTCGTAAATGTCTAGAATTGGTAAGAAGCCGGTTATTATCCCGGCAAACGTTACGGTGACCATTGCCGATGGCAACGTCGTCACCGTGAAGGGACCCAAGGGTACCCTGACTCACACCTTCCATCCCGACATGATCCTGAAGATCGAGGGCAACGAGCTGATCGTTGACCGTCCCGATGATGAGCATCTGCACAAGTCCCTGCACGGCCTGACCCGTACCCTGATCCACAACATGGTGGAAGGTGTCACCAAGGGCTTCACCAAGGAACTGGAAGTCAACGGCGTTGGCTACCGTGCCGAGAAGAAGGGCAATCAGCTGGTCATGCGTCTGGGCTACTCCCACGAAGTGTTCGTGGACGAGATCCCCGGCATCACCATTGAGGTTCCCGCCACCAACAAGATCGTCATCAACGGCATTGACAAGCAGGCCGTAGGTCAGTTCGCCGCCGAAGTTCGGGGCAAGCGTCCGCCTGAGCCTTACAAGGGCAAGGGCATCAAGTACACCACCGAAGTTCATCCGCCGCAAGGTCGGTAAGACCGGTGGTAAGAAGTAATGGAGGTGTGCCGAAATGGTTAGCAAGATCAATAAGAAAGCAATGCGCATGCATCGGCATGTCCGCGTTCGTGGCAAGATCTCCGGCACTCCTGAGCGTCCCCGTCTGAACGTGTTCCGTTCCAACGCGAACATCTACGCCCAGATCATCGACGACGTCAATGGCGTGACTCTGGTTTCCGCCAACACCCTGGAGAAGTCCTTTGAGGGTGCTGCCGGCAACTGCGAGGCTGCAAAGAAGGTCGGCGCTGTTCTGGCCGAGCGTGCCAAGGAAAAAGGGCATCGAGGAGGTCGTTTTCGACCGCGGCGGTTATGTGTACCATGGCCGTATCGCTGCTCTGGCCGATGGCGCCCGTGAAGCCGGACTCAAGTTCTAAGAGTGAGGAGGAAAGATAATGGCTTCTAATAAGACGAACAATGATGCTCCTGAGCTCATTGAGAAGGTCGTCTACCTGAACCGGGTCAGCAAGACCGTTAAGGGCGGCCGCGTCATGAAGTTTTCCGCCCTGGTCGTCGTGGGCGACGGCAAGGGTACCGTGGGCTATGGCCTGGGCAAGGCAGCGCCCTGAGGTTTCCGAGGCCATTTTGAAGGGCATTGCCGATGCCAAGAAGAACATGGTCAAGATCTCTCTGGCCGGGACCACCATTCCCCCACGAGGTCATCGGCATCTTCGGTGCCGGCTCCGTGCTGCTTCGTCCGGCTCCCGACGGCACCGGCGTCATCGCCGGCGGCGCTGTCCGTGCCGTGATGGAGGCTGTGGGCATCAAGAACATCTGCGCCAAGTGCCTGCGCTCCAACAACCCCCAGAACGTGGTCAAGGCCACTATGGCTGGCCTGACTTCCCTGCGTTCCCCCGAGCAGGTCGCTGCCATCCGGGGCAAGAGCGTGGAAGAAATCGTAGGTTAAGGAGGGCAATTAACATGGCAAACCTGAAAATTAAGCTTGTTAAGAGCCTGAACGGCCGCCTGGAAAAGCACATCGCTACTGCTGAGAGCCTGGGTCTGCGGAAGATCGGCCAGGTCACCATCCAGCCGGATAACGACCAGACCCGGGGCAAGATCGCCAAGATCGGTTATCTGCTGCAGGTCACCGAAGTGGAATAAGGAGGGGAAGAATATGAAGCTTCATGAACTTTCTCCTGTTGCTGGCTCCACTCAGGTGGGTAAGCGGAAGGGCCGTGGTACCGGTTCCGGCAACGGCAAGACCGGCGGCCGCGGTCACAAGGGTCAGAAGGCTCGTTCCGGCGGCAAGGTTCGCGTGGGACTTTGAAGGCGGCCAGATGCCTCTGGCACGTCGTATCCCCAAGCGCGGTTTCCACAACATCCACGCGAAGCCGCTGACTGCTGTCAACGTTGCTGCGCTGAACTGCTTTGAGGACGGCGCTGTTGTGGATGCAGCCGCTTTGATCGAGGCCGGCGTCATCTCCGCCTGCCCCTATGGCCTGAAGGTGCTGTCCAATGGCACCCTGACCAAGAAGGTTACCGTTAAAGGCCGCGGCTTTCTCTGAGTCTGCCAAGGAAAAATTGAGCAGGCAGGCGGAAAGGCCGAGGTGGTATAAGTGCTGCAGACACTCAAGAATGCCTGGAAGATTCCTGAACTGCGGAAGAAGCTCCTCTTCACCCTGTTCATTCTGCTGATTTACCGTTTGGGCAGCGTCATTCCGGTTCCGTTCATTGACGTGACCACTCTGGCGAATTACTTCGACAGCGTTCTGTCCAGTACTATCCTGGGCCTGTACAATGCAATGTCCGGCAGCGCATTCTCCCGCGCCACCGTGCTTGCACTGGGCATTCAGCCCTACATTAACGCCTCCATCATCATCCAGCTGCTGACCGTTGCCATACCCGCTCTTGAGCGGCTGGCGAAGGACGGCGGCGAGGATGGCAAGAAGAAAAATTGAGCGCATCACCCGCTACACCACGGTCGGCCTTGGCCTGCTGATGGGCTGGGCGTACTACATGATGCTGCGCAACTACTCTTCTCAGATCTCCATCATCACCTCCGAGGGCCTCCTGCCCGCGCTGGTCATCATTCTGGCGTTCACCGCCGGCTCCGCTCTGGTCATGTGGCTGGGCGAGCAGATCACGGAATTCGGTATCGGCAATGGTATCTCCATGATCCTGTTTGCCAACATCATCTCCAGCATCCCAGGAATGGTCGGCACTCTGGCGACTCTGGTCTGGTGGCAGATCATCATCGTTCTGGTTGGCATTGTTGCTCTCGTGCTGTTCATCGTCTTCATCAATGACGCCGAGCGCCGGATCCCCATCCAGTACGCCAAGCGCGTGGTGGGCCGGAAGGTCTACGGCGGCCAGAACACCAACCTGCCCATCAAGGTGGCAATGTCCGGCGTTATGCCCATCATCTTTGCCCAGTCCATCTGCAGCCTGCCCGCTACCATCTGTGCCTTTACCGGCAAGACCAGCGGCTGGTGGTATGATCACGTCTGGAGCTCCTCCAGCTGGATCTACGCAGTGATCTACTTCATCATGATCTTCTTCTTCAGCTGGTTCTACTCCACCATCCAGTACGATCCCGTGGAGATCTCCAACAACCTGAAGAACAACGGCGGCTTCATTCCGGGCTTCCGTCCCGGCAAGCCCACCGCCGACTTCATCCAGAAGGTCATCAACAAGATCATCGTCTTTGGTTCCGTATATCTCGGCATTGTCGCACTGCTGCCCATTATCGCGGGCAACCTGATGGAAGGCGTCAAGAACCTGGCCATCGGCGGCACCTCCGTCATCATCGTTGTGGGCGTTGCCCTTGAGACGGTGAAGGCGCTGGAGGCACAGATGCTGATGCGGCACTACAAGGGCTTCCTGGACTAAGCAGGAGGTATGGCAGGATGAATCTCATTCTACTGGGCGCTCCCGGCGCCGGAAAGGGAACACAAGCAGAGCTTCTTGTTAAGAAGCTCTCCATTCCCGCCATTTCTACCGGGAACATGCTCCGTGAGGCTATGGCCAACGGCACGGAGCTGGGAAAAAAGGCCAAGCAATACATGGACGAAGGGCGCTTGTCCCCGATGAGCTGATCCTCGGCATCGTCGCCGACCGCGTGGCTCAGAGCGACTGCGCAAACGGCTTCATTCTGGACGGCGTGCCCCGACGCTGGCCCAGGCCAAGCGCTGGAAGCCAAGGGAATTCGCTATCGACCATGTAGTTTCCATCGAGGTTGACGACGAGTGCGATTGAGAAGCCGGATGACCGGGCGGCGTGTCTGCCCCAAGTGCGGCGCCAGCTATCACATCGTCGCCAATCCTCCCAAAAAGGATGGCATCTGTGACGCCTGCGGCAGCGAGCTGATCGTCCGCAAGGACGACGCACCGGAGACGGTGCGCAAGCGCCTGCAGGTCTACCACAAGGAGACCGAAGTCTGAAGGACTTCTACGGCAAGCTGGGCAGACTCCGCACAGTGAACGGAAGCCAGTCCATTGAAGGTGCCAATGAGGATATCCTCAAGGCGATAGGGGCAAAGGCATGATCTCAATCAAAAATGAACATGAGCTGGAAGCGATGCGCGAGGCCTGCAAAATTACCGCGGCAGCCCGTGCTTTGGCAGGGAAAAATGGTAAGACCCGGCGTATCGACAAAGGCGATCGATCAGGCCGTTCACGATTATATCGTGTCTCAGGGCGCGAAAACCGTCGTTCCTGAACTACAGCGGCTACCCCGCCAGTGCGTGCATCAGCGTCAACAGCACCGTCATCCACGGAATTCCGGGACATTACATCCTGAGAGACAGGGGACATCGTGTCGGTGGACGTGGGCGCGTACTACAAAGGGATTTCATGGCGATTGTGCAGCAACCTATGCCTGCGTGCGGCAGATCAGCACCGAAGCGCAGAAGCTCATTGACGTGACCCGGCAGTCCTTCTTCGAGGGCATCCGGTTCGCCAAAAAGGGCATGCGTGTGCAAGATATCTCCACGCGGTTCAAACGTATGTGGAGTCTAACGGTTTTGCAGTTGTGCGTTCCTTCGTAGGTCACGGCGTTGGACGCAACCTGCATGAGGAGCCGGAAGTGCCGAATTACGGAAATCCCGGCCAGGGCCCCGGCTTCTGCCCGGCATGACCATCGCCATAGAGCCGATGGTGAACATGGGCACCTATGAAGTCCGTGTTCTCAAGGACGGATGGACCACCGTCACCGCCGACGGCAAGCTGGCCGCTCATTATGAAAATACTGTTCTCATCACCGGCGGCGAGCCGGAAATACTCACCGTCACCGAAGGACTTTGATCTATGGACTCCGATTTGCCAGACATTCAGATTTCGGACGTGGTGATGTCGACCGCCGGACGGGATCAGGGCGAATGGTTTTACGTGATAGACGCAGATCCTGTTTACCTGTTCCTGGCCAACGGGAAAGACCGCACCATAGAGAAACCCAAGCGGAAAAAACGGAAGCACACAAAAAGTCCTTCGCTCTGAGACCAGAGTTGCCGGCAAGATCCTTTCCGGCGACAAAGTGCTCAACAGCGAATTACGAAGAGACCTGGCGTTCCTCGCCAGGGAAATGCAACGAACAACCTGGGAGGGTAATTAACTTGGCGAAAGACGACGTAATCGAGATTGAGGGCATCGTAACAGATGCTTTGCCGAACGCTATGTTCAAAGTTGACATCGGCAACGGACACACCATTCTGGCACACATTTCCGGCAAGCTCAGAATGAATTTTATCAAGATCTTGCCCGGTGACAAGGTAACTGTTCAAATGTCTCCGTATGATCTGACCCAAGGCCGGATCACTTGGAGAAGCAAGTAAATTCAGAGAAGACATTCTCATATGGAGGTTAAACAGTATGAAGGTAAGACCGTCCGTTAAACCCATGTGCGAAAAGTGTAAGATCATCAAGCGCAAGGGGGTCGCGTTATGGTAATTTGCGAAAACCCCAAGCACAAGCAGAGACAAGGCTAATAGGAGGTGCTGAAAGAGTATGGCACGTATTGCTGGTATTGACCTTCCCCGCGAAAAGCGTATCGAAATTGGTCTGACTTATATCTATGGCATCGGCCCCGCCCGTGCAAAGCAAGGTTCTGGAAGTGACCGGTATCGACCCCGATATCCGCGTCAAGGACCTGACCGAGGAACAGGAAGCACAAGCTGCGTGATGCGATCGAGCATCACTATATCATCGAAGGTGACCTGCGCCGGGAGACCGCTATGAACATCAAGCGGCTGAGTGAGATCGGCTGCTATCGCGGCATGCGTCATCGCCGCGGCCTGCCTGTGCACGGCCAGCGGACGAAGACCAACGCCCGTACCCGCAAGGGTCCCAAGAAGACCATTGCAAACAAGAAGAAGTAAAAGGAGGGATATGTAAATGGCTACGAAAGCAGCTGCAAAGAAGGTTGTCAAAGCGCCGTCGTGAGCGCAAGGTTACAGAGAAGGGCGCAGCACATATCCGCTCTTCCTTCAACAACACCATGGTGACCATCACCGATTTCGACGGTAACGCGCTGTCCTGGGCATCGTCCGGTGGGCTTGGCTTCCGCGGTTCCAAGAAGTCCACGCCCTTTGCTGCTCAGATGGCCGCTGAGACCGCTGCCAAGGCTGCGATGGAGCATGGCCTGAAGACCGTTGAGGTCTATGTGAAGGGCCCCGGTCAGGGACGGGAGGCTGCCATCCGTGCGCTTCAGTCCGCTGGACTGGAAGTCGTCATGATCAAGGACGTCACCCCCATTCCCCACAATGGCTGCCGTCCGCCCAAGAGACGGCGCGTCTAATTTCGCAATAGGAGGAATTTGAGATATGGCTAAAAATATGCAGCCTGTGCTGAAGCGCTGCAGAGCTCTGGGCGTTTCTCCTGCCGCAATGGGTTATTCCAAGACTTCCAACAAGAACCCCGGCGGGCAGAGAAGAGCGAAGAAGTCTGAGTATGCCATGCAGCTGACGGAGAAGCAGAAGGTGAAGTTTGTTTACGGCATCCAGGAGAAGCAGTTCCGGAACTACTACGACAAGGCCACCCGTGCCGAGGGCAACACCGGCGAGGTGCTGCTGACCTTCGTGGAGCGCCGTCTGGACAACGTCGTGTACCGTCTGGGCTTCGCCAACTCCCGCCGTCAGGCCCGTCAGCTGGTGAACCATGGCCACTTTACCGTCAACGGCAGCCGGGTGAACATCCCCAGCTACCTGATCAAGGTTGGCGATGTGGTCGCTGTTTCCGAGAAAGCCTCCTCCAACGCTTTCTTCAAGAAGTTGAAGGAAGACGACACCTTCGTGGCCGCTCCCAAGTGGCTGGACCGTGATAAGACCACCCTCACCGACGTAAAGGTCATTGCTATGCCCACCAAGGCGGACATCGACTTCGAGATCGCAGAGCACCTGATCGTCGAGTTGTACTCCAAGTAATGCCATCCCCCCCTACAGTACGCATTATTTGTTATGTGGGGAGACATTCTCCCCATACCATTAAGGAGGGTTTTGATTCATGGTAGAAATTGAAAAGCCCCGTATCACCTGTCTTGATGCCCCGGAGGACCCCTCTTACGGCAAGTATGTAGTGGAGCCTCTGGAGCGCGGTTACGGCATGACTTTGGGCAACTCCCTGCGCCGCATTCTGCTGAGCAGTCTGCCGGGCTATGCTGCAACTTCTGTGAAGATTCAGGGCGTGCAGCACGAGTTCTCCACCATCCCCGGTGTCACCGAGGATGTGACGGAGATCGTCCTGAACATCAAGCGGATAACCCCGAAGCTGCACTGCGCAGGCGTCAAAAACCGTGCATATCGACGCAGTTGGCCCTGTGAGGTCACTGCCGGCGATATCAAGGCCGATGCCGAGGTTGAGATTCTGAACCCGGAGCTGCACATCTGCACGCTGGGCGAGGACGCCACGTTTAATATGGAGATCACTCTGGCACAGGGTCGCGGCTATGTTTCCTCGACCGGAACAAGACGCCCCAGACCGTCATCGGCGTGATTCCCATTGACTCCATCTATTCGCCTGTTACCAAGGTGAATTACACGGTGGAGCCGACTCGAGTCGGCGACAAGACCGATTTCGACAAGCTGACCCTTGAGGTCTGGACGGATTCCACCATC
>VOFC01000354.1_pt1 | contig 15362 bp, 18 predicted proteins | sample 5384161 | NCBI WGS metagenome assembly VOFC01 (sample SAMN12384722, study PRJNA508395) | human gut metagenome | isolation source: healthy gut B | host: Homo sapiens | reverse complement strand
GACTGCTGGCACCACGTTGGAGGACATCTACCGCACATTCAATGTGGACCATCCGGCAGATTTCAAGGGACATTCGTTGTCTGTTTCGGATGTGGTGGTGCTGCATCAGAACGGGCAGGACACCGCCCACTACTGCGACAGTGTGGGCTTCCAGCAGGTGCCGGAGTTTTTGCGGGAAAATCCGCTGCGCACCGCAGAACTTTCCACGGAACAAAACGAAAATATGATTGATGGTGTGTTGAACAATGCGCCCTCTCTGGGCGAATTGGAGGCAAAAGCAAAAGCCGGGGAACAAATTTCTCTGACGGACCTTGCCGCCGCAGTCAAGGCCGAGGAAAAGGCACCGAAAACCAAGAAGTCCCGCGCCGCAAAACCGAAAAAGCCGTCCATCCGGGCACAGCTGGATGCCGTGAAAAAGGAGCAGAGCAAGCAAACGCCGCCACGGGAAAAGACAAAGGAATTGGAGGTATAAGCCGTGCAAAAATTTGAAAATATGGATGTGATCGCTGCGCTGGAAGCTATTATGCACCAGAACACCGCATACTATCAGAGCGATTTTGCCTTTGACATCAAGATGCTGCGGGAGGCCGCCCGCAGCGACCAGCCGGAAGATAAGCTGCTGTTGTGGCTGTCCCGGCCTTCTGGAACATTCTGCTTCCGGGAACGGGACGTGTTGCTCAAAGATACCCAAGCCTACAATACATGGAAATTTTGCGGTGAACAGACCCATGACAGGATTCTTGCCTACGCGGTGGAGCTGACCGGCGCAGCCAATGGAACCGTGCAAGGCAATCTGTATGAACTGGACTACCAGCAGCATTTCCAGCATATCCGGGATGCAGCCCTGCCTGTGGGTGCCAATCGCCTGATCTACGAAAGTGGGATGCGGGAAATTGGCCCCAAAGAGCATTTCGACAGCCGCCCGGATAAATATTTCGGGGCGTTCGTGCGGCATGAAATGCAGACCCGTGACCCGGAACTTCTGCAAACGGCCATCCGGCAGGAGCAGCGCAGTCGAGAACCGGCACGGCCCGGTGATTTCAAAGAACATCTTGCGGCACTGCACACTGGGCTGATCGAGGCCGAGGCACAGCGCATTGTGGCCGGTATGAAGCGGCTGGTTGCTCCCAACAGCCCGGACAAGAATCATTTTATGGTGGAGGTATCGCCCTATTTTACCAAACTGGCATCCAGCCGGGACACGGACCAGCTGCTTGCCATGCTGCCGTACAAATCCATGCACCTTTCCAGCGTGAAAGACCGTTTTGGCATCTACGCGCTGATTGACAAAAACGAGAACCGGGACAAGGGCATTTGCAAGCCCCGCACTTCTGTCCGCAAGCAGCTTTCCGAAACAAAGCAGGCCGCCAGCCCGAAAAGGGCAGCGGCCCGCAGCAAGCAACACGAAATGGAGGTCTGACGCATGAATTTCAGCGTGGAAGAAGAAAATTTGATCTGTATGTACCACACTTCTGACCGCCGCCGAACAATGGCACGGCTGCTGACCGCTTTACCAGATATGGACACGGAAATGCGGCGGCTGGTGAACGGGACCATTGCCAAGTTGGAGCGCATGACTGACGCTGACTTTGACGGGCAGAGGTTCAATTTTGCGGGTGAGTGATACCGTCAGCTCGACAATGACACATTATTTTCAGCAAAAGTAATGTGTCATTGTCAACACAGAAACAGCCGGACACGGTGGCCTTGGGGTTGCTGTGTCCGGCTATTTTTCATGTATCAGTCTTTATCTTTTTTCTCGGTGGGATTTTCCGGCAGTTCGGCGGCATCTTCTACAATGTCGGTCACAAGCTGCTGGAAGTCAAACGCATTCTTTTCTGTGATAACAGGCTTGCCGGTTTCCGCTTCAAGAGCCTGCCGCGCAATGCCGGCCACCTTGCCGCCGCGTTTGGCAACCTGCTTGTTTTCTTCAAAGGTCTGTGGCTTTGCAGTTTTGGAAATATCCGTGGTGGAGGCTTCCGCCAGCATGGTCAGCACAAGTTCCAAATCAGTCATATTGTCCCGGAGATTTTCTTTTGTCAGACCTTTCAGCCGCTTGTACTGCCCCGTGGTCATGCCGGACCATGCGCGGGAGATTTCATCGGTCAGGATAGCATACTCCTTGCCCTTTTGCACTCCACGCTTCTTCCATTCGTCCGTCAGTTCGTTTCGGATGCGGATTGCCAAAAGCCGCTGATGAATCCATTCTTCGGAGTAGCCTTTCTTTCAAATAGGTATCAAGCGCACGGTCGATGGCTTGCTCCGGGTCGATGGTTTCCTCGATGCGTTCCTTGCCTACCATTGCCAGCCATGCCTTGAACGGTTCAGCTTTCGGGGACGGGATGGACTGTATAATGCGCAGGAGTTGTTCAGTGTTGGCAACATCCGTCTTATACCGTTTTCCATCAGAGGATAACATTTTCAGTTGTACGATTTTTTCGTACAACTCATTTGCTCCCTCAGTTTTCAGCTTACGTTTCAGGTCGCTCCAATATCGCCGTGGATTTGCTGTTCCAGTTAAAACAGAAATAACATCAATAATTGAAAAATACCATTCTTCCTTTTCTGCATCCCATGCAGTACGGATTTTCTGATCTTCAAAAAGCTGGATAGAGCTATTGTCTTTCACTTCTGCCATAGAGGGTTCCTCGCTTTCGTTGTCTAAGTCTATTTTACATGATTTCGGGTGGAAACGCCACCCGGTCTAAGCGTTTGGGGTTCAAAAATCCGAGCAATATTTTGTGCAGATTTACCGTTCCTGCATCTGCTCCTTTCCCGGTGCTGTCCGCAGAATGCCGTCCACATTCTGCTTTATAATGCCATACTCCTGCATCTGGCGTTTGGCATCATTGTACTGCCGCTGCATCTGGTCTTTCTGCTCGGCCAGTTGCTTATACTCGTTTTTCAGGGCGTAGAGGTCGGGCAGCTTTTGAAAACCCTGCTCTTTTAGAGCTTTCGCCGCTGCTTCATAGAGAATCAAGGTTCCTTCATGTTTACGTCGGAACTGCTTTTTGTCAGCAGCCCGCTGATACTCCTGCAACAGTGGGTGCAGTTCCTTACAGGTGGTGACATCCTTTATCAGCACGGCCATTTCTGCAAGTCGACGCTCTGCTACTTTCAATGCGGCGGCAGCTTCGGTGCTGGCGGCGGTGATCTCGGCCACCCGGCTTTCCAAATCCGGGTAGCTTTCGATTTCATGCTCAGTCAGGAAGTTCAGCGTCCGGGCAGCCTGTTTCAAGTTGTGGAGCTTTGCCCACTTCTCGTACCCTGCGAACTGTTGGACCTTGATGCTGTTTTCCAAATCAATCCGCAGCGAAATTTTGCGGTTTTCTTTGGGCTTCCGCTCCGCAAACCGCCCTTCGATGCGCTCGGTGATAGCTTCCTCGGCGTAGGTTTCGCCCAGCGTTTTGCAGCGGGTGAACCGCCCCTGTCCGGGCGCACGGAACGATACATACTTGCCACGCTTGACCTCATAGCCCTGCTCCTGCAGGAGCCGCAGAAAATCGTCAAAATCCTTGGCCTGCGGGATGGCTGCATCTATGGCGATTTTCAGCTTCGCCTTCCAGCTCGTGCCCTTGCGGTGTGCATCCCACTCGGCATAGCTCTTGCCTCGGTCTTGACCGGGCATCACCACAGACAGACCATGTTCCTTGCACAGCCGGTCGCTGGTGCGCCGGATGTAGGCATAACTCTGTCGGTTGGAAACATACTTTCGTTGGTTCACCATGTCCACGGCGCAAAAGATGACGTGGTTGTGGACGTGCCCCTTGTCAATGTGCGTGGTCAGCACATAGGGATATTTGCCTTGCAGGACTTCATCTGCAAGCTGCCGGCCAATCTCGTGGGCCTGCTCCGGCGTGGTTTCGCCCGGCGCAAAAGACTGTATCAAGTGGTGGGCCAGATTGTTGCCTTTCTGCATGGCTTGTGATAGCAGCAGTTCAAATTCGATGTCGGCGGTTTCATAGGAGCAGGCAAAGGAGGACACCAGCATTTTTTCATCCGTCTTGGCTGGATTCTCGATGTAGTCCAGTGCCTTTTTCAGCGTTGACTTGATAGGATGTATCTTTGTAACTGCCATATCTGTGCCAGCGCTCCTTTGATATCCGCAACGTCTTGTGTGTACAGCGGCCCCATGCTGTTCAGCCGCCGTGCGATCTGATTGACGTTGACACCAATCTTCTGCAGTTCGGCGGTCTGCGCCCGGATGTCGGTGGTGTCGATGTGGACAACATAACCATCTATCAGCATCTTCCGGGCGTAGGCAGAAAAATTCCGTGTGTTCAGCAGAGCCATCTTCTGCCGGATAAGTTCCTGTTCCTCCGGCGTCACGGGAACACGCAGAACAATTTTTCGGGTTCGATTCGTCATAGTTTCACCTCGTTTCTTGGGGGTCTGGGGTACTCCCCAGCAAGCATTTTTGCCGGGAGTGGCTACACTCCCTATGCTTGCTACGTTACCTTTCCCCACTACTATGACACCGCAACACCCCCGTTTTGCCCGCAAAATGCAAAAAAATAATAAGAGGATGCTTTTGCATCCTCTCAATGACCGTGCATGACAATCAGACACACACGGGCTCTTTTTCCTGTTCATGGATTCGTAAGGCACCGTCAATGGCACCTTCTACGATGGGCAAGTATTCTTCCGGGCAAAGCTGCAGCTTGTGGCTGACCCGCTGACGTTCCGCACTTTCTTCCCGCATGAGTTCCGGGTTGAAGTACCGCTCCACGGGCAGACCACATATTTTTATCAGCTGATCACCACCGGCAGGCTGGGCAGCGTGCCTTCGTTTTCAATGTTTGCAAGATACCGGCTGTCACAATGTATCATGTCAGCCAGCGCACTGCGAGAAAGCTGTTTTGCCTTTCGTGCTGCCTTGACATCCGCTCCGAACGTTTCAAAGCCGGGACAGTCCTCAATTTTCGTCATTTTGCATCACCCATATACATTTTATAGTTCATGGACGATTGGCGAAATGATGCAAAATCCATTTAGCTTACACTTTATAGTTCCACTTGAAAATCAGACGCGCGCGCCAGAGTTTATTCTGGCGCTCATTTTACTTTCGCTGTGCGTTTTTTCTGTACTCTAATGGCAACAATCCCGTGCTTTTTCGGAATAATTCTGCAAATCGGCTTGAAGTGGAATAGCCTACTGTTTGGGCAACTTGCCCGACTGTCAGCTCTGTATATGCCAGCAGATATTCTGCTTGGCTCATGCGCCGCTGTTGAACATATTCCGTGATGGTGCAGTCGTAGTATTTCTTAAAACAACTTTTCAGTTTCGTTGTCCCCATACAGGCAATCTGCGTCAGCCTTTCCAGAGGAATGTCAAAAGCATAGTGGTCGCTAAGATATGAGGCAACCGTCTGGATACTTTCTATATCCTGCTGCGAGAGCTTATGAACTGGTTTATCAGGATGCTTCTTCTGATATTCCACTACCATTGAAACTGCTTCTGCGACTTTTCCCTCATAAAAAAGTTTTGCGGCAATCCCTTCTCCGCGATAGTCCTTAATCTCCGTAAGCAACCGTGACATCGCAGGAAAATCTGATGTTTGGTCGATTTTTCGGAAGGCGTCAATCGGATTGATCTGTGCCTCAGGGTACAGTTTCTTCAGATAATCTTCATAATATGCGGGTGCAATCTCGATTCCAACCGAACGGATTGGAATGTTCTTATGTATCAAAGCCTTGTATGGCGCATAGCCTCCGATAAATGTTTTGATGCAGCCGGCAGACAGTCTGCGGTATGGCGATAACTCTTCCCCGGAGATAGAATCATACTGCGTAATACTCAAACATTCTGGCAAAGAACATTCCAGCATGAAATCCTTGTGGAAAGAAAAATTGTGAATTTTAATATCGTATAGGTCTTTCTGTCCATAAGTCCAGTAGGTACCTTCTCCGACTTCGGGAGAAAGTTTCCAGCAGATACCCAATGCCCCGTATTGCTGGTTATCCGAGTCACGGATAAAACCGTGTTCCGCAAGCAGGGGCGCATAAAGCTGATCAATGATTTCAGACATGAAAGTAGACCGCCTCCTTTTTTGCAACGATTGGACGAACCTTTGAAAGGAACGGACGAATATCGCCGAAACCTATTGAATGCTGTTCGTCACAAGTGTACCGTATTAGATAACGGTTAGCAGCATCTAATCGAAGAATATCACAAACCGCTTGTCGCGTCAAGACAACGAAAGGTAGGAGGCTCAAAATGAGTAATCAAGTAAATTCTATGAACAAAGGTCTGACTGTGAAAGACCTTGTAACAACTGGCATTTTTACCGCACTGTTATTTGTTTTTGTATTGGTGGGCGGTGTCTTTTTTTGCAACGAATCCCGTGCTTACTTTTTTCATGCCGGCAGGAGGTGGGCTGCTTGCTGGCCCCATTTATCTTTTGCTGATTGCAAAAGTACATAAGCGTTGGAGCCTTTCTATAATGGGCGTTATCATGGGTATTATTTGGTTCGTGACTGGTATGCACTGGGCTTTTGCATTGGGCTACCTGATCATGGCGATTGTCGCTGACTTTGTTGCTGGCGCAGGACAGTACAAAAGCAAAAAACTCAACAGCCTGTCTTATATCCTGTTCTCCCTCGGTGGCACTGGTTCGTATATCGTGTTCTTTGTTGACCCCAACGGCTGGGCACAGACCATGCTGGGAAATGGAACGGAACAGAGCTATATCGACACCATGCAGGCTACCGCAAATACTGGCATCCTGATTGCCATGTTTGCTACCGCTATCGCTGCATCTGCAATCAGTGCTTTTGTAGGCTGCAAAATGCTGAAAAAGCAGTTTGAAAAGGCGGGTATCACGGCATGAGCGGTGAACGCCATAAGAAAGGGCTTTGGCTCGACCCACGGGCCAAGCTCTTTCTTATTCTTATGTGTGTTTTATCGTCCATGTTCGCTCCTTCACTTGCATATCAATTTGTCCTTGTTATGCTGATTGCGATATTGGGTGCTTTCTTTGGAAAGTGGAAATATGTCATTAAGGCTGTATGCTTTTATGCGGTCATCTGTGCCCTGACAGTTTGGATCATGGCAGAAATGACAGGCACGCTGCGGACAATGTTTATTGCCTTTTTAGGATTGTTTCATAAGGTATATGCGTGCGGAACCTTGGCTGGGATTGTTCTGACTACTACAAAAGTCAATGAGTTCCTGTCTGCTATGAACCGTGTCCACGCACCCAAAAAGTTAGTAATTCCTATGGCAGTTATGCTACGGTACATTCCAACTATTCAAGAGGACTGGCGCTATATCAAGGACGCTATGCGGATGCGAGATGTTTCGCCTTCTCTGGCAGGATTTCTGGCACATCCGGGCATGACGGTTGAGTGTATTTATGTACCTTTGTTGATGGCAGCTTCAAAAGCAGCGGATGATCTTTCTGTTGCTGCTGTCACTCGTGGAATTGAAAATCCCCATCCCCGTACCTTGCCTTGTCCAGATAAAATACGGAGTTGCCGATTGGGGTGTTATGGCCGTTGCTGTAGCTTATCTGATTTTTGAATTATGTGTGCGGGGAGGTGTGATTGGTTGATTGAGTTTGAAAATGTATCGTTTTCCTATACAGGACAGGAACATGGCGGGCTGCATGACATCAATTTGAAAATTTCGGACGGAGAATGTGTCCTGTTCTGTGGCCGCAGCGGGTGCGGAAAGACAACGATCACACGACTGGTGAACGGTCTGATTCCTCAATTTATCAGGGCGAACTTCGTGGCCGTGTGCTGGTAGATGGTCAAGAAATCAGCAATATCCCCATGTATCAGATTGCCGCTAAGGTCGGCTCTGTTTTCCAAAATCCACGAACACAGTTTTTCAATGTAGATACAGACAGCGAGATTGCGTTTGGATTTGAAGATGAAGCCCACCCTCCCAAGGCGTTGGCCGAGCGGGTGGAGCAGACAGCTAAGGATTTGCAGATTCAAAACCTACGGAACAGAAACATTTTTTGAACTATCCGGCGGTGAGAAGCAGAAAATCGCCTTTGCTTCTGTTTATGCCATGAACCCACAGATTTATTTGCTGGATGAACCGTCCTCCAATTTGGATATGACTTCCATTCAGGAGTTGAGAGAGCATTTGCGGCTGATAAAAAAAAAGCAGGGCAAAACGGTTTTGATAGCAGAACACCGGCTGTACTACCTGATGGAACTGGCCGACCGAATCGTTTATCTGGAAAAAGGAGAAATCAAAGGAATTTATACCCCGGAAGAATTTCGGCAGCTGTCGGAACAGGAGCGTGAACGCATGGGCCTGCGGGCAGTTGATCTACGGGCGGTGTTCCCACCTAAACCCCACTCGATTGCCCCTATCCCGGTATTAGAGCTACGGAATGTGACGCTCCGTTACAAGAAGCGAACCATTTTGCATGATATTGGCTTATCCGCAGGAAAGGGTGAAGTGATTGGCGTGGTCGGCCACAATGGAGCCGGAAAGACTACATTTTCCCGCGCCCTCTGCGGACTTCACAAAGACTGCGGGGGACAATTCTTGTGGGAAGGTAAGCCGATGGAGCATAAGGCGAGGCTGAAACGCTCCTACATGGTTATGCAGGATGTAAATTATGAACTTTTTGCTGACAGTGTGGAGGCAGAGTGCTCCTTTGGTATACGCAATCCAAATCAAACACTGGTAAATGTGACTTTGGAGGAATTAGGCCTTACCCAATATCGGGAGCGCCATCCAAACACACTTTCTGGCGGTCAAAAACAACGGGTGGCGGTAGCCGTCAGTATGATTTGTGGGAAAGATCTGCTGGTATTCGATGAACCGACCAGCGGCCTTGACTTTGACAGTATGACGCAGGTGGCAGGACTGATCCGTCGATTGTCCAATATGGGAAAAGTTATTTTCATTGTCACCCACGATTTTGAATTTGTCTGCCGTACCTGCTCACGTGTTCTGCATTTTGACGAGAGAGAAATGCCCGATGATGTACCAGTTACAATGGATGCCCTCCCGAAATTGAGAGAGCTGTTCTCTGTTTCAGATGGAAAGGAGAGGTAGTCTATGAAGCAGAAAAAAGAAAACAGAGTAGCACTGCTGCTCCATTGGGCCGGAGGCCAGAAAATCTGGCTGTTCCTGGCAATCCTGCTGTCCATGTGCAGTGGGCTTTGCATTATTGTTCCGTATATTGGGATTTACAGGCTGATGGATGCCACATTTAACAATGCCTGCACAAAAGAACTTGTGGTACAGACTGTGGCAATGATTGCCGCCGCTGTCACCCTGCGTTTTGCATTATTCGGCTGTTCCGGTGTGGCAGCCCATAAAGGCGCATACGGCGCACTGTTCAAAGTACGTTGCATGGTTGCGGAACACATGGCCAGAGCGCCTTTGGGGGCCTTGAATGAACGGCGCACCGGGGACATAAAAACGGTTCTGAATGAAAATATTGAAAAGTTGGAGTTGTTCCTGGCCCATAACCTTCCTGACCTTGTGTGCTATCTGGTTGGGCCGGTAGTCATCTTTATTTACCTGATGACCGTCAATATTCCTCTGGCATTGATTTCCCTGGTTCCGCTGATCCTTGCTGTTGTTGTAATGGGGATGATGTTCCGCAACACGGATGACCTGATGGAACGGGCCAATCGCTCCATTACCACACTGAACTCGGTTATGATTGAGTACATCAGCGGCATGAAATTGATTAAAGCCTATAACATGGGGAGCAAATCGTTTCAAAAGTTTTCAGACGCTATCCAGGAAGAAAACGCCATGTGGAATGAAACTTCCCGGCGCATGGGGCCACCTTATGCGGCCTTTGTTGTTATCATCGAATGTGGGATGTTGCTGATGGTTCCAATCGGTGGAATGTTTTTCCTGAAAGGCTCACTGGCGGCCAGCGCATTTTTGCTGTTCGTCTATGTAGGTTCCATGTATCTGACGGAAATCCGCCCCCTGCAAGAACTGGGGACTAATTTTGCTAATGTGCTGAACGCTGTTACTAAGACCAAAGAGATACTGGATATTCCAATTTATGAGGGTGGAGCGGACTTCCCCCAAAATCACGATATTGAACTTCGGAATGTTCGGTTTTCCTATGACGGCAAGACCGATGTACTGCAAGGTGTCAACCTCAAAATCAATGACGGGGAACGCATGGCTCTTGTGGGACAGTCTGGTGCCGGTAAAAGCACTGTGATTGAACTGATCTCCCGCTTCTATGATGTGCAGGAGGGCGAAGTGCTGATTGGTGGAAAAAATGTCAAGGAGCTTGACTACGATACCATTCTGAAAAATGTAGCCATCGTATTTCAAAAGACATTCCTGACCCGTGACAGCGTTTTAGAAAATATCCGAATGGGCAGCAACGCCACTCTGGAAGAAGTGCGGGCTGCTGCAAAAGAGGCGCAGATTGACGATTTTATCATGTCCTTGCCAGATGGATATGACACGAAAGTGGGCAGCTTTGGCTCTCGCTTCTCCGGCGGTGAAAAACAGCGGATTGCCATTGCCCGCGCTATCCTGAAGAATGCCCCTATTTTAATCTTAGACGAGGCCACAAGCGCCTCTGACCCGGAAAATCAGATGGAGATTGACAAAGCTATTCAAAATCTATGCAAAGGCAAAACAGTCATTGTAGTAGCACACCGTTTGAGTGCTTTGAAAATGTGCAACCGGGTGGCTGTGGTGGAAAATCATACAATTACCAACGTTGGCACCCATGAGGAAGTCCGAAAGAACAATGCTTACTATCGGAAGGCGTGGAAAGACTACGAGACAGCCCGGAATATCACTTATCAGTTGGAGGGCGGTGAGCAGCATGAATGAGCATGATGTATTGAAAAAGAAAACCGCAATTTCTATATTGGTGTCGGCGGAACCGTTCTGGAAGGACTTCTCTCCGGCAGCCTGTTTATGCTGCTTTACTCTGTTATGCAGTTTTTGTGGTCGAGTCAATTTGACATGAACCGAGTTCTGGCTCTGACTGGTATCATTGCAGTGATTTTTCTTCTCCGTATCCTGATTTACAGCTATGGTTATACCAAAGCGCAGATTGGCGGTGCAGAAGTCAGCAAGAATATTCGGCTTTTTATGGGTGACCATTTGAAGCGCATCCCACTGTCCCGGTTTACGCAGGGACAGACCGGCGATTATATCAACACTATCACAAGCGATGTAAACAACTATGAAAAAATTCTGACCCATAAGGTCGGAGATTTGGCAAAGAATTTTGCCTTGTCGTTCATGTTGATCGCTTTTGTTATGACGATTTATGTCCCGGCTGGAATTATTCTGTTGATTGCTGACCTTCTTTTTAATCCCCGGCTTGTGGCTTTCTTTCCGCATGGTGCAGAAATACGGAAAAGAAAAGAACGATATTTGTGCGGAGAATGTCAGCAGCATTGTTGAATATGTTTCTGGCATTCAGACTTTCCGTGCTTATGGTGTAGGCGGTATGAAGAACAAAACCGTTATTAATGCCATGCGGGAGTTTAGCCGTATTAGTTTTGTATACGAGGCAAAAGTGCTGCCGATCGGTACAGGATTTGGCATTTTGAGCTGGCTATCCTGTCCGCTGGTTATCTTGCTGGCTTATACACCTTGGGCTGCGGGGAACGCTGAACACGGTAGACTACCTTTTGATTTGTATGCTGCCCTTGTTCTGTGCAAAGCTGGCCAACTCGATTTTTGTAGACCTCACCAGTTATAAAAACCTGATGATCTCGAAAAACAAAATCTTGAGTGTAATGAATGAGCCGGAGGAAACTGGCAGCATGGAGCCGCTTAACACAGCTACCCATGAAATCACATTTGACAATGTAGATTTTGCATATGTTCCCGGTGAACCGGTACTAAAACACGCTACCTTTACGGTGCCGGATCAAAAACTCACAGCCATTGTCGGAGACTCTGGTTCTGGCAAATCCACCATTTTGAACCTGATTGCAAAATATTACGAAGCAACGGGCGGGACGATTTCTATTGGAGGTAAGCCCATTAACCATGTAGCCGCCGAGCGGGTTCTGGAACAAGTTTCTATGGTAGACCAAGACGTATTTCTCTTTGATGATACCATCCGGGATAATATCCGACACGCCCGTCCTAATGCTACGGACGCAGAAATCGAGGCTGCCTGCCGGGAAGCCAACTGTGACAGCTTCATCCGTAAGATGGAAAAGGGATACGATACGCTGACTGGCGAGAATGGAAATCTTCTCTCTGGCGGTGAGCGTCAGCGAATTTCAATAGCCCGCGCTATCCTGAAAAACAGCCCTATCCTGCTTTTGGATGAAGCAACCGCATCTCTTGACATTGAAAATGAGCTTGCCGTAAAGCAGGCCATCGCCAATCTGCTAAAAGAGAAAAAGACAGTGGTAATGATTGCTCATACCCTTTCCATTGTCAAAAATGCAGACCAAATCCTTGTAATGGGTGATGGCAGGATTGCTGAATCGGGAACCCACGAGGAATTGCTTGCGAAAGGCGGAAAATATGCTGCTATGTGGAACGCAGAGCAAAAAATATCGGCTTGATAGAAAATAAAGCGGCAGGGGTGATACCTGCTGAATCGAATGCGATATTAGCGCAGAAATCTATGAACGGCTGAAAGACGCCTTTAAGAAAGAACAATCATATAGCACATGAGCCTGCCCCGACTAAGGGGAAATAAAAAAGCCGTTGGTTTGAGCAGGTAATTTTGTGTACCTATTTTGAACCGACGGCTTTTGAGAAAATCAAGGCCGCCGGTTCTTTTTGCTTATCAGAGCGTTTCATCGTCCGTATGGCGGCCGCTAGGGAGGATGCCACTATGCGCCTGATATTCTATCGGTCACTCAACTTTGAATTATCAAAAAAAAGCCTTGCTCCCGCACAGGGTCAGCAGGGCTTTTACTATGTACTATACAATGTAGCTACTGCGCGTTTAATACTGTCATTCTGCCCGGTTGGCCGTTTTCAGTCTGCTTGGATTTTCTTTTGCCGCCTGAAAATCTGCCCGTTTCAAAAATATTTTTGGAAATTTTCAAAAAAGCGGGCAGAATCGGGTGTTTCAGGTGTCATATTAGCGGAAAGGGAAAAATCCACCCGACATCCCCACGGAAAGGGGGGTGAGAAGATGGAAGCTATCCCTCGCAACGATGGCGAACAGTACCGATTCGATGCGTTCTGCAAAGCGGTACTGCGAAATGAGGCCCGGAACTATCACCGAAATAAGAAACGTCTGCTTGACCGTGAAAAGTCATTCAGCGTTCTGTCGATGGAAGAACTGGGGCAGCTCACGAGTGTGGACCATTATCCAAGTGAAGAATTTGTATTTTCATCCTACGGCTGTGATCTGCACATCGACAATGAACTTGTTGCCAATGCGTTTGCCGCTCTGCCAAAGCAAGAACAAAGCATTCTGATTCTGTTTTGCGTTCTGGAACTGGGCGATGGCAAGATTGGCAACCTCATGGGAATGTCCCGGAGTGCTGTACAGCGCCACCGGACAAAAACGCTGAACGAGCTGCAAAAAAAGCTAAAGGCGCACTTGCCGGAGGGAGGTTAGGCGTAAATGAACTCCTATGAACACACGAGCAGAGAGTTTTTACCGCTCTCGGTGATTCGCTCTGCCTGCGCTGGGGACACCGATGCAGTTGAACAGGTTTTGCGACATTACAGAGGCTATATCATCAAGCTCTGTACAGGCATTTTCTATGACAAGCACGGTCAGCCTCATGTGTGCATAGACGAGTACATGAAACGCCATCTGGAAATCAAACTGATTTCTTCTATTGTAACCAAAGCCGAAACGGGCTGACCCTTTCCACGTTTCGGGACAGCACCTTGAAAAATATGCCCGCAGGACAATGGCGGTGCATCATAGGGCAAACGGATACGTTGCTGTCTGTATCGAGCCGGACGGCGGGTGCGCCACGATGCTTTTCTTTGAAAAGCGGAGCGATCTCCACCCGCCGCAATGCAAGCGCGGCTGCTTGCGGGCCATGACATACAGGCAGGCTGATACTCCCTTACCGTCAAAGTCCGAGCGTTCAGAGCGTCGCAGGCAATGAGTAGGGCTGCATGAGGAATGCAGGGGTGAGATTCCCGTGGGTTGTTGCCAGCAGCCATCCGTTGGCTCATTTTTTTAATTTTTAAGAAAGGGGATTTTTACGATGCAAGCGAAAAGACAAACCCGGAAAAAAAAAAAATCCAGAGATGCTTACTCTGGATTCGACTTATCGTATTGGCAATCGCTCCTTTATCGTTGAGCCGGTGTTCAAAGAAGAAAGCTCCCAGACCTTAGGAGAAGTTCTTCTCCGGCTGATGAAATCCGAAAGCGAAAAATTATAATGACCTTTCGGGAGGCAGCGGACAGAGAAAGCGGATTGTGTTATAATATAGGTGTACAAGTGAATTTGCTATTCGACTGTCCCAAGAAAGGAGCGAGTATGAAACAGTCGAGTAACAAGAAATCCCGTGAAGCAACCGCTTTTCTCTATGAGCGTCTTTCCCGTGATGATAATTTGGAGGGCGAGAGTTACAGCATCGGCAACCAAAAGAAGCTGCTTACCAAGGTTGCAAAGGAAAAAGGCTATACCAATCTGGTTCACTTTCTGGATGATGGCATTTCCGGCGTGACCATGAACCGTCCCGGTTTCGTTGAAATGATGCAGCAGCTTGAACAAGGAAAAGCCTCTGCTGTGTTCGTCAAAGACCTTTCCCGTCTGGGCCGAAACTATATCGAGGTCGGGCGGCTGACAGAAGAATTTTTCCCAGACCATGACATCCGACTTGTTGCCGTTTCGTAGTACGACAAATTTTTTTTGCGAAAATTGTTGCATTCCGTATAGGCCGAATGGGGCGAAAAATCCGGCAGAGTATGATACAATAAATATTACCCCTGCGGGGCAGCGGCCCGGCGGGACTATTTACGGAAGAGGGAAACTACAGATGTTCAATATCATTATCTTTCTCATCGGCGCAGGCATCATGTTCTATATGGCGTGGCGGAGCTGGTCGAGACGCGCAAGCTCATGACCAAGGGCGAAAAGGTCGAGGCCGCTGTGGCAGGCACCGTGCAGAGCCGGGACGGCAAAGCCTACCTGTTGGAGTTCACCACTGCTGGCGGTACCCACCGCCTCCATTACCCCCAAGTCTGCCAAGGGCAGAGAGCTTGCACAGGGCGCTGTCGTTACTCTTTATTATGACCCAGACGACCCCGCCGAGATGTACGTCGAGGGGGATAAGTCCGTCCTGGGCGCCGAAGTGCTGTACGTCGTGCTGGGCATCGTACTGCTGGTGCTGATGGCCGGCATCGTCCGCTGAGAGGGGGAGAAAAAATGAAACTCGAACATTTTGGCATGGCAGAACCCGGTGACTGCCGGGTGGTCTTTTCTGCCGCAGCAGAAGAGCTGGAA
>VOFC01007206.1_pt1 | contig 15370 bp, 28 predicted proteins | sample 5384161 | NCBI WGS metagenome assembly VOFC01 (sample SAMN12384722, study PRJNA508395) | human gut metagenome | isolation source: healthy gut B | host: Homo sapiens | reverse complement strand
ACAATCTTTCACTCAACCAGAGTCTATTCTCATGAATATTTTATCATAAAATTCTATAATAATCTATAAATTTTGCATGCTTACAACAAAAATGATAAAGAATATCAGAATTCATGGTCAAATTAAATTGTCAAAGAAAAGGGAGGAAGTAATATGGCTCGTAAAGGAGAAAATATATTTTACAGAAAAGATGGAAGATGGGAAGCTCGCTATTTTAAAGAGTACGATGAAAATCATCGTATCATATATGGTTATGTATATGGCAAAACATATTTAGAAGCGAAAAAAAAGAAAAATGAGAAATTATTATGTCTAAATATGGAACAGAAAAGGAAAAGCTCGTCAAAAAAGACACTAAACGATGGAATTGATGAATGGTTAGTACAGAAAAAATTGATTGTAAAAGAGTCTACTTATGCTAGATATTATTCCATTGTAAATGTACATATTAGACCAGTTTTTAGGTAATATAAAACTTTCTTATTTAACATATGATAAAATCGTTCGATTTATCAATATTCAAACGGAATCCAGAGAAAATAAAATACTTACCAATCGCACGATTCGTGATATCGTAGTTTGTGTTAAAACAAATTTTAAATTACTTTTAGGAATTTATTATAAAATTATAAGTCCAAAACCAGAGAAGAAGGAAATATCTATTTTAAAAAGAAAGAAGAGCAAAGAAAATTAGAAGAATATTTGATGGCACATATAAAACCCAATTATTTAGAATTTTATTATCTCTTTATGCTGGACTTCGAATTGGAGAAGTTTGTGCACTTCGTTGGAAAGATATCAATTTGGTAGAGAGAAAGATTCATATTAATCATACGATTATGAGAATTCAAGACTCTACCACGATTCATAAAACCAAAATTATTATGGGAGAACCGAAAACAGTTCAGTCAAAGCGCACCATCCCAATTCCAAGTTGTTTACTATCTATCTTAAAAATTAAAGTCGTTGGATGAGGATTATGTTCTGACTAACACAGAACATTTTATCGAACCTAGAACGTATTACAACCACTATTTTGAAAGTATTGCAATCATTGAAAATAGAAAACCATAAATATCATACGTTGCGTCATACGTTTGCTACGAGATGTATCGAACTAGGGATTCGCTAGTGGTTTTTCTTTTTCGCCTAAAAGGCTATATTATTGGCACGCACCAAAGTGCCTGACTGACCGCCAAAAAGCATTTGTTGTTTACTACCCTTTGAAAGGGTCAAAATCCTCAAGTGTCATTTGTCCACTTAACCGATCTTCTTTTAATTGATTTGCTATATACTCTTGTATCTTTTTTGTATTTTTACCTACGGTATCTACATAATATCCTCTACACCAAAATTCACGATTTCTATATTGATATCTGGCACTTGCCCATTTACTGTATATCATTAAACTACTCTTTCCTTTCAAAAACCCATAAACGATGACACACTGTATTTTATGGTATTTCAACTAACATGTGAATATGGTCTGGGCACACTTCTGCTTCTATTATTGTTACACCTTTCCATTCACATAACTGTCTTAATATTTGTCCTATTTCTAATCGTTTACTGGTATAGAAAACTTTCCTTCTATACTTTGGTGCAAAAACTATATGATATTTGCAATTCCACGTTGTATGTGCTAAACTTTTTATATCATTTATTTTGATTTCTTTCATTATAATGTCCTCCTTCTAATATTATGGTTGCTTCTTGGCAGTCGCAACTCATATTATATTAGAAGGAGTTTTTATTTTCAACTCATCGCTTAAGTTTCTATTTAACCACCAGACTATCTGGTGGTTTTCTAACAAAAAGAAAAGTGGCATCAGTCACTTTTTTTTTCATTTAAATAGTCTTCATTTACAGTACAGTCGGATTTTTTAAGCTTCTTACAATAATTTCTTCTTCTCCTTCTGTCGTCGAATTTTTTATGAACCGTTACGATTTCTGTATACGTATTATTTTGGCGAATCACTTCGGTTTTGGTATCGCCTTCACATGAATACCAGATATTCGTATCGAAACTTCCTGTCAAAATGATTTTGTTACCTTCTTTCTGCCTTGAAATGTATGATTGATAATCCAACAACCTAGTACTGCTGTCGGTTCGATTTCTGGTTTGATTTCATATTCCGTATAAAATGTTTTGCGGCCTTTTTCCTAATACCGCTTTTGTCACAATTTCCTTATAACTTGCCATACATCCTCCTCTAGTTTAATGTATGCAAGAAAAATTTAATTTGTGATAAATAACCTTTATTTGTTATCGAAATAATGATTTAGTGTCGCTAGAATTGTTTGAAACTGGTCGTTTAATTCCTCTTGGCGAATTTGATATTCTTGATAAATAGGAAATTCTTCTAATTTACTAGTCAATTCTTGAAACTCTTTTTCTCTTTTTTCTGAAGAAGTGCCAAATTGTTCTTTTTTGCAAGCTCTTGTTCTTTCTTTTTAATTTCTTGAATTACTCTCATTAACTCTTTATTTTGAAACATTTTCTCTTCTAACGAACGATACGTTTGATACTCTTCGCTTTGTTCGATCACTTCAACAAGATGATCTACTTCTTCTAATACCTCTTTATACGAGTTTTCCATTTAGACTCCATGTTTTGGCTTCTGTTACTTTTTACTTTTACAATCTTTCCGACCAGCTCGTCTGGTCCATCGAAATTAATCAACTTGTTGTTTTTTCTAAATATCCAGATAGACTTGTTTTACCAGTTTCGTTCTTACCATCTACTAAAACATCAAATTCTTTATCTAATAATTTTTGATTACTTTCTAAGAAATACTGATTCATAACAGCATTTAAGCGTTGTAATCTTTCTTCTTTTACTTCTTCTGGAACTTTATTTGGCAGTTTACAAGCAGGGGTTCCTTCTCGTTCTGAGAAATGAATGTGTAGGCATTATCGAATTTGCAGTATTTCGCTAATTCTAATGTCTCTTCAAAATCTTCTTCTGTCTCGCCAGGGAATCCAACGATGATATCAGTTGAAATGTGCATGTTTGGAATTTTACGTAGTTTGTCAAATAACGAAATGTATTCTTCTTTTGGTATATCTTCTTCCCATCAATTTCAAAATTCTAGAAGAACCAGATTGAACTGGCAAATGAACGGATTTCATGATATTTGGATACTTTGCAATCACTTCAATCATGCGATCCGTAAAATCCCATGGATGAGACGTCACAAAACGAATTCTTGGAATTCCAGTCTTGGCAACAGCTTCTAATAAATCTTCCATGCCGTAGTTATCGTCTAAATCTTTCCCATAAGCGTTTACATTTTGACCTAGAAGTGTTACTTCCTGGTATCCTTCGTCTTTTAATTCGTTCACTTCTTTTAAAATATCTTGATGTCTTCTGCTTCTTTGTTTTCCCTCGTATAAGGAACGATACAGTAAGTACAGAACTTATCACAACCGTAAATAATATTTACATATGCTTTGATTGTACTGGCACGTTTTACTGGAATATCTTCCACAACGTCACCTTCTTCTGACACGACATCGATATTTTGCTTGTTTTCTTCAATCGCTTTTGTGACGATCTCAGGTAATTTATCTAGATTGTGAGTTCCAAATACGAAGTTTACCCACTTATACTTCGCAAGGATTGTATTGACTACTCCTTCTTTCTTGAGCCATGCATCCGCATAGACCTACAATTAAGTCTTTTTTGGTTGCTTTCATGTGTTTTAATCTACCTAACATGCCGTATGCTTTATTGTGGGCATTTTCGCGAATGGAACAAGTATTTAACAATACTAAATCTGCATCTTTTACATCGTTTGTTTCCGTAAATCCCATCTGTTCTAACATCGCACAAATATTTTCACTGTCGTGTTCGTTCATCTGGCATCCGTATGTACGTAAATAGTATTTTTTCCTATTCCTACTTGTTTTGCAGACTCTTCTATCTCATAATGACGAACGTTAACTTTGTTCTTTGTTCTCACTCTTGCTTCTTGATAATTCGGTTTATTCATGTATATCACTTCCGTTTCTTTATTATACAATATTTCTTTCTGAAAGCAAAGAAAAAGAGAACAGGTTGTTCTCCTATTCACAAGTATAGCCGTTAGATTCAAAAATACTTTTAGACTCCTCATATGTCTCATCCATATCAGCATCTTGAATGTTCAATAAAATCTTAGAGTTTTCATCCATTGTTGCTATGTCGGCATCAACGGTCACTGTAATTTTTCTCTCATCTAAATTAAGACTAGAGGAATAAGATACTCCTTCTGCTCCTACTAAATCGGCAAACTGTTCATCGACGGATGATTTAGCAGATTCTACATAACCATCGTATATTTCTCCTAGAGTCATTTCCATGTTTACATTTACTTTCGATAGTTTCCCATCTTGAAACGTAGAAGTCATCGTTTGCACGGTCGTAATTTCCTCTTCTGTTTCTTCCATCGTACAAGTTAGAGTCCGTTCTCCTACACTGCATCCAGACATCAAGAATACACTAAAAACTCCAATCAAAGTTAGTACTAATAATTTCTTTTTCATATTTTCTCCTCTTTTAAGAGTATCAAAAAAACACAAAAAACAATGCCTAAGCATTGCTTTCAAGTAATAATGTTTTGATAATATTATCTAAGTAAGAAGACTTATTGTTGAAAATTGCTTCTTTTTAAACTTTCAAAATTATCATGAAGATATTTCACTAAACGTTCCATATTTGGAAGTAGTTTTTCTCTTCTAAACTATCTAGAATAATCTCTAAATTCATAATCTTTGAATATTTCCCGTAATTTTTACTTTTGATATATGTATCATATAGATGCTTAAATGATACGATATCGATATTATTAAATCTAGAGTCTTCTAAGATTTTCATCGTCGTATAAATATAATTATTATTTAAAGATCGATCTAGAATGGTTTCCCCATTATTATTTTTTATATTTGGCATAAAATTTTTATTCTTTTTTAATTTTTTTAGAATTTCTAATACATCGACATAATTGATTGTTACTAAAATATGAGCAAACGTATCGCCATCATTATTTTGATGATTGATATCCCATTCTTTGTTTCCCATATGTTTTAGTACGACATCATAATTGCCATGTTTTAGAAGTCTCGTTAAAACATCATTACCGTTTTCATCTTTAGTATTAATACTGACTAGTTTTTTTGATAGTATCTTATCTACTAATTCAATGTGACCTTCTCTGATTAATTCGAAAATTAACGAGGGATCATCTTCACAAGCATTAATAGCTTGATCTACATCATAAAAACATTAATTTAACACCTCTTAATTTCACGGGATAGTTCAGTATTCTAACAGAAAATCGCATTTTTGTCAAATTATGGTCCATTCCGTGCTTCTTTTTTGTAAAATATGGAGATTTTCCATGTCTTACTTATTTTTATTTTGAGGTATTTTTTGGTATTTTATGCAAAATTTGGTAATTATTTGATTGGTTCAATTACTTTTTGCCACACATATATGGTTGCAATACTTTCGGAACTTTGATACTGCCATCTTTTGGTAATTGTTTTCCACAACTGCGATTAGTCCTCTTGACTTGCTACGACCGTATTATTTAACGTATGAACATAATACGTTCCTTTATCCCCTTTTGTACGGATACCAAGACGTCTAGCTTGAGCATCGCCTAAAGTAGAGCAAGAACCGACTTCAAAGTATTTTTTGTTGTCTTGGACTCCATGCTTCGACGTCACAAGATTTTACTTTTAAGTCAGCAAGGTCGCCTGAACAGCATTCTAGTTGTCTAACTGGCACGTCCATGTTACGGAAGACTTCTACTGTGTAACGCCACATGTCTTCATAGTATTTCATAGAGTCTTCTGGTTCACAGATGACGATCATCTCTTCTTTTTTCAAACTGGTGAACACGGTACAATCCACGTTCTTCTAGGCCGTGACTGCCACCTTCCTTACGGAAACATGGAGAGTAAGACGTCATCTTAATTGGTAACTCTTTTTGGTCGATAATTTGGTTTTGGAATCTACCAATCATAGAATGTTCACTGTACCAATCAAATACAAGTCTTCGCCTTCAATTTTATACATCATGGCTTCCATTTCTTTAAATGACATAACGCCTTCTACGACACTTCTATGGATCATGAATGGTGGGATTACGTATTGAAATCCTTTTTCAACCATGTAGTCTCTTGCGTAGGCAATCATCGCTTCGTGAAGTCTTGCTATGTCACCTGTCAAATAATAGAATCCTTCGCCTGAAGTTCTACCGGCAGATACTTTATCCATACCACCAACACGTTCGATGATATCTGCATGATATGGAATCTCATAATCTGGTACGACTGGTTCTCCGAATCTCTCTACCTCGACGTTTTCAGAGTCATCTTTACCAATTGGAACAGATGGATCGATGATGTTTGGAATTACCATCATGCGTTTTTTAATTTCCTCTTCTAGTTCCTTCTCTTCACCCGTTAGTTTGTCTATTTTTTCACCGAATGATGCAACTTCTTCCTTGATTTTAGATGCTTCGTCTTTTTACCTTCACGCATTAGGGGTACCAATCATAGCACTTTTACTGTTCTTTTCACTGCGTAGATTATCTACTTTCGTTTTCGTTTCCCGATATTTAATATCCAAATCGTACACTTCATCCACTAAGGGAAGCTTTTCATCTTGAAACTTTTTCTTGATGTTTTCTTTTACTAAATCTCTTTGCTCTCTAATTAATTTAATGTCTATCATACAATCCTCCTTATAAGAACAAAATGAAAATAAATTTTCATCTCCCAGTCGTTGCCTCCTGAGCTTTCTGCTTCCTAGATAGAGTACCCTCTATTCTCCACAGACTTAACTTCCGACAGTCGCTGCCGTAGATTTTGTTCTTCTTTTTTTCTGTTTTTACGCTATAAACTCTTGCGCATACTTCTTGATTCCTTCAAACAATATATTAATACTAGCATTGATATCTCGATCATGGTAACTTCCACATTTTGGACAGATCCAATCTCTAACTGTTAAATCCTTTACTTTTTCATTTTGATATCCGCATCTACTACATTTCTGACTACTTGGATAGTAGGTATCTATCTGAATATATCTTTTTCCATAATATTCTGCTTTGGATTTCAAGAGATTACAGATTTGAGATAAACTGGCATCACTTAAAAACTTGGAAATCTTCTTCTCTTCCAGCATCTCTTTTTACCTTTAACGTTTCACTTACTATGATATCATTTTCTAATACTAGTTTTTTAGTTATTTGATGAATAAAGTACTTTCTGGCATTCTTTAATTTTGAAATAAAACTGATAACTTTTATACATATGAATGCTATCCACACCTCCTTTTTCGTTCACAGTTAACAAGAATATATCAAACAAACGTACGTGAGTCAACTAAAATACAAATTTTTTACATTTTTCCATTCTGATACGCTTTTCTCATATGCAAAGCAATTTCCTAGTATATAAAAAAAACGAGACTCTCCAACAGGAGCGAAGTCTCGCGGTACCATCCTTTATTTATCACTTTCATACTATAACGCGTAACCGGAAGGCATTACCCTTTCTGTCTCGAAAGTAGATTAAATAAGGACTTAGATTCGTTTCCACCAACCACGAATTCTCTATTCTAACTCGATTATTATTGTCTTTCGTTATCGACAACTTCATCATATTACTTTTTTTTTTTTGTCAATCCTTTGTAATTTCTATTTGTCTTTTTAAATATCGCTTTAACAAAAACGTTAAAAAGTACGGAAATGTATAAAATTTTCCATTATATCCAATATTTTTATTGCATAGTTTAATGCCATATTTAATGTCTCTATATGTTGTATTATCAATTAAATTATTTATTGATACGGTTGCTTCATCATTTGCTTTTACTTCGATTGGTATTAACGAATTTGTGTCTCTGACAAAGAAATCCATCTCAATTGTACCTTTTTCATTTTTATAGAAATAAAGCTGATACCCTTGTTTTACTAACATGTCTGCTACAATATTTTCATAGATTGCTCCCTTGTAAGTATTGAAATTTTGTTATTTCTTAAATCTTCTTGAGCTTCTTCATCTAGTGATCCAATCAAAAGACCAGTATCTCTAAAATAAATTCTATAGTTATCCGGATTATAATTTCCCTTTAAAAGGTAGTTCTGGCTGCTCTAAGCAATAACATACATTGATGATTCCAGCTATTTTAATGCCTTTTATCACATTTTTCCGACTATTTTTAGGCACTTTTTACACAAAAATTCCAACTAATTACTGAATTTTAATTATATATGTTATATTTTTTCTGATATTGATATACTTTACTATCGTATTTTTTAGGATTTATTTCTTCCTCGCTACAGAACCGATAAGACGTATAAGGATTTTTCTTTTCTTACATATCCTTGCATCCATAAATTTTTCAAAGCACTCGTTTCCCAACATGTATGCTTTTGTTAAATCTATGATGCGGTTTTGAAAACGATGATATGGCATGATTGAGATTAGTGGGAAGATCGTTATACAAGCACCATCTTGTAAATTTAAACTGGTGTACTCTGGATATCGATTATAATTTTGAACCCTTAAGTTTTCTCTGGTGAAAGAATTGAACCATTGTCCATAATCGCGATAAATTGGTGTGTAATTTATAATATGGAAGCCTCCTGTAATCAAAGATGGATAGAAATAGTAATCTTCCATCGTTTGATGAAAAGCATTGTTATAAGAGGCGCTCGGTACAACGTTCATGGTATCCCAACTTGCTGCCAAATATTGGCGTAATATCATTGGAATACTCATCATGGACAATGTACTGTCTGGATACAAAAATGAAAGTCACTCATGATTTGACCAAATAAAAGGGATTTTCGAATACGTGCACAACGAGAAGGACTATTGACATAGCGATGTAACAATTCTTCCACCGTTTCTTCTTGATCATAGTTCGTGTCATTTGTTTTGGTTTGACTATCTGTATGATAGTCTGTTTTCGTTTTATGATATGTTTGGCTAGAAGTATGACTTTCTTGATTACTAGATTTGTTCGTTGAACTTGTGTAGTTTGTGTAGGTGCTACTAGAAGTACTTTTCTTTGTATCTGACGCACTTTGGTATTTCGTACTACTTTGGTGTGTGTCTTTGCTTGACTCGTTTTTCTTCTTGCTTCACTCTTTGGCGTGGATTTCTCTTGTGCTTTCTTTGCAGAAGATGATTCTTGCTTTGATTTCGCTTGTTTTGCTTGATAAGACGTCCATTCCTTATCATAACTTGCACGCATTTCTTTATCAGAAAGAACTTCTTTAGCATCTTCTACTTCTTGAAATGCACTAGTATCCATTTCGGGATGTAAATCCGGATGGGTTTCCCGTGCTTTCGTACGATATGCTTTCTTAACTTCATCATCCGTTGCGGTTTGAGTAATTCCTAGCACTTTATAAAAATCGCGTAGTTCTTCTGGTTTATCGCTTTTATAAAAATTTACTTTATTTGCCATAATACCCTCTTCTTTCGTTTCTGTATTATATCACTTTTTTTCAATTCAATTTCAAATTGTCACTTCTTTGGTTTCTTTTTTTTTTTGAGGACGTAAAGTCAAACACTTATTTAAATCCACTTCGTGACTAGATAGAAATTTCTTTTCTCGCTCTAAAGACGATAATAAAGATTGTGCCTCTTTCGATTTATTTTTTTTTTTCTAAGTAAATTTAGAAAATACTCTCCTGATGCTGTTTGATTTTGATAAAAGCAATCTCTTGCAAATATGTATTTTATGACACTCGTATCATCTTTAGAAAGGCCATAATCTTTGCAAACTTCTTCTAATGATTTGTCTCCTTCTGCAAACGTATCCGCTATTCTTTGAAGTCCAGACAAGTCGTAGTTTGCTCGATCTGGCTTTAAATCTTCGCTGTTCAAAGACCCTTTTCTTTTTTCTACCAAACTCAAACTTTTCCTGACACGGATTTGCGTCTTCTAGGTATGGCGCTGTTTCCGTTTCTTCCGTAAATATATGGGAAGTCATAATATTTTGATGCTGTAACGTCGTATGAATTTTTGTCTCTTAAAGAATCCGTTTGATGAGCAAGAATTTCTTGCTTTGTTTCTAGCAACTTTTCCACAGCCAATGTTAGATTGATATGATTTTTTGATTGGCTATTTTTATTTTGCAGCATTTGCAGAACATGTTCGTAATTTCTTGCTGTCAACAAATCGGCAAAGGAATTGCTTTTCGAATCCGTAGATGGCAAAATCGCATTGGACTTTCTCATCCATATTGTTTCTTCTACGACTTTTTTAAATAATCCCATGTCGCATCATCTTGCTTGGTAATATAGTCCGTCAATTCTTCCAATTGATCCGTATTTAATAGTTCTTGAATATGGTCATTAATCTGGTTATACCGTTCCGTTATTTGTTTTTAAAATGGTATAAGATAACAAATATTCGATTGGAAGTGGAAATTTGAGTAATTGTACTAAACATTGTTTGCTATGTTTCATTTTTTATGACACCGCAACACGATTGTGGCAAAATGTCGTTCTAAAGGGATTTTTCGGATGCCGTGGAATCGATAACATCCTCTTCCTTCAACGTTTTTGGCATAGGAAGAAAGCGACTCCGGTAAAGGAATTGCTTTATCTAATAACAAAATATACAAATTACAAATTCGTTTTTTGATAATCATCTAACCGATTGAAATCCATTCTGTTTAATAAATCAGCTAGTTGTTCTAAATTTTCTTCGTCCAAACACCTGTAAACCGCATCCATAGTAGGTTTTGGTTGACTTAGTACTTCACTTTTTAATTCATATTGATTGCGTCCGTATTTGACGATTTGACCGTTTTCAATTGCTTTCTTAATTGCATAATCGGTGTATCCTTGTTCCAATAATTGTTTTCTACTAAATAATATCATAATGCCCTCCTGATATTTTCATTATAACACTTTACTCTTTCTTTCAAAAGAAAAGATAGCGTTTGCTATCTGGATTCGACAATCAATTTAATTGCAGTTCGCTCTTCGCCATCGATTGTAATATCCGTGAAGGCGGGAATGCAAACTAAGTTTTACCGGATGGTGCAACAAAACCTCTCGCTATTGCAATCGCTTTAATGGCTTGATTCAATGCCCCCCTGCTCCAATCGCTTGAATTTCAACATATCCTTTTCACGAAAGACATTTGCAAGTGCACCTGCCACGCTATTGGGATTTGATTTACTAGATACTTTTAATATTTCCATAATATCTTTCCTTTCTACAATTTAATATATTCCGAAATATTAAAAAAGAACTGAAATTACTCAGTTCTTAACGCTTCAACCGGATCTTTCTTAGCGGCAATTCTAGCTGGGATAAATCCACCAATCATCGTAAGAGTCATACTAACTAGTATTAATATTAAAGCATGAAGTGGATTTAAAATAGCAACGTTTTCTAATTCCGTCAAATTGTAGATAATTTGGTTCGCTGGAATCGTCAAAATTAGTGCAATTCCGATACCAATTAATCCAGATGTGATACCGATAATGAACGTTTCGGCATTGAATACTCGCGAGATATCTTTCTTTCTAGCACCAAGAGCGCGTAAGATACCAATTTCTTTCGTTCTTTCCAATACAGAGATATACGTAATGATTCCAATCATGATGGAAGATACGATTAGAGAAATGGATGAGAATGCAATTAAGACAATCGTAACTGCTGACATGATGGAACTAGACATAGAAGAAATTAACTCCGCTTGATCCATGTAGATGACTTTATCGTCATCTTCTTTGTCATCGTTATAGGCATCTAAGTATTCTAGCAATTCATCTTTGCTTTCGAAATCTTTTGGGAATAGATAAATCATGTAAGGAGTTTGGTCTGCTCCTAAATATCCTAAAACAGTATCTTTTGTCATCGTCATTCCTGCACTAGATGAGCTAGATGGATTACCTGTAGAATCTGAAAACGGCATTCCCGTTAATACGTTGACGTCACTTGCCTGTTGTGCCTTCACGATTTCAGATTCGTTGTTGGCAGCAATGACTTCATCCGATAGTTCGTCGGTATAACAAAGAGATGCACTAGCAACGTAAGATGGAAAGTCTTCTTTCATACGCAGGATTCCTGATACGGTCAAAGTAATCGAATTATCATAGACGCTTTGCAAATCTGGATTTCTGACAAAGTAATCGCCCATCTTTACATAAAAATCGTCATTTAATGCTACTTTGATTGTCTTTCCGATAATTTCGTCAAACGGAATTTCATCCATTGTATCAAATCAAGTAATTGTAAATTTCAGTATTGACGCGATTACTTGCATCGACAATCAACACGATATCTTCTTTCTTTTTGTGGAAGTGTTCCTGCTAGGATATCGTAATAGGCTTCCATAGCAGCATTCGGAGTATTTTCGTCCAACGACTTCGGAAGAGCACTAAACGATATATCTTGAGTATCTGCGACAGACACTTTTCCGTCATGTTCTGTTAACACATTTAAAGGCCGTCATCTTTGTATAAGATACTCCATATACTAAATCACTTGGGATGTTTTCAATATAATCGATGTAATTATCGTTAATTTTATTTTGATGAACCAACGATTCTAGCGCATTATCCTTTGGAATAACGGTCTGCTTATCAGGATATTTTTCCTGTTCTTCGCCCGTTAACTGGACTAAACTTTCTTCATCCAAATCCATCGATTGCTTGCTTATCATAATTGGCATGGCCGATAGAATTCCTCGTTCAAATTTATCAATTTGTAAATCGAACCCATTTGATAAAGACAGAATCAAAGCAATACCGATGATACCGATGGATGATGCGAACGCTGTAATTAACGTTCTACCCTTTTTGGTCATGATATTATTGAAAGACAAATATAAAGCTTCCATAAAAGACATCTTTGTCTTCTTTAACTTGTACTGTTCTTCCTCTTGTTCTTCTTTTGTAAGTGGATTTGAGTCACTTACAACTTTTTCCATCTTTCACTTCAATGACACGTGTTGCATACTGATAAGCTAAATCTTGGTTATGGGTAACCATAATGACCAATTTATCGGATGCAATTTTCTGAATCAAATCCATAATTTGTTTGCTCGTATTAGAGTCTAGTGCTCCGGTCGGTTCATCTGCTAAAATGATATCTGGATTATTTACTAAACTTCTAGCAATGGCAACTCGTTGCATTTGACCGCCAGATAATTGGTTGGGACGTTTGTGTGCATGTTCTAGAAGACCGACACTTTTCAGTGCTTCTCTCGCTCTTTTCTACGTTCTTTCTTTTAACGTTAGACAACGTAAGTGCCATTTCGACGTTGTCTTGAATAGAAATATGGCCAATTAAGTTATAACTTTGAAAAATAAAACCGACACTGTTATTACGGTAAGCATCCCAATCCGCTGCTTTAAAGTTTTTGGTCGATTTTCCATTGATAATTAAATCTCCTGAATCGTAGTGATCTAATCCGCCCAAAACATTTAAAAGGGTGGTTTTTCCCCGATCCAGACGGTCCTAAAATGGCAACAAATTCATTTTGACGAAACTGAATGGAAACATCATTCAAAACGCCTTTTGAACAAAATCACCTGTTTTGTAACTTTTTTTTATATGTTTGATTTCTAACATATTTTTATCACCTTTTCTATTATGAACAATATTGACACTTTATACAATTATTCCATTTATAGCAAATTCACTTTTTTCTTCTATGTCGTAAAACCAATTGGCATGACTTCTTGCAAAATACATTGCATCCAACGAATCTTGTCTCATCTGTGGTAAGAGACGATTGCTCTTTTTTATCATATGTCAAGCGAATTTCCGATGGTATCGGTTTTTTTTCATGTTTTTTTGCAGATGCCATAGCCTTTGCAAATTCACGAGTCATACTTTCCAACGTCTTTTGTTGATTTTCTTGCGTCACATCAAAAAGTATCCATCGATACAGAATCCGCTTCGTTGATGGCTTTTTTTTAATAACTTTTTACCAAACCGATAAAAGTAGTTGATGGAAATCGTGTTTCCATTACATAGAATGTGTACAAAAAACATTGTCTGCTTCGATCTTTTTACATACATTCTGGCAATTTCTACAATTTTAATTTCAACGTCTTGTAATTCCTGTTCGAATGTTTTCGATAAGTCTTCTTTTTTTAATGAAATTTCTGATGGTGCTTCATCGATAAATTTACTCATCTGGATGCCTCCTATTTTCAATACATCTATTTTATCATTTTTTTCAAAAAAAACGACTATTTCTAGTCGCTTTTTATCTTTTTATAATTGTTCGATTGTTTCTGTCGTTTCCACTTTTTACTGGTTCTGCTTGAGGTGCAGTGCTGGTGTTGGTTCTTCCATTGAATAGAAGGAGCAGCACTGGCAGGCATTTCTGCACTAGGAGCAGGTGCTTGTGTTTCCATTGGCTTAATATCAGCAGGATTTGCTCCACCATAAATTGGTTTTGCAGCATCATCGACTGGTGTTAAGTTTTGAGTTCCTCTAATGGATTGGCACCACCGTAAATAGAAAACAGTAGTTTTCTCTAAATTTAGAGCTTCTGGCGTTTCTAAATCTTCTTGATTGATTTCAGCCGTATTTCCAGCAGGTTCTGCTACAGGTTGAACAGTAGGTTGCTCTACTGGCTGTACTTCTGGCATTGCTGGAGCAGGTTCAGAAACTGGTTCTGGTGTAATTGCTTGCACAGCATCGATACTAGGAATTTCAGGAGCAACTGCTGCTTCGTTCACTGTAGGAATTTCTGCTGGAGCAGGTGCTGGCATCTCTATTGGCGCAACAGCTGGCTGCTCTGACAGGTTGTGCAGTAGGTTCACTTATCATAGCAGCACCCATTTGTGGAGCAACTGTATCTGGCGTAACAGGTTGTTCTGCAACAGGAGCAGTTGTCTCTGGTGTAGCAGGTGCAACTTCTGCCTCTTCCTTTGATCCTTTCTTTGACTTAACTGATGTAACAATAAACATAATCAAGGCAATTAAAAGTAATAGAACGCCACCTGTAATTAGCATTCCTGGTACTGTTAAAAACCAATCAAATGAAAATGCCATAATATTCATACTAATTCATCTCCCTATTTTATTCTATTATTATCATAGCAAAAAATTATCACATTGCAACGAAAATTTACTTTCTAATGGAAGGAAAATTTGAAAACGGTTCTCGTGTTGGTAGATTTTGGAATGTCATACTTTCCTTTTTTAGTCGGGTGAACAAATTGTAAATAATAGTAAGCATGAAGGGCAATTTGCTTTTTTATCTTGATATCCGTATCGTTGATCCCCGTATAATGGATGACCAATATGGGCGAATTGTACCAATTTGATGATGTCTTCCGTGTGCAAATTAATTTCTACTAAACTTAAATTTTCTTGTTTATCTT
>VOFC01002114.1_pt1 | contig 15378 bp, 35 predicted proteins | sample 5384161 | NCBI WGS metagenome assembly VOFC01 (sample SAMN12384722, study PRJNA508395) | human gut metagenome | isolation source: healthy gut B | host: Homo sapiens | reverse complement strand
AAAGACAGGTTATACATTAAATATGAATAAAACATTTTGCGAATTTCAAAAAGCAGTTGAAGCTGGAAACATCAATTTGAACTGGATGTTGTAAAAGAAAAAAGCAAAATATACATCAAAAAGATATGGCAGAGATCAAAGATGTACTTGGAACTTATACAACCGAATACGGTGGATCTCCATATGGTCGTAAAGTAAATGTTGCTAATGGTGCAAGTAAGATCAATGGAAGCATTGTTTATCCAGGAGAGACATTATCTGTATATAAAACCGTATCACCATTTACAAAAGAAAATGGATATGCACTCGCAGGTTCCTATGAAAATGGACAGACGGTTCAGACATATGGTGGTGGAATCTGCCAGGTATCTACTACTTTTTTTCCACATTCTATGACCGTACATTATGTGCCAAGATCTGCAGATGCAGCGATCGCAGGAACGCATAAAGATATGAAGTTTAAGAATACATTCGATACTCCGATCTATATTGAAGGAAAAGCAAATGGTTCAACGATCACATTTACGGTCTATGGAAAGAAAAAAGATCCAAAACGTACGGTAGAATTCTTATCTGAGACAACACAGGTAAAAGAAAGTTCTGAAAGTACAGTTAGCGATAATACGCTTGCCGAAGGACAGAAAGTTTTGGAAAGCTATGGACATACAGGATACAGTGCAAGACTTTGGAAGATCGTGAAGATCAATGGTAAACAGGTATCCAAAAGGTATTTAATACTTCCACATATATGTCAACACCAACGGTTTATCGTGTAGGAACAAAGAAAGCGGAAGATAAAAAAGACGATAAAAAGGGGATAAGAAAAAAAGATTCAAAAGAAACAACAGCACAGAAGTCTGAGACAACAACAGCAGCACATAAATCTACAACGGCAGCACAGAAGTCTACAACAGCGAAGAGATCAGCGGCTGTGAAATCTCAGGGAAGCACAGGAAATTAAGGATGAAAATAGGAAAATTATCAGAATCTGCATTGCAGAAAGTTGTGTTTGAGCAATTGCATACAAGGAGAGATGAAGTCTTAGTAGGACCTGGAATCGGGGGAAGATTGTGCGGCATTGAAACTTCAGGAAGGAGAAGTATTTGTCACATCAACAGATCCGATCACAGGCACGGTAAAAAGATCGGACGTCTGGCAGTTCATGTAACTGCCAACGATCTTGCATCCGCAGGAGCTGAGACGATCGGACTTATGGTGACAGCACTTCTGCCACCAATGATCAAGGAAGCACAGATCAAGAAGATGATGCAGCAGATCAATGCAGAGTGTGAGAAATTAAATATCATGGTATTAGGCGGCCATACAGAGATTACGGCAGCGGTTACGCAGCCAGTATTATCTGTGACAGGGATTGGAAAAGTGAAAGAAGATGAATTGATCTTATCTGGCGGGGCGAAACCAGGTCAGGATATCGTAGTCACAAAATATCTTGGTATGGAAGGAACGGGAATCATCGCAAATGAAAAAGAAGACGAGTTAAAAAGAATGGTTTTCTGATACATTTATTGATGATGCAAAAGGCATTTCTAGATGATATCTCTGTCGTGCCAGAAGGTCTGATCGCCAGAAAATATGCATCTTGTATGCATGATATCACAGAAAGCGGAGTTTATGGTGCTTTATGGGAGATTTCCAAAGCATCTGGTGTCGGGGTGGAGGTTTGCATTGAAGATATTCCATTAAGACAACATACGATCGAATTTTGTGAACGATATGATCTGAATCCATATCAGTTGATCTCAAGTGGATCTATGCTGATCACAACAGATCATGGAAGAACATTAGTCAATGAACTGGAACAGGCAGGCATCAAAGCAACCATTATTGGTCATACAACAGATTCCAGAGATAAAGTAATCTATCGTCAGGGAAAGGCAGCGAATCTGGAGGCACCTAGACAGGACGAGTTATATAAAATATATTCTGAAAATAATCGCAGATAATTTTCAGAGAGAAAAAAATGGAGGAAACAGTATGAACACAGAATTAAGAGAACTGATTTTAAAATTGATCGAGAAAAACAGTCGTTTAGCGATCCATGATCTGGCGGTGATGCTAGATGTCGCGGAGACGGAAGTCGCCAATGAGATCGCAGATATGGAAAAAGAACATATCATCTGTGGGTATCATACTTTGATCAACTGGGACAATACAAGCAAGGATCAACTGACAGCGATGATCGAGGTAAAAGTAACACCACAAAGAGGTCAGGGGATTCGACCGCATTGCAGAACGTATTTATAATTTTCCAGAAGTAAAAGCCGTTTATCTGATGTCTGGGGGATATGATTTCATGGTTATGTTAGAAGGAAAGACGATGAAAGAGATCTCTATGTTCACATCATCCAAATTAGCACCACTGGAATCTGTTGTCAGTACAGTAACACATTTTGTATTGAAGAAATATAAAGATCATGGAACTGTTCTTGAAGCAAAGAAAGTGGATGAGAGACAGGCGGTGACTCCATAATGAGAGATTTTTTATCAAAGAGAGTTGTAAAGTCTGGAACCATCCGGAATCCGCAAGTTTTTTTTGACATTGTAAGCGAGATGCCGGATGCCATTTCCTTAGGTGTGGGGAACCAGATTTTGATACACCATGGAGAGTCAGGGAAGAAGGAATTTACTCATTGGAGCGAGGCAGAACCTTTTTATACATCGAATGCAGGGTTAAAGGAGCTGCGCTATGAGATCAGTGAATATTTAGAAAGAAAATACGAATTGGTCTATGATCCAAATCATGAGATCACAGTGACCGTTGGCGGGAGTGAAGGGATTGATATTGCGATGCGTACGATCCTTGATCCAGGAGATGAAGTCATCGTTGTACAGCCATGTTTCGTTTCTTATGTGGCATGTGTTGTTATGGCAGGTGGAACTCCTGTGATCGTAAGTCTTAAGGAAGAAGATAAATTTAAGCTTAAAAAGAGCAGTTAGAAGCTGCTGTCACAGATAAAACAAAAGCAATGATCATTTCATTTCCAAACAATCCAACGGGTGCGATCATGACAAAAGAAGAGTTAGAACCGATCGCAGAGTTTGCAAAAAGAACATGATATTGTTGTAATTTCTGATGAGATTTATTCAGAACTTACCTATGGAAGAGATCACGTCAGTATCGCATCCTTGCCAGAGATGAAAGACAGATCGATCGTGATCAATGGATTTTCCAAGGCATTTGCAATGACTGGATGGAGACTTGGTTATGTTGCAGCACCAAGGTACATGATGAAACAGATGGTCAAGGTTCATCAGTTCTGTATCATGGCAGCACCGACGACTAGTCAGTATGCAGCGATCGAAGCGATGCGTTCCTGTGATGATGAAGTCGAGGAGATGAGGACTGCATACAATCAGCGCAGACGATTTTTTGGTACATGAGTTTCAACGAATGGGAATCGAATGTTTTTGAACCAGAAGGTGCCTTTTACATCTTTCCATCTATTAAGAAATTTGGCATGACATCTGAAGAATTTGCAACAAAACTGTTAAATGAAGAAAAAGTAGCAATCGTTCCTGGATCTGCCTTCGGAGCCTGTGGAGAAGGATATCTCAGAGTTTCCTATGCATATTCCATTGAAGAACTAAAAGAAGCTTTAGGGCGCCTGGAACGATTTATCAATCATCTTCCAAAGAAGCAATAGATAAAAAGTTAAGAGATTGGAGAGTTAATAATGCTTCACATAGTATTACATGAGCCGGAGATGCCGGCAAACACTGGAAATATCGGAAGAACCTGCGTGGCATGCGGTGCTGTTCTGCATCTGATCGAACCACTAGGATTTCGTTTAAACGAAAAAGATGATCAAGAGAGCCGGTCTTGATTATTGGGACAAATTAGATGTACGTACATATATCAATTTTGAGGATTTTCTAGAGAAGAACAATGATCCCAAGATTTACATGGCAACAACAAAAGCAAAACATGTATATTCGGCACCAGCATATGAAGATGACGAAGATGTATATATCATGTTTGGAAAAAGAAAGCGCTGGAATTCCAGAAGAAATCTTATTGAATTATGAAGAGACTTCTATAAGAATCCCAATGCTGCCACATATCCGGTCATTAAATTTATCTAACTCTGTAGCGATCGTTGCCTATGAAGTGCTGAGACATCAGGGATTTAAGGCATTTCAGATGGAAGGACAGCTGCATCACTATAAATGGTAGAATAATAAATAATAGAAGGAACTGCAAATGGATCATGCAGTTTCTTTTTTATAATAATATTCAAGTGGCAAATATTTTAACAAATTGCCGATCATGTGTGGTATGATGATGAGAATAAGAATTGTATATATTTAAGAACAACAAAGAAGACGAGACTTGGAGTACGAAATAAGAAAGGATAAGAAAAAAGTATGGCAAAAAGAAAATAATAAGGATCGTATTCTGAAATTGTTGAAGGAATGTAAGAATCATCAAACGGCGGAGAGTATTGCAGTACAATTAAATATTCAGAGAAACACAGCGAGTGGAATTTTAAATGAGCTTGTAAGAGAAGGAATTGTCCAGAAAGAAAAAACACGGCCGGTTATATTTTCTTTACATACAACCAGAAGATCAATTACCAGAGGATCCATTTACAACATTTATTGGAGCAGATCAAAGTTTAAAAGACGCAGTAGAGAAGTGTAAGTTATCGGCAGGTTATCCAAACAAGGGCATGCCGATTTTATTGTTTGGATCAAGTGGAGTTGGAAAAAGTCTTTTGGCAGAGTACATCTACCAATATGCAAAATTCATTGGAACAATTCCAGAGGATGCCCCTTTTTGTTGTATTAAACTGTGCGGATTATGCGAATAATAAAAATTATTATCGTCTGTCTTATTTGGATACAAAAAAGGAGCGTTTACAGGGGCCAATAAAGGATACAAAAGGCCTGATTGAAGAAGCAGACAAAGGGTATCTGTTTTTGGATGAAGTTCATCGCCTATCGCCAGAAGGACAGGAAAAAGTTATTTCGATATATGGATAAAGGGATTATTTCCAGAATGGGAGACAGTGGACAAAATTGTGAATTGAATGTTCGACTGATCTTTGCAACAACAGAAGGCAGAGAAACTATGCTGGATACATTTCTAAGAAGAATTCCAGTAGATGTAGTACTGCCAGATTTTCAGGAAAGAACTTTGGAAGAGAAGTATGAATTGATCTTGTTTTTGATCCATCAGGAATCCAAAACGATGAATACTACATTTCAGGTGAGCAGTAATGTGATCAATCGATTGCTGACATTCCAAGGAAAAGGCAATATTGGAACGTTAAAAAAATATCATTCGATTATCCTGTGCAAAGGCATACAATGAAAGAAGTAAAGGACAGGAAGTGATACCTCTTAATTTAAGCCACCTGTCTTCCGATACATTGCTTCATGGAAATGGAGAATCAATTCCATATATCAATGAAATGATCGAAGTGTCACCAGATCAGGACGCAGTGTGGAAGATTTCTATGACAGAACAGGCGGATGTGGATTTTTCGGAGAAAGTGATCAATGATCTGATCCAAGAATATCTTGAGAAAGATATATCAACCATTAAGTTTCGAAAGATCATTTATGATGAAGTGAATCGAATCGAAGATATCGTGATCGATCAGGAAATTCATCCATATGTGCAGAATCTGTATACACAGGCAGTGAGAAATATTTTGATCTATCTTCAAGATAATTACGGTCTCAAATACAGTGGTGTGATGGAAATGGTATTTGTAAAGATGCTTTATGTACTGAATAATCAGAATAAGCATACAGACGACAGGAAATACGAACATCTGGCAAAACAATTGCAGAGAGTGATGTACCGTTATTATAAGATGGGACTTATTTTCTATGAGATGCTTCATCAGGCAGTAGATTATGAGACAAATCCATGGTTTGTAAGGATGTTTGCGATGTTATATTTTTACAGTATTGCAAGGGATGAGATGGATTATACAAATGCGATCATCGTATCACATGGACCAGCGACGGCATCTAGTATTACAAGTACTGTCAATAAGGTATTTGAAACTTATATATTTGAAGCTTTTGATATGGAATATGATACGCCAAAAGAAAGATGTAGTAAAACGTATTAAGCGATATCTCAAAAATACGAATACCTCTAAAGGGTTGTTGATCTTTGTTGATATGGGATCATTACTTGATATTTCAGAGGACATAAAAAGATGATGTCGAAGGAGATTTGGGGATTGTCAATAATATTACGACAGAAATGGCATTAGAAGCAGGAGAATTGATCTTAAAACATGAAGATCTTCAAAATATTATGGATACGATCATCGAGCATCATGTTACAAAGAAATCATTTGTTCCAAGCAAACAAAAACCAAAAGCAATTCTTTTATGCTGTACGACAGGTTTAGGAACGACAGATAAGATGAAGATGTTGCTGCAAGGATGCCTGGAAGGCATTGATATTGATGTTGTGGAGATGACTTATGCAGAATTAAGTACGGAGGGAAACCGATGCGATGTCTTTCGTAAATATGATATACAGTTTATCATAACGACAAGCAAGCTTATGATCCAAGGCGTTACGACACTTATGTTAAATGAATTGATTGACGAGAGGGGAGAGAAAGTTATTTATTCCACAGTAGGACGATATTGTGACAAGGACAAGACACAACGATTTATTGAGAATATCGTAAGGAGTTTTACAATAAAGAATCTGATCGGGCAGCTTACGATCCTGAATCCAGATAAGATCATGGGAGATGTCGAAGAAACTGTCAGCAAGCTGGAGATTTTAGAAGATACAACCTATTCGATCGATCAAAAAAAAATGCTGTATATTCATATGTGTCATGGTAGAACGATTGATACTTGAAAAAGGAAGGCTGCCACAGGAAGATATGACAGATGATCTGAAGTGTCGGGAAAGTTTCATAAAAAATTTAAAAGAGAGTTTTAGTGTCATAGAAAACAAGTACAATGTGTCGCTGAATGAGCAGGAGATCTTGATGATCTATTATCTGACAGAAAATAATTAAAAATTTTAAGATGAAAAAAGCACGTATTTATGCGAAAAAAATGAATATGTGCTTTTTTATTTTGCAAAAAATAAAAAAGTTGGCACGGGTCTTGCTTTATAAAAAAGTGTAAGATGTGAAAAACAAAAAATTAAAATGTGTCGAAATAGAAATATGGATGACCAAGAGAGGAGGTATGATGATCGGATTAATCATTGCAACACACGGCAATTCAAGTGTTGAATTGATCAAAGGAGCAGAGATGTTTGCAGGACCATTAAGTCAGTGCAGAGCATGGACCCTAAACCCTGGGGATGATATTCAAAAAGGGGAGCAGATGTTAGAAGAATACGTAGACGAATTAGATCAGGAAGAAGGAGTCTTGATCATGGCAGATCTGTTTGGAGGAACACCTTCCAACCTGGCAACAAAAATTGCTTTGAGGAAAGAAAACGTTGAAACAGTAACAGGAGTGAATCTTCCAATGATCATTCAGTTTGTGACAGAGCAGAGAAACGCAGACATTAGATGAACTGGTAGAAAGTTGTATCGAAACAGCACAGGATGGAATTAAATGTCCAACAAAAATAATGAAAGAGCGGAGGTAAGAATTATGGCAGAAATTAAATTAGTGAGAGTAGATTACAGACTGATCCATGGACAGGTAGTGGCAAGATGGTTAAAGGTTTGCCCAGTAAGACGAATCGTATTAGTAGATGATGTACTTGGAAGTGACGAATTTATGAGTGACATTTACAAGATGGCAGTTCCAAAAGGAACAGATGTTGATATTGTAACCATTGATAAAAAGCAAAAGAGGTGCTAGATAACACAGACGATACGGTATTTTTGATTTCCAAAGATATTGAGACATGTCTGAAATTAGTAGAGAAAGGAGTTGAATTACCTGCGATCAATGTTGGAGCAGTACCAAATGAGGAAGGAAGAAAACTGATCACAACAGGAGTTGCAATTTCACAAAAGGAACTTGATATGCTGGAAGAATTAAATAGTAAAGGTATTGAGATCACTGTCCAGCCAATGCCTGAAATATCAGCAATAAGTTTCGATGCAGTAAAACGTAAGATGTAACAAAAGGAGGAAAAATATATGAATACTGTAATCATAGCAATTGTCATGGGAATTATGTATTGGTGGTGCCGAGGAATGATCTTATCATATTTCGGATTCCTGTTTATCTCAAGCCCTGTAACGGTAGGACTTGTAGCAGGGTTACTGATGGGACAGCCAATGCAAGGATTAATTATCGGTGGTGGTATCGCACTGGTATTTGCAGGTATTTTTGCACCGGGAGCGAACCTTCCAACAGACGAGTGTCTCTGGCAGCAACATGCGTTATTCCGATCGCAATCGGATCAGGAATGAATGCAACAACAGCGATCGCATTAGCAGTACCAGTTGGATTACTCGGATCATTCGTAACCAATTTAAGAAAAGTGATCAACACATACTTTGTAGCAAAAGCAAATAAATATGCAGAAGAAGGAAATGCAGATGCTATCTGGAGATGCGCAACGATTTATCCAGCGTTATTAGCAATTCCACTACTATTCTTACCAGTGTTTATTATTAACATGGTAGGTCAGGATGTAGTAATTAACATTATGAAGGCACTTCCAACATTTGTGACACATGGATTAGAAGTAGCAGGAGGAGTTTTACCAGCCTTAGGATTCGCACTGATCATGAATATGATCGGAAAAAGAACAAACTGATTCCTTTCGTATTCTTAGGTTATATCGTAGTATCCGTTGGAGGAGTAAACTCATTAACAGCTGGAATCATCGCAATCTGTATTGCATTTATTACAGTATTCCAGAGACAGGAAATTGCAGAGGAGGTAAAGAGAACATGAGTAATGAAATGAATACACAAGAAGAAAAGAAAGTCTTAACACAAAAGACTTAAATAAAGCAATGTTCCGTTGGTACATGTCCGCTGAGATGCCTCTGAACTTTGAAAAATATGCAGGGAATTGCATTTTGCGGAAGTATTTCACATATTTTAAAAGAAATTATATACCAAAAAAAGAAGATTTATCAGAAGCCTTAAAAACGTCACCTATTATTATATAACTGTAATGTAACAGCAAGTGGTCTGATCCTTGGAACAACCATTGCAATGGAAGAGCAGAGATGAAAAAGATCCATCTAAGATGCCTGATATGGCAATCACAGGTTTAAAAAACAGGATTAATGGGACCTGTCGCAGCTTTAGGAGACAGCTTTGACTGGGGGAATCATCGGAACATTGATGAAGATCGCAGCAGCAACACTTGCGGCAGCAGGAAATCCACTGGCATTAGTCGTATTATTACTGTTCGTTGGATATTGTATTGGTGAATTGATCTTAAAACAAATATGACATACAAAAGGGAAGAGAATCTATTAAAACGATCATGGGATCTGGTTTAATGCAGGATGTTATCTCCGGAACCAATGTACTCGCCATGTTTATGATGGGTGCTATGACCGCTTCCATGGTAACATTAAAAAACTGTGTTAAAGATCAGTACAGTCGTAGTACAGGATAAGTTAGATTCTATTTTTTCCCAAATGTATTCCCACTGATCGTTTTATTCTTGATCTACTGGTTGATCAGAAAGAAAAAAAGTAGGAACCGGAAAGATCGTAATTGGAATCATCGCAGTTTCCATTTTGCTTTCTTTTTGTAGGAATTTTCTAGAAAATTAAAGTGTCATGTAGTTAAAAGGAGGATTTAAAATGAAAGTTATGAATGTTGCAGTAGTAGAGCAGGAATCTATGGAATTAACCATGTAAATGCATATACATGGAATCCAAACACAAATTTAGTTGCAGTGTGTGACTTAAATAAAGAGATCACAGATCGCATTGCAGAACAATACAATGTAAAAAACATACAATGACGTAAATGAAATGTTAGATAACGAAAAAGAAATTGATGCTGTATCTATTGCAACACCAGATGCTTTCCACATGGATCCGGCATTAGCAGCGATCCGTCATGGAAAAACCAATTCTGGTGGAGAAGCCATTAGCAACAACATCAGAAGATGCAAAGAGAATTTTAGCAGAAGCTGAAAAAATACAATGTAAGAGTTGCGGTCGACTATCATAAGAGATGGGATCCAGCGGCGATCAATGTACGAAATGAACTTCAGAACGAAGAATCAGGAGCACCAATCCGTGGATATATGTGCATGGATGATATCATTGATGTTCCAACAGAATGGTTCAACTGGGCAGACAAATCAAGCCCTGTACATTTCTTAGGAACACATTGTTATGATCAGGTTCGTTGGTATATGGGATGTGAAGTAGAAGAAGCATACGCAGTAGGAACAAAGAAAGTGTTAAAAGCAAGAGGAGTTGATACATACGACTCTATCCAGGCAACACTGAAAATGGAAAATGGATGCTACTGGACAGTAGAAAATTCTTGGATCTTACCAAAAGGATTCGCAAAAATAATGATGGAAGAACACAGATCCTGTGTGAAAATGCAATGTTTAGGATCGACTCTCAGAATCGTGGAGTAGAAATCTATAACAATAGCAAATTACGCACACCAAACTCTTATTTCATCTTAAATAACTGCGGACGACCAAGTGGATTTGGAATTGAACCAATTAACGATTTCATCTACTGTTTACAGAATGATCTTCCATTTATAGCTGATGGAAACGATGGATTACAGGCAGAATTGATCGCAGAAGCAGTCCATGAAAGTCTTGAAAAAGGTGTGGCAGTGAAATTAAAGAGAGATTAAGACTCTTTCGTCTATGACCCCTATGATAAAAAAAAAGTCTGGAAAAGTATTAGAATTTTCCAGACTTTTCTTTTTTAGGATAAACGGATCGCAGCAAGAGCTTTCTTAAATTGTCAGAAAACAAGATCGCTGTAAATGTTACTGCAATAAAATCAGCAACAGGTTCCGCCATATAAACAGCCATGGTCTGATCTGTTGTAAAAATATGAGGCATGATATAGATCAAAGGAATTAAAAGTACAAATTTTCTCATAACAGCAACAACAATAGAAGAAATTGCTTTTCCAAGAGAGTTAAATGCCATCTGGCAGGAAATCTGAATTCCAAACATAAACATAACTGCCATGTAAACACGAAGAGCCTTTTTGGTAAATGCAACAAGATGCTGGATTTGAAGTAAAAATACCAGCAAACACTTGAGGGAATAACATGACGAGGCCCCATAAGATGATAGAGTAAGTCAAACTTGCCTTTAATAAAAGTAAGAAAGTGCTCTTTACACGATCTGCATTTTTGGCACCATAATTGTAACTCATGATTGGCTGTGCACCCTGTCCAAGTCCCTGAAGAGGAAGCATTGCAAACTGCATGACGCTTGAAAGTATCGTCATTGCACCAACTGCAACATCTCCACCGTATTTAAGCAGGAAGAGTTAAAACATACAGAGATGATAATGCTTTCACTTGCCTGCATGATAAACAAAGAAAGTCCAAGAGCCAGACAAGGCAGGATCACAGGAGCTCTTCAGTGTCATATGGTTTTGTTTCTTGATACGAAGTGTAGATCTTGGCCCAAATAAGAAACTCAATACCCAGATACAAGAACAAGCCTGAGAAATGATCGTAGCCAGTGCAGCACCACGAACACCCATATGGCATGCAAAGATAAAAATTGGATCTAAGATGATATTGATCACAGCCCCGATCAAAACAGAATACATTCCAGTTTTCGCAAATCCTTGTGCCGTGATAAACGCATTCATTCCAAGTGTTAACTGCAAAAGATCGTACCAAGTGAATAAATATTCATATAACTAACCGCATATTCGATCGTATTTTCACTGGCTCCAAATGCCATCAAAAATGTACGGTTTCCAAAAACATGATCAAAGTCAGATCACAGAGATAATGATCTGCATCGTAAAAACAATTTCCAAGAATATTTTCCGCAGAATCAAGATCTTTCTTACCCATCAAGATCGAAGCACGAGGGGCACCACCATTTCCAACAAGAGCGGCAAATGCCGAAATGATCATGATCAGCGGCATACAAACTCCAACTCCAGTCAGAGCTAAAGCGCCACTTCCAGGAATATGTCCAATATAAATACGGTCAATAATATTGTAAAGCATATTGATCATCTGAGCGGCCAAAGTCGGAATTGCCAGTCTTAAAAAGCAGTTTCAATGGGTTCCGTTGCTAAAAATTCTTTATCATTATTCATAATAAAATTACCAAATCCTTTCTTAAGCATAAAAATTCATTTTATCACAAAAATCCGTAAAATGTATACATATATATGTATTGTGCCAAATTTAATCGTTGATTTTTTGAAAAATAACAAGTAATATAGTTCTTTAGAACAAAAAAAAGGATGTGAAATAAATATGCAGATCATAGAGACATACGGAAAATATATCGAGAAATGGGCAAATACAAATCCAGACAGAGCAAGAGTATTATTAAAACTTGGATGGGAAGCTCAGAACTTAAAATATAAATTTACACCAGACAAACGATTACTGCCAGCAGATAGATATCTCGCGCATCTGATGATGAACACGATGCTGATGCCACTTAAGAATCCTCAGGAATGTGCGATCGTCAGTATCTTTACACCATGTGAGATCTTACACGAAGCAGGATTACATCCATATAATGTAGAAGCATTTTCCTGCTATCTTTCCGCATCAAATGCAGAACGAGCATTTTTACAGCAGGCAGAGAACACAGGAATTTCAGAAACACTATGCAGCTATCATAAGACATTTTTGGGAGCGGCACAGAAGAAGATCCTTCCAAAGCCCAAATGTATCGTATACACAAACCTTACTTGCGATGCAAATTTACTAACATTCAAAACATTAGCAAAACTATATGATGTACCAGCATTTGCGATCGATGTACCGATGCAGCAAAATGAAGATAACGTCAAATATGTCGCAGATCAGATCAGAGATCTGAAAGTATTTTTAGAAAAATGTACTGGAAAGACGATTACAGAAGATGGACTAAAAGAACGAATGAGACGAAGCAAACGTACGATGGATAAGTTCATTGAATGTCAGAAAAAATCCGCAGATAAAGATATCAAAACAGATCTTGTCACACCGCTTTTTGCAGGAATGACAAATAATATTTTTGTTGGGAACAAAAGAAGAAGAGAAATATGTGGATCAGTTATTAAAAGATATCGAAAAAGCACCAAAGAAAAAAGGAAAGAATATCTACTGGATGCACACGATCCCATTCTGGTCAGGTGCAGTACAGGAAGCACTGGCATTTAATGAGAATGCACAGATCGCAGGATGCGAGTTAAGTCGTACATTCGAACCTGATTTTGATCCAGAAGATCCATACGATGCGATGGCGAGAAGAATGGTCTATCATGGATTAAATGGAAGTGCGGTAAGAAGAATTGAAGCCGGAATCCGCCATGCAAAAAGATGTGAAAGCAGATGGAGCTGTCTGGTTTGGACACTGGGGATGTAAACATACACTTGGAGCAGCACAGCTTGCCAAGAAGAAGTTTGAAGAAGCAGGAATTCCAATGCTGTTATTAGATGGAGATGGATGTGACCGAAGCCACGGCGGAGAAGGACAGACTTCAACAAGACTAGGAGCATTTTTAGAGATGCTTGGAGCTGAAGAAATGGAAGGTGGACAAGATGAGTAAGACATATTACGTTTGTAAATATACACCAATTGAATTATTGCAGGCATTTGGCGGGGAATGTGAGAATTTAAACCAGATGCCGGAAGGATTTGATCTCGCAGATCAGATCGCACATCAAATATCTGTGGATTTGGAAAAGCTGTCTTAGAAGCAGTTATGACTGGGAAAGTAAAAGAACTGGTTTTAGTAAACTGCTGTGATACGATCCGAAGTGTCTATGATATTCTGGAAGACAGTGGAAAACTTGATTTTTTATATATGATCGATATGCTGCACTGTGACGGAGAATGCAGCAGGGAACGAACTGTTTTACAGTTAAAAGGACTTGCAAGAGCCTATGGAGCCTACAAAGGATCTGAATTTGATCAAAAGAAATTTGTTGAAGCATTTAAAGAACCAGAAAAGCAGAAAGAACCATATATCAGTGTTCTTGGGGCAAGAATGGGAAATGAATTATATGAAATGGTCAAAGAATCCATGCCATATTCAGTGGAGAATGATACTTGTGTCAATAACCGAAGCGTCGGTGAAGTAAAAGCCACCAAAGACAGATGATTTTAATGAATTAATGGAATGGTATGCAGCAGAACTTTTAGGACAGACACCTTGTATGCGTATGATGGATAACAGCGGAAGAAAACGTTTGTATAATGATCCAAACTTAAAAGGGATCATTTACCATACGGTCAAATTTTGTGATTTCTACAGTTTTGAGTGCACAGGTAAAACAAAACATTACAGTGCCATTATTAAAGATCGAGTCAGACTATACAGTGCAGAGCAGCGGACAGTTATTGACAAGATTAGAAGCATTTGCAGAAAGCATGAATATGGACAATTTAGAAAGTGGTGAGAAGAAAATGGGAAAAGGATATTTTGCAGGAATCGACAGCGGATCTACAAGTACAGACGTTGTTATTTTTGAATAAAGATGGAAAAATCGTGACAGGAATCATTCTGCCAACAGGTGCTGGAGCAGCGATGGGAGCAGAACGAGCTTTGGAAGAGGCCCTAAAACAGGCAAAACTTCAGAGAGAAGATATCGATGCCATGGTAACAACAGGATATGGAAGAACGGCAATCACCGATGGAGATAAAAGTATCACAGAGATCACATGCCATGCAAGAGGAGCACATTTCTTAAATCCAGAAGTGAGAACGGTCATTGATATCGGTGGACAGGACAGCAAGGTCATTCGTCTTGACGAAAATGGAGCGGTTGCAAACTTTGTTATGAATGACAAATGTGCGGCAGGAACCGGACGATTTTTTAGAGATGATGGCGAGAACAATGGAAATGGATCTGGACCAGATGAGTGAAGCAGGACTTACATACAAAGAAGATATCACAATTTCCAGTATGTGTACGGTATTTGCAGAATCAGAAGTTGTATCACTGATCGCGCAGAACAAAGAAACCGATGACATTGTTCACGGATTAAATAAAGCCGTTGCATCCAAAACAGCAGCTCTTTGCAAAACGAGTTGGAGGAGAAGAACGCTATATGATGACCGGTGGTGTTTCTAAGAATAAAGGTCTGGTAAAGACACTGGAAGAAAAACTTGGAACAACTCTTGTGATCAGTGATAAAGCTCAGTTATGCGGGGCACTTGGAGCAGCCTTATTTGCAATGGATATGGTTCAGAAGTAACAAAAGTATGCTATGATAAAGAAAAATAGCTTTGAGAGAAAAGAGTGAATCATA
>VOFC01006804.1_pt1 | contig 15393 bp, 23 predicted proteins | sample 5384161 | NCBI WGS metagenome assembly VOFC01 (sample SAMN12384722, study PRJNA508395) | human gut metagenome | isolation source: healthy gut B | host: Homo sapiens | reverse complement strand
CCCACTAAAAGAAATTGGTGTGATAGAAATTCGTTTGTTAACAATTGGAATACCAAATTCATTCTCGATATCTTTCCTGTCTTCACCAGATCTTTTGCTACCGTTGTGATCTTATTATAAATATTCTCCTTGACCTCTTCTAGTGTTGCACCAACACAATCTAATAAACTGATACCGATCGTGATCGTACGAACATCTAAATTCATCTCATGGATCATTTTATTCGTTTCAAATACTTCATTCAGATTAATCATGATGCCACCCCACTAAATTCTGTGCATAATATCAAAAGATTCTTTCGTTCTGCGCCTGAATTACAACACCGATTTCTTCACCGATCTGTTTTAACTCACTGGATAATAATGCGATATCTTTGGATGAACCAGCTGGATCTACGACCATCATCATGTTAAAAAGCCGCCTGTGATCGTTTGGGAGATGTCTAAGATGTTAACATTGTTGCTAGCTAAATAGTTACACACCTTTGCGATGATTCCTACACCGTCTTTTCCAACAACTGTGATTACTGTTTTTTCCATTTTTGTTATTCCTCCTAAATGTTTATGATACACTGGTTACGGTAGATACCGTGTCTCTTCTGGCTACTTCGATCGGTAATGTAAAATTATGTAAAGAAATCTTTACCGTCTCGTATGCCAGTTTTTCGTAATTATTCTCTTTACTCAGATGTCCAAGATAAACTTTTTCTTTGTCTTCTGTGTTGCAACTTCCTCAATCAGTTCAGCACATCTTTCATTCGATAAATGTCCTCTCTTCCAAGGATCCGTCTCTTCAAATAATACGGATAGCGTCCAACCTGAAGCATATTCACATCATGATTAGCTTCTACAAATAAAATATCCGAATCATATATCTTCTCTACCAGATATTCATCGTAGTCTCCAAGATCTGTTGCAATGCTTGCCTTGGCCCCTTCTTCTGAGTAAAACGAGTAACAAACAGGATCTGCAGCATCATGCCATATATGAGATGCATTGACTTTCATATCTCCGATCTCAAATGGTTTGTCTGCTTCAATCGAATGAAAAAGGCTTTTTATCAACTTTCCCAAGGTTCTTATAATCAAAAAATCGCATCGATCGTCTTTCCTGTTGCAAAGATTGAAGTCCATATCGTCTTGCGATAACACCAAGTCCCTTGATATGATCCGTATGCTCATGTGTGATCAAAATTCCATCAAATTCTGGAACGGTAAGATCAAGTTCCGAAAGGAATTTTCAATACGTTTTGCACTGACTCCACAATCAACTAATAAATTTGTCTTCTGTGTTCCAACATATATGCAATTTCCTTCACTGCTGCTTGCTAAACTTGATAGTTTCACGGATTATACCTCTTTTCTTCTCTTCTGGGCTGACCCTATTGGCAAAAACATTATATCATAAAGGTTATTTAAGATTCAAGAATTGCACTGTATTCTTAAATGTACAAAATATCAACCAAGAATCTTTTATGATCTGTGCTTTTGTATCTTCTAGATCACCTGAATTATCAATGATATTGCTTGCCATAGATTTAAACTCTTCTTCTTTTTGCTGTTTTTCGATCATCTGTTTGATCTTTTCATCAGAATATCCTCTGGAAGCTTTTTAAGACGCTCATAACGCACTTCTTCTCTTGTAAAATATACCATAACTGGTCAAATCTCTTTTCATATCCTGCTCCAACTAACAAAGCTGATTCTACAACGACCAGACCTTCTGGTTCTTCTTTTTCCAAACTGATCGATTCTTGATAAGATTTCTTCATCTACATTTTTATGAGTGATACTGTTTAATAAGGAAAGTTTTTCTTCATCATGAAATACGATCTCTCCAAGCACTGGACGGTTGATCGTTTTGTCCTCATTTAAGATCCCATTTCCAAATGACTGAATGATCGCATCATAACTTTTTGCCCTGGTGTCATCAATTCATGTGCCATATGATCAGACTGAATGACTTTTGCCTGATAATCATTTTTTAAAATATTTAAAATCTCACTTTTTCCCAGAGCCGACTCCCCCGGTGATTCCTATGATTTTTTATTTTATCTTCACCTTTATTTTGCTTCGTACCAGCTTGCTCCCTGTTCAATATCAATATTTAATGGCACACGAAGGCTTACGGCATTCATCATTTCATTCTGTAAAATTTCTTTGACTTCCTCAAATTCATCCAAATGTGTTTCAATCAGAAAGTTCATCGTGAATTTGTAAAGAAGACGATTTCATCTGTTTTCTTTTTAATTTCATATTCACTCTTACCATTGCAATCTTAATGATATCTGCTGCTGTTCCTGAATCGGGGAATTCATTGCTACACGTTCTCCAAAGTTTCTCTGCATGAAATTGCTGGATTTTAATTCCGGGATTGGGCGGATTCGATTGAACATTGTCTTTACATATCCGTCTGTTTTTCCTTTTTCCACTTCCCCATCTAAGAATTCTTTAACTCGTGGATACATTGCAAAATAACGATCAATATATTCCTGTGCCTGTTTTCTTGAAATCTTAAGATCCTGACTTAAACCAAACGCACTTAATCCATAAATGATCCCAAAGTTAACCGCTTTTTGCATCTCTTCTTTGTGTACTCGTCACTTCATCCATCGGAATTCCAAATACCTCAGAAGCTGTTCTTGCATGAATGTCCTGATTTTCCTCATATGCATGAATCAGTTTCTCATCCTGTGACAAATGTGCCAGAACTCGAAGTTCGATCTGTGAATAATCCGCATCTAAGAATACATATCCATCTTCTGGCAGAAATACTTTTGCGGATCGCTCTTCCAAGTTCCATACGGATTGGAATATTCTGAAGATTTGGTTCTGTACTGCTGATTCTCCCTGTCGCTGTGATCGTCTGATTGAATTTCCCATGAATTCTCTGATCATCCTGAATAAAATTTGCTAAGCCATCTGCATACGTTGATTTTAATTTCGTCAACTGTCTGTATTCTAAGACCATCGAAATGATCGGATAGAGATGCTCGATCTTTTCTAACACTTCCACACTGGTGGAATATCCAGTCTTTGTCTTTTTTTTGCACCTTCTAATTTCATATGATCAAATAAAACAACACCTAACTGTTTTGGAGAATTGATATTGAACTCTTCCCCTGCTTCTTTGTAGATAGACTCCTGTAATTCTTCAATCCTTCCAACCAGCTGATCTCCATATTCTTTCAACGCTTTCGAATCTACGTGAATTCCTCGTACTTCCATATCATGAAGTGCAAACATTGTTGGAATCTCAATCTCTCGATAAAGATCCATCATCTCAAGTTCCGTTAATTTATCACTTAATGGTTGGATCGATTCTCTTGAAATATAAGCTTCATAACCCATGATCTTCTTTCCTGCATCACTTAAAAACCCCATCTGTAACCATTGGATGTTTCTTATCGATCAATTCTTTTTTGGATGGAAGCATCATAGATTTATAATCTCTTGCAATATCATCATATTCATAAGTGCTTTTTTAATGGATTCACAAGATAAGCAGCCAGTGAAACATCAAAAAATACTTTTTGTCGTCTCATGGATCGTTAAATGAGACAAATGTTCTTTCACTTCCATCATTGCCACATATCCTATGTTGTCATATAGATCATCAATTTTCTCATATAAAAAATCTTGCGTTATAAATCCAAAACCTTCACAACTAAATAAATATACTTCTTCTCCTTCTGTATTTAATGCAACCCACATTGCATCATTTTCTTTATAAATGGAGATTCCTGCTTTTTCTTCTTCACTGCTTTTGCAAAATATCTTCCGCCTCTGCAAGATTGATGATTTCTTTGATCTTAATTTCGAAATCCTCTTGTTCTTCTCCATCAAAACGTTTGAGAATTGCTTTAAATTCCAATTCTTTCAACATATGATACGCTTCTTTCGTATACAGATCACCAAGCTTCGCATCATCAAACGAAATATCGATCGGACTATCTACCTTGATCGTTGCAAGTTCTTTACTCATAACACCCTGATCATAGTATTCCTGCAGATTGTTTTTGCACGATTGGGTTTTACTTCATCAATATGTGCATATGCATTTTCAATTGATTGAAATTCTTTGATCAGTTTTGTCGCTGTCTTCTCCCTATTCCAGGAATTCCAGGAATATTATCCGATGCATCACCCATCAAAGCTTTCACGTCAATAAATTCCTTTGGCGTTACCTGATATTTTTCTAACACATCATCTTCATAATAATCTTCAACAACCGTTCCAGCCCTGTTTGTCTTTGGAATACGAATCTGCACTTTCTTTGTCGCAAGCTGTAAAAGATCTCGATCTCCAGAGACAATTTTCACTTCAAATCCTGCTTGTTCTCCAAGAACAGACATTGTCCCAAGAAGGTCATCTGCTTCATAACCTTCTTTCCATCATCAAAGGAATGTTCATCGCCTTTAACACTTCACGGATCACTGGAACCTGTTCTTGTAATTCATCTGGCATTCCTTTTTCTTGTTCCTTTATAATCCGCAAACATTTTATGGCGGAATGTTGGTGCTTTTAAATCAAATGCAACCGCCAGATGTGTCGGATTCTCTTCCTCTAAAAATTTAAACATAATATTCAAAAAACCAAGGATCGCATTCGTATGGAGTCCTTGACTATTGGTCATGTCGGGCAATCCATAAAATGCACGGTTTAAAATGCTGTTTCCATCAATCAATAATAATTTCTGTTTCACTCCAGATTGTTCTCCTTTTTCTATAAATGCGTTCTGAGACATTGTAACACAAAACTACAGAAATTGAAAACCAATAACATTTAACATGCATTTATGAAAACAATGGTGTTGACAAATATCGATCTCCATTATCTGGCAAAAATGCTACAATTGTCTTCCCTTTATTTTCCTTACGTTTTGCCACCTGAATCGCCGCATATAATGCAGCACCTGATGAAATTCCAACTAAGATTCCTTCTTCTATTGCGATCACTTTTCCATAATCAAAAGCGTCCTCATTCTCCACTCGAATGATCTCATCATAAATTTCTGTATTTAACACTTCAGGCACAAATCCGGCTCCGATTCCTTGAATCTTATGTGGTCCTGCCTGACCTTTTGAAAGCATTGAGATGTTGCTGGTTCAACAGCGATCACTTTCACATCTTCTTTCTTGGATTTTAAATATTCTCCAACTCCTGTAACAGTTCCTCCTGTTCCAACTCCTGCAATAAAAATATCAACATCTCCGTCCGTGTCTTTTCCAAATTTCTGGCCCTGTTGTCAAACGATGAACTTTCGGATTGATGGATTAACAAACTGTCCTGCGATAAATGCATCTTCGATTTCTTCAGCAAGTTCTTCAGCTTTTGGATTGCTCCTTTCATACCTTGTGAACCATCTGTTAATACAATTTCCGCTCCATAAGCTTTTTAATAGATTTCTTCGTTCAACACTCATTGTCTCTGGCATTGTGAGGATTACCCTGTATCCTTTGGATGCACCGATCGCTGCAAGACCGATTCCTGTATTTCCTGATGTTGGCTCAATGATAACTGAACCTTCTTTTAATTTTCCTGTTTCTTCTGCATCAACGATCATCTGATATGCGATACGGTCTTTTGCGCTTCCTGCTGGATTATATCCATCTAGTTTTACTAATAATCTTGCCTGTAGTTTAAATCTTTTTTCTACATTTTTTCAACTTCTACTAATGCGGTGTTTTCCCGATTAATTCTATAACATTTTTATATATGTTTGACATTATTTTTACTCCTTTTATTTTATTTTCATATAATTCCTATCTTTTTAATATGTTATTAGTATATCAGATTTTAAAAATAATGTCAAACTCTTTTTCTTTCGCATTCCATTGACACTTTCATATTTTTAAAAAAAAAAAAAGACCATGTGATCTTTAGATCACATAGTCATTTCCACCTTTGATTCTTGCTTTATTCACAATATCTTCTAAAGTAATTGCACTTAAATATTCTTCAATTACCTGTCCAAATCCTTCCCAAATCTCTATCGTTGGGCATTCATGATAGCGGTCGCACTGGTTTACCTTCATCATCCAAACATGCTACTGGCTGTAAACTTCCTTCCGTTATTTTTAAAATCTCATAAATTGTATAATCTTTTGGATCTCTGGAAAGCTGATAACCTCCTTTAGGTCCTCGCAAACTCTTTAAATATCCCTGATACTTAACTGTCTTACGATCTGTTCCAAATATTTTACAGATATCTCCTGTCTTCTTGATATGTCTTTTAATGCAATCCATCACCTGTATGATGCATTGCAAGATCATACATTAAACGGACTGCATATCTTCCCTTTGTTGAAATCTTCATATTCTCTGCTCCATTTTCTTAATTATTCTTTAACATCCAGTAACTGTATCGCTGTCTTTAAACTGCTGACATCTTGTGCCTCATCAAATGTCAGTTTGTTATCCATTGTCAGAATTGCTGTATAATGGCCATCCTGTTTATAAATCTTGTAGTAGTCATAAGTATACTGTACGTATTTTTCACTGCCATAAGCATCTCTCGTAGAATCCTCTACATAGTAAAACTTCCCATTTACATTAGAAACATACTGAAGAATCGGATCTCCTTCTACGGTATACTGACAAATTACGATAGCACAATCTTTTTGATCTTTTACATTCTTTTAAAAACTGATTCCAAAGCTTTTTTTACTTCCTTTGCCAAATGAATCATATTCAATTACCACAATTCCTTGATATGATGTATCTTCTGCCGTCATTTCTTTGGGGTATTTTGAAAGCAACTTCTTGATCTGATCATATTTTGAAAGTATTTTAATTTTCAATCTTCTCTTCTCTTTTTTGTTTCTTTTGTGGTTTTCTCCGTCTTCGCACTTGTAGAATCCTTGACTGATTTTCCACAACCTGTAAAAGAAACTGCTGTTAAAAAGCATCGCTGTACCAAGTATTGTCATCATAATTTTCTTTCTCATCCTGTCTCCTTTTTTGTAATCTCCCTATTTCATATCGCTTTTAGTATATAATACTTGTTTTTGTATCTATTGTCAATCTTGTTATGATGCTTTACAATAAAATATACAGGGAGGTAATATCTATGAGTAAAATAAATAAAATCACACCACTAACAAATGTAAAATTTTTGAATCTTTATGAATTAGAAGCTGAAAATAAATTTGGAGATACACATCCATATTATGTTGCCAGTCGCAAGAATGAAAATATAATGATGGCTGCCACGAAAGAAGTCATTCCTGATGGCGTTGTCATTTATAGTCTGTTTGGAGAAAAAGCTGATCATCTGATCATGGTAAAACAATTTCGTTATCCTTTAAATGATTATATATATGAATTACCTGCCGGATTGATCGATCCTGGAGAATCTATCAAAGAAACTGCAATCCGTGAAATGAAAGAAAGAAACAGGTCTTACGTTTACACCCGCTGAATTTGATGATTTCTTAAGTCGTCCTCATTTCTCTTCTGCTGGAATGACAGATGAGACCAATTGCACGGTTTATGGAATTTCTACTGGAATGCCAAATCTTGATCATTTAGAGCCCAATGAAGATTTATCGGTAGAGTTAGTTGATAAAAAAATGAAGCAAAACGTATTTTAAAGAAGAAAATCTTTCTGTGAAAGCTTATTATCTCTTATTACATTTTATCCAAAGTGATCCTCCGATCCTTTTGCCTTTTAAAAAATTGGATTAAATCTTTAATTTTCATAATTTTTTATAAAAAATTATTGACATTATGATTCAAAAAATGTGATAATATATTTTAGGTCGAACAATTGAATCAGCCGATGTGTCGGAACTGGCAGACGAGACAGACTCAAAATCTGTTGTTCTTATGGACGTGTGGGTTCGAGTCCCACCATCGGCATTTGATGAGAATCTCTGAGAAGGGGTTCTTTTTTTTATTGCATAGGAAATTTCAACGAAATCCCCTATGCAATAAATAAGATGCTGCTCAAAAACATCGAACAACATCTCTTTATAATTACAAACTCTGTATTAATTCTTCAATTTCATCCAAGCAAGCTCCGCAAGCTGTTCCTGCTCCTGTTACCTCTTTGATTGCTTCGACACTCTTCGCTCCTTCTTTGTATGCATCCATAATCTGCCCTGCTGTGATATCAAGGCATGGACAGATAATCTGATCTCGATCCATAACAAATACCTCCATTTTTGTTTTATAGAAGTATTATGTACATTTTCGTTAAGGTATATCCACATTCTTTTTCTTAATCTGTTTGTTCACAATCTCAGAAAACAGCTGATATAAGACAGAACAAAACGGAATACTAAAAATCATTCCTACGATCCCAGCGATATTTCCACCGATCGTTACAGCTACTAACACCCATATTGCCGGAAGTCCTACAGAGTTTCCTACAACATGTGGGTAGATAACATTTCCTTCAAATTGTTGTACAACAACGAACATGATGATAAAAATGATAGCCTGTTTCCAATCTACCATAAAGATCAATAAGACCCCGACCCAGCATCCAATAAAGCCGCCAATGATCGGAATTAATGACATCACACCGATAAAAACTGCGATCAGTACCGCATACGGAAGTCCTAATAGTTTCATTGATGCAAAAATCAGACAGCCTAAGATCACAGCTTCTAAGCACTGCCCTGATAAAAAGCTTGAAAATGCATTATTTGATAGTCTTCCAACTCGTACAATATACTTCGCAACCCGTTCCGGTAAAAAAGCGACCAATACCTTTTTCACCTGCATTGATAATTTTTTTCTTTCTGAAGCAATGCATTGAGTGCAAATACAAATCCCAATGCAAAACTTACAATAAATTGCACAACATCCGTAATCGCACTTACCGTTGAATTTAGCATACTTGTTGCGCCGTCTTGTAAAAATGTGATCAACTCTCCACTGATCTTATCCCAGTCAAACGTGATCTGATTCACATATTTATGTACCATTGGTTTATTCATTGATGTTTTTCTCTAATAGGGCTTGTATCTCTTTTTACATATTCAGGAATATTGTTTGATAACTTAAATATTGTATCTACCAATTCTGGAATGATCAATCGTGATACTAACAAGATCACACCCACAATACTAACGATTGCCATAATAAGGCTCAATGAACGCTTTCCTTTTTTAACTTATAAAACAATTTCCCTTTCAAAAGAAACTCATTGGAACATTAATGATAAAGGCAACACAACTTCCTAAAATAAACGGAAATGCCACTGAGCTTACATAAGATATTCCTGAAAATACAACTGGAAGATTACTTAACACAAGATATAAGATAATCCCAAACGCCACTAAGATAAATGGCGTTTTATCATTCTCTTTAAAAAAATTTCAAAACTTTAACTCCTTTATAGGTTGTTATGTTATTTAAAGGGACTGTTAAAACTAACAGTCCCTTTTGTTATCTTTTTGCATATCATATACCCGGAATGCCGGTCTCGCGATTTTGACGCCTAGCAGTGCTAGGTGGGTTTTCTCGATCAACGTTCTGCCGTCCCCCGGTATCAGGGCTTGACATCCGGTCGATTATACGAAGTCCCATGATAAATAAATGTAGGTTCAAAATAGCAAGTTATCGCACACCCCAGGCTTCTTATCTCATTTACATTACATATTATACTGTAAGTATGTTAAGATTTCAAGTGACAGATACATGAAATTCTATCCAATCTTAATATTTTTTTTTACATTGTTGAAATGGTGAGATCTTATCATATCCACTCATGTCATTCTTTCAAGTCATTCTTCAAGTAGGCAAACGTATATTTTTCACCTTTTTTTGCATACATTCTAAGCAAGTTTAACAGATAATCTCTTCGATGCTTCACACATGATCGATGCTCCAATTCCGTGTTCAAAATATTCCAACGGGCTCTTCTGATCGAACTCATCTCCATTATAGATCTTTCCTGCACTGACACGATCAACAAACATCTCTGCCATATATTTCTTTGGAATCTTCATCCCAACCAATCCTGGATGGTCTTTATCAATGCTGTAATCAATCCAATATTCAAAATGATGTTTTGTTCCGTCCTTTATGATGCAGCCATGACATTGAAATTCCTTCCTCCATACGTTCTGCATTATTCGGACTTGCTGTTCCCTGATAGTATTTCACTCCTACCAGAAATTCCGTTGGGGAATATTTGGACATATCGTGCATAATTCCCTGATAATAAAGACCCAGTTTAAAAACAGCCTTTTTGCCACCAGGATCTTATGTCTTGTAATTGTTTTAAAGTGACCAATAAAATGCATAATCCAATCTGCTCCCTCATACTTCTCTCTTTTTATTAAGAATTTTTTCTCTACGGATTATCATAGCAAAAACAATCTCTTTTGAAAAGACTTTCTCGAAAACTTATCAAAAATAGTTTTGTTTTTTACAAACGAAAAAAATGATGTCAGATGATATTTGTATTTCTGACATCATTTTTTATTTTTATAACTTAAAGATTTGTATATCCCATTAATTGTTTGTCAACTTCACGAGCTGCATCTCTTCCTTCACGGATCGCCCATACAACAAGTGACTGTCCTCTATGCATATCTCCAGCAGTAAAGACATTTTCTACATTCGTCGCAAAACTATCTGGTTTTGTTTCTACATTTGTTCTCTGGTTAACTTTAACCCCAAAAGCTTCTGTGACATAAGCTTCACTTCCTAAGAATCCTGCTGCGATCAGTACAAGATCTGCTGGAATCTCTTTTCAGATCCTTCCACTGGAACCATCATCATTCTTCCTGTCTTTTCATCATCTTTTTTGCTTTCAAGATTTACTAAAACAGCTTTTGTGACTTCGCCTTTTTTATTCATTTTGAATTCTTTGACTGTCGTCTGGTAGATACGTGGATCATGTCCAAATACAGCGATCGCTTCCTCCTGTCCATAATCTGTTTTACAGATTCTTGGCCATTCTGGCCATGGATTGTTCTCTGCACGTTCATCCGGAAGTTTTGGCATCATCTCTAGCTGAGTAACACTCTTCGCTCCATGACGGATGGATGTACCAACGCAGTCATTTCCTGTATCTCCACCACCGATAACAATAACATTTTTTCCTTTGGCAGAGATATATTTCTTATCTTTTAATCCAGAATCTAACAGACTCTTTGTTGTGGATTTTAAGAAATCAACCGCAAAATAAATTCCTTTTGCTTCACGTCCAGGAACTTCGATATTTCTTGGATTTGATGATCCACAAGCTAAAACTACTGCATCGTAATCTTTCTTTAACTGTTCTGGTTTGATATCTTTTCCAACGTTTGCATTAGTCACAAAATGAATTCCTTCTTCTTTCATGATCGCAATCTTACGTTCTACGATATGTTTTTCCAATTTCATATTTGGAATTCCATACATTAACAATCCACCAAGACGGTCAGAACGTTCGTACACTGTAACTTCATGTCCACGTTTGTTTAAAAGAGTTGGCTGCAGATAATCCAGAAGGTCCAGAACCGATCACTGCAACTTTCTTTCCTGTACGGAATTTTGGTGGTCTGGCTTTGGCTAATCCATGTTTGTATCCATACTCAATGATACTTAATTCATTTTGTTTGGAACATACAGGATTCCCATTTAATCCACATGTACAGGCATTCTCACAGAGTGCCGGACATACACGTCCGGTAAACTCTGGAAATGGATTTGTTTTCTTAAGTCTTAAATATGCCTGTTCCCAGTTTTCTGTATAAATCAGGTCATTCCATTCTGGTACCAGATTGTTTAGTGGACAACCAGATGCCATTCCATTCAATAATACTTTTCCTGACTGACAGAATGGTACTCCGCAGTCCATACATCTTGCACCCTGTTTCTGCTGTTCTTCTCTTGAAAGAGGAATATGAAATTCATTAAAATGTTTGATTCGTTCTTTCGGAGATTCTGCACGGGCGTCTTCTCTTTCATAATCTAAAAATCCAGTTGGTTTTCCCATAATTTCCTCCTATTTTCCTGCATTTGCCTTGCATATTAAATGCTTCCATCTTTGCCTGTTCACTGCTTAATCCACGTTCTTCCATCTGAACGATCAGACTTAACATTGCTTTGTAATCATTCGGAATGATCTTCTTGAATTTCGGCAGATACTGTTCAAAGTTTTTAGAATTTCTTTTCCTTTTTTCAGAATTTGTATATGCAACATGTTCTTTTTAACATATCTTTTAATTCAATAACGTCATATTTGGATGTTACAGTTTCTACTGAAACCATTTCTTTTATTTAAGTTCTTATATAACTTACTGTCTTCATCTAATACATAAGCAACTCCACCACTCATACCAGCTGCGAAGTTCTTTCCTGTTGGTCCAAGAACAAGAACACGACCACCTGTCATATATTCACATCCGTGATCTCCAACACCCTCAACGACCGCTGTAGCTCCTGAGTTTCTGACACAGAAACGTTCTCCAGCAACACCATTGATAAATGCTTTACCACTTGTAGCACCATATAATGCAACGTTACCTACGATGATGTTATCTTCTGCTTTGAATTTGATTCCTGTTGGAGGACAAAGGATTAATTTACCACCAGAAAGTCCTTTTCCGAAGTAGTCATTGCTGTCTCCGACTAACTGTAATGTCAGACCTTTTGGAATGAAGGCTCCAAAACTCTGTCCACCAGCTCCGTTACATTTTACAACATATGTGTCATCTTCTAATGCCTGTTCACCCCAGTGCTTTGTGATCTCTGATCCAAAGATCGTTCCGAAAGTACGGTCAATATTTGTAACATCAAGCTGAATACTCTTCTTCTGTTTCTTTTTTCGAGTGCTGGCATTAATTCTTTCATCAGCACTTTCATATCTGCTGTCTGCTCCAGTTTGAAATCATATACATTCTTGTGGTTGTAATCCGCAAGTCCAAGCTCCCATGGAAGTCCTGCATAGTGTATTGAGTTGTGTGGTGCTGCACCTGTTCCTCCGTCATAGCCAGATACCAGGATTACCTGAGCACCTGCCTTGGCAACACCGGCTGCTACAGTACCAACCCCTGCCTCTGAAACAAGCTTTACTGATATTCTCGCGTCCCTGTTGGCATTCTTACAATCATATATAAGCTGTGCCAGATCCTCGATAGAGTAAATATCATGATGAGGTGGTGGAGATATAAGACTTACTCCCGGAGTTGAAAGTCTTGTCTTGGCGATCCAAGGATATACCTTACCGCCCGGAAGGTGTCCGCCTTCACCAGGTTTTGCCCCCTGTGCCATCTTTATCTGGATCTCCTTGGCACTTACCAAATATCTTGATGTGACACCAAATCTTCCCGAAGCCACCTGCTTGATGGCTGAGCACCTGTTCTTACCGTCAGGTCCTATGGTAAGTCTCTCAACAGACTCACCACCCTCACCGGAGTTGGACTTTCCACCCAGCTCGTTCATGGCGATCGCCATACATTCATGGGCTTCCTTTGAAATTGATCCGTAGCTCATGGCACCGGTCTTAAATCTCTTAACAATGGAGCTTGCAGGCTCTACTTCATCAAGTGGTATTGGTTTATCTGCATATTTGAACTCCATGAGATTTCTCAGATGGAATGGTCTCTGTTCGTTGTATAGTGCCTTGGTGTACTCCTTGAACTTGCTGTAGTCACCTGTCCATGTGGACAACTGGAGAAGATGTATTGTATTAGGATTATACAGGTGCTCCTCCTTGTTTCCTCTGAACTTGTGGGCACCTATGCTTGTAAGGGCAAGGTTTGTATCAAGTCCCAGCGGGTCAAATGCTGATGAATGAAGATCATCCACTGTCTTCTCAAGCTCTGCTATGCCTGAGCCCCCCACAACGCTTACAGTGTTGGTGAAGTATCTGTCCACAACCTCCTTTGAAAGTCCGATACATTCAAATATCTGTGAACCCATGTATGACTGGATGGTGGATACACCCATCTTGGAAGCTATCTTAACTATTCCATGACATATTGCACTGTTGTAATCATCAACTGCAGCATAGAAATCCTTGTTCAGCAAATGGGAATCAACCATCTGCTTAATGGTGTCAATGGCAAGATATGGATTTACCGCGCAGGCACCATAGCCAAGAAGTGTAGCGAAATGATGTACATTTCTTGGATCTGCACTTTCAAGGATAATGGCAACCGAAGTTCTCTTCTTTGTTCTTACCAGATGCTTCTGCATAGCTGACACAGCAAGCAGTGATGGTATAGCCACATGGTTCTCATCAACACCCCGGTCTGAAAGGATAAGGATATTTACCCCATCCCTGTAGAGCTTATCAGCCTCAACGAACATTCTGTCTATGGCTTTCTCCATTGATGTGTTCTTATAATATAATATAGGAAGAGTTGCAACCTTAAGGCCCTCAACCTTCATGTTCTTTATCTTAAGAAGATCCGTATTTGTCAGGATAGGATGATTGATCTTAAGCACATGACAATTCTCCGGCTTCTCATCAAGGATGTTACCGTCCTTTCCGAGATATACTGATGTGGAGGTTACGATTTCCTCTCTTATGGCATCAATAGGTGGGTTTGTAACCTGGGCAAATAACTGTTTGAAGTAGTTAAACAGCGGCTTGTGATGATTTGATAAAACAGCCAGCGGAGTATCTGTACCCATGGCATGTATAGCCTCTGTACCTTTTTCTGCCATTGGATAGATGGTATTCTTGAAATCCTCATAGGTATATCCAAATGCCTTCTGAAGTCTCTGTCTTTCCTCGTCTGTATATTCCTCAACACGTACGTTGGGTATCTTCAGATCCGAAAGATGTACCAGATTGCTGTCAAGCCACTCACCATATGGCTTAGCCTTGGCGTACTTCTCCTTGATCTCCTCGTCTGAAATAAGGCGTCCGTTCACAGTATCCACAAGAAGCATACGTCCCGGTCTCAATCTATCCTTCTTCACGATCTTGGCAGGATCAACCTCCAGAACACCAACCTCTGACGAAAGGATAAGGTAATCATCGTCTGTAATGTAATATCTTGATGGTCTGAGTCCGTTTCTGTCCAGTACGGCTCCCATTACATCTCCATCTGTAAATAATATAGAAGCAGGTCCATCCCACGGCTCCATCATGGTTGCGTAGTATTGATAGAAGTCCTTCTTCTCCTGACTCATATATCTGTCATTCTCCCAAGGTTCAGGAATTGTTATCATAACCGCAAGAGGAAGCGGGATTCCATTTAACACAAGGAACTCAAGGCAGTTATCAAGTCTTGCTGAGTCTGAGCCGTCAGGATCCAGCACAGGCATTACCTTGTACATTTCATCCTGCATGATAGTTGATTCCATGGTCTCCTCACGGGCTATCATCTTATCCTCATTTCCACGGATTGTGTTGATCTCACCGTTATGGCACAGATATCTGTATGGATGGGCTCTCAGCCAGGAAGGAGTTGTATTTGTTGAAAATCTTGAATGTA
>VOFC01007145.1_pt1 | contig 15402 bp, 31 predicted proteins | sample 5384161 | NCBI WGS metagenome assembly VOFC01 (sample SAMN12384722, study PRJNA508395) | human gut metagenome | isolation source: healthy gut B | host: Homo sapiens | reverse complement strand
GATGGTTCTCTAAATGGTACAGGAAGATACTTGGGGTGGTTATGAATTCTACTTGCCAATGACGTTGATAACTCAAACCCAGTTGTGCAAGCTGAGCAGTTGAACCAAATTCACTATCTTGTGAACTGGGGATCAATTGTTATGGGTGATAAGGATGCTAACTTTGATGGTATCCGTGTTGATGCAGTTGATAATGTCGATGCAGACCTTCTCCAAGTTTATACAAACTACTTCCGCGCAGCCTTTGGTGTGGATAAATCTGAAGCTAATGCACTCGCTCACATTTCTATCCTTGAAGCTTGGGATTTAAATGATAATGCTTATAATCAAAAACATGATGGTGCAGCCCTTGCCATGGATAATAACCTTCGTTATGCAATTATGGGTGCACTTTATGGATCAGGCTCTTCATTGAAAGATTTGATTACTAGCAGTTTGACAGACCGTACAAATAATAGTAAGTATGGAGATACACAAGCTAACTATATTTTGCGCGTGCTCATGATAACCTTGTTCAAGATATCATTCGTGATATCGTTCAAAAGAGATCAATCCAAAATCAGATGGTTATACCATGACTGATGCTGAATTGAAACGTGCCTTTGAAATCTATAATGAAGATATTAAGAAGGCAGAAAAACGTTATACTATTAACAATATTCCAGCTGCCTATGCTTTGATTCTTCAAAATATGGAGCAGGTAACTCGTGTTTATTATGGAGATCTTTATACGGATAACGGCCAATATATGGCTACCAAGTCTCCTTACTACGATACTATCACAACACTCTTGAAGAACCGTATGAAATACGTTTCAGGTGGACAATCGATGAAAGTCGACACGTTCAATGGAAAAGAAATCTTGTCATCTGTTCGTTACGGTAAAGATATTATGACTGCTGACCAAACTACGGGTGTAGCAGAAAACAAGTAAACATTCTGGTATGTTGACCCTTATTGCCAATAATCAGGATTTCTCATTGGGTGATGGTACGTTTGAAAGTTAACATGGGTAAACTTCATGCTAACCAAGCCTACCGTCCATTACTTCTTGGTACTGATAAGGAATTGTCACTTACGAGAATGATGCAGCTGCAGCTGGAAAAATTAAATACACTGATGCTGAAGGGAACTTGACTTTTAGTGGAGATGAAATTAAGGGGTATCGAACTGTTGATATGAGAGGTTATCTTGGTGTATGGGTACCAGTAGGTGCACCTGATAACCAAGATATCCGTGTTAAAGGTTCAGATAAGAAACTTGACAAGACATTTTCTGCTACTGAAGCATTGGACTCACAAGTCATTTACGAAGGCTTCTCAAACTTCCAAGATTTTGTTGAAAAAGATAGCCAATATACTAATAAATTGATTGCAGAAAATGCAGAACTCTTCAAGTCATGGGGAATCACATCATTCGAGATGGCTCCTCAATTTGTATCGGCTGATGACCGTACCTTCCTTTGATTCTGTTATCCAAAATGGCTATGCCTTTACTGACCGATATGACCTTGCCATGAGTAAGAATAACAAATATGGTTCTAAAGAAGATCTTCGTGATGCCCCTTAAGGCCCTTCACAAGCAAGGTATTCAAGCAATTGCTGACTGGGTTCCAGATCAAATTTACCAATTGCCAGGACAAGAAGTTGTAACAGCAACACGTGCAAATAGTTATGGTACTCCAAAGGCCAATGCTTATATCAATAACACTTTATATGTTGCAAATTCTAAATCATCAGGTAAGGACTTCCAAGCTCAATATGGTGGTGAGTTCCTTGATGAGCTCCAAAGAAATATCCACAGTTGTTTGAAGATGTGATGATATCAACTGGTAAGAAGATTGATCCATCTGTTAAAATCAAGCAATGGTCTGCTAAGTACATGAATGGTACTAATATCCTTGGTCGTGGTAATCGTTATGTTCTCAGTAACGATGCTACTGGTCGCTATTATCAAGTTACTGATAATGGCATCTTCTTGCCAAAACCTTTGACAGACCAAGGTGGTAAGACAGGTTTCTACTATGATGGTAAGGGTATGGCCTACTTTGATAATAGTGGTTTCCAAGCTAAGAATGCCTTCATTAAATATGCTGGAAATTACTATTACTTCGATAAAGAAGGTTATATGTTGACTGGTCGTCAAGATATCGATGGTAAGACTTATTTCTTCTTGCCAAATGGTATACAGCTTCGTGATTCTATTTATCAACAAGATGGTAAATATTATTACTTTGGTAGCTTTTGGTGAGCAATACAAAGCTGGTTACTTTGTATTCGATGTACCGAAAGAAGGTACTTCAGAAGCAGAAGCTAAATTCCGTTATTTCTCACCAACTGGAGAAATGGCTGTTGGCTTGACTTATGCTGGTGGAGGATTGCAATACTTTGATGAAAATGGCTTCCAAGCTAAAGGTACTAAGTATGTGACTCCAGACGGAAAACTCTACTTCTTTGATAAAAATTCAGGTAATGCCTACACAAATCGTTGGGCAGAAATCGATGGTATCTGGTATGAATTCAACGATCAAGGCTATGCACAAAAAAGAAGGGTGAATTCTACACAACAGATGGCTCAACATGGTTCTACCGTGATGCAGCTGGTAAAAATGTGACAGGTGCCCTTTACTTTGGACGGTCACGACTATTACTTCCATGCAAATGGTGCCCAAGTTAAAGGTGAATTTGTTACTGAAAATGGCAAGATTAGCTACTACACTGTAGATAATGGTTACAAGGTTAAAGACAAGTTCTTCGAAGTGAACGGCAAATGGTACCATGCTGATAAGGATGGTAACCTCGCTACAGGTCGTCAAACGATTGACCACCTTAACTATTACTTCAATGCTGATGGAAGCCAAGTCAAATCTGATTTCTTCACTCTTGATGGTGGTAAGACATGGTACTATGCCAAAGATAATGGTGAAATCGTGACAGGTGCCTATAGCATTGGCGGTAAAAACTATTACTTCAAAGAAGATGGTAGCCAAGTTAAAGGTGACTTTGTTAAGAATGCTGATGGTTCACTTTCTTACTATGATAAAGATTCAGGGGAGCGTCTCAATAACCGTTTCTTGACAACTGGTAACAATGTTTGGTACTACTTCAAAGATGGTAAGGCTGTAACAGGACGCCAAAATATCGATGGTAAAGAGTATTACTTTGATAATTTGGGACGTCAAGTTAAAGGTAGCCCAATCAGCACACCAAAAGGAGTAGAATACTACGAATCAGTTCTTGGAGAACGTGTGACAAACACATGGATTACTTTCCAAGACGGTACGACTGTCTTCTTCGATGAAAATGGTTATGCTGATTTTGATAAATAAATAATCAATCAATCTAATCTTAATCTGAGAGATTAAGTGAAAAACGATATGATTTGACATGAATTTATAGGTGAAATTTCTTGAAAACGAGAATCGTTTAAAAGAAATTTTGCCTTTTTATGCTCCTTAAAAGAAAAAAAATCTGACAAATATCAATTTTGAGTCAGAATCATTGTAAAAAAGCTATTGTATCAAGGACTTTTAGCGGCTTTTTATGAAAAATAGTTTTAGTTATCAAATGATATGAAAATGAGAATTGAAAACCTATGAAATAGGTGTGTTACAAAGTTTTTCTAATATTAATGTTATGTAACATATATTTTATAAAAAATAATTAATTCGAGAAAATAGTTAGAAAATAATGATATAATATAACTGTTTGAAATCGGATAGATTTCAGTCTGATTTTGACAAATAAAATCACGGGGAAAATTATAATGGAAAATAAGATACACTATAAGCTTCATAAAGTTAAGAAGCAATGGGTTACAATTGCAGTTGCCTCTGTAGCACTTGCTACTGTCTTGGGAGGATTGTCTGCAACAACATCTTCAGTTTCAGCGGATGAAACTCAAGATAAGACAGTAACTCAATCAAATTTAGATACAACAGCTTCGATTTAGTTACTTCTCCTGAAGCAACCAAAGAAGCCGATAAACGTACAAATACAAAAAAGAAGCAGATGTTTTAACACCTGCTAAAAGAAACAAATGCTGTAGAAACAGCGACTACAACGAACACACAAGCAACAGCTGAAGCAGCTACAACAGCAACAACAGCTGATGTAGCAGTGGCAGCTGTTCCAAATAAAGAAGCAGTTGTGACAACAGATGCACCAGCTGTTACAACTGAAAAGCAGAAGAACAACCAGCAACAGTGAAGGCTGAAGTTGTTAAAACAGAAGTTAAGGCGCCAGAAGCTGCTTTGAAAGATTCAGAAGTAGAAGCTGCGCTTTCTTTGAAAAACATCAAAAACATTGATGGTAAATATTACTATGTTAATGAAGATGGTTCACACAAAAGAAAACTTTGCCATTACTGTAAATGGTCAATTGCTTTACTTCGGTAAAGATGGTGCCCTTACAAGTTCATCAACATACTCTTTTCACACCAGGAACAACAAATATTGTTGATGGTTTCTCAATAAATAACCGTGCCTACGATTCATCTGAAGCTAGCTTTGAATTGATTGATGGTTATTTGACTGCAGATAGCTGGTACCGTCCAGCTTCTATCATCAAAGATGGTGTAACTTGGCAGCATCAACTGCAGAAGATTTCCGTCCACTTTTGATGGCTTGGTGGCCAAATGTAGATACACAAGTTAACTACTTGAACTACATGTCTAAAGTCTTTAACTTGGATGCTAAATATTCAAGTACAGATAAGCAAGAAAACTTTGAAAGTTGCTGCTGGGACATTCAAATCAAGATTGAGCAAAAGATTCAGGCTGAAAATCAACACAATGGTTGCGTGAAACTATCTCTGCCTTTGTTAAGACACAACCACAATGGAACAAAGAAACTGAAAACTACTCTAAAGGTGGCGGCGAAGATCACCTTCAAGGTGGTGCCCTTCTTTTATGTGAATGATTCACGTACACCATGGGCAAATTCTGACTATCGTCGTTTTGAACCGTACAGCAACTAACCAGACTGGTACAATTGATAAATCATTTCTTGATGAGCAATCAGATCCAAACCACATGGGTGGTTTCGACTTCTTGCTAGCTAATGACGTAGATTTGTCAAACCCAGTTGTTCAAGCAGAACAATTGAACCAAAATCCACTACCTTATGAACTGGGGTTCAATCGTTATGGGTGACAAGGATGCTAACTTCGATGGTATCCGTGTCGACGCGGTAGATAATGTCGATGCAGACATGCTTCAACTCTACACAAACTACTTCCGTGAGTACTATGGTGTTAATAAATCTGAAGCAAAACGCTCTTGCTCACATCTCAGTCCCCCAAGCATGGGAGCCCAATGACAACCACTACAATGACAAGACAGATGGCGCTGCGCTTGCTATGGAAAAACAAACAACGTTTGGCTCTCCTCTTCTCATTGGCTAAACCAATCAAAGAACGTACACCAGCTGTAAGTCCTTTTGTATAACAATACTTTCAACACGACACAACGTGATGAAAAGACTGATTGGATTAACAAAGATGGAAAGCAAGGCCTATAACGAAGACGGAACAGTTAAACAGTCTACAATCGGTAAATAAACGAGAAATACGGAGATGCGTCAGGAAACTACGTCTTTATCCGTGCCCATGATAACAACGTTCAAGATATTATTGCTGAAATCATCAAGAAAGAAATCAATCCAAAATCAGATGGTTTCACGATCACTGATGCTGAAATGAAGCAAGCCTTTGAGATTTACAACAAAGACATGCTCAGCAGCGACAAAATATACCTTGAACAACATCCCAGCAGCATACGCTGTTATGTTGCAAAAAACATGGAAACAATCACTGTGTCTACTATGGAGACCTTTATACAGATAATGGTAATTACATGGAAACTAAATCACCATATCACGACACCATCGTTAACTTGATGAAGAACCGTATCAAGTATGTATCTGGTGGACAAGCTCAACGTTCTTACTGGTTGCCAACTGATGGTAAGATGGACAATTCAGATGTTGAACTCTACCGTACAAATGAAGTCTATGCTTCAGTACGTTATGGTAAAGACATCATGACAGCTGACGATACAGAAGGTTCTAAATACAGCCGTACCTGGTCAGGTAACTCTTGTAGTGAATAATCCAAAAATTGACTTTGGATCAGTCAGCTAAACTTAATGTTGAAATGGGTAAAATCCATGCCAACCAAAAAATACCGTGCTTTGATTGTTGGTACAGCTGATGGTATCAAGAACTTTACATCTGATGCAGATGCAATCGCAGCAGGTTACGTTAAAGAAACAGACAGCAACGGTGTCTTGACTTTCGGTGCTAATGACATCAAGGGTTATGAAACATTTGATATGTCTGGTTTCGTAGCAGTTTGGGTTCCAGTTGGAGCTTCAGATGATCAAGATATCCGAGTAGCGCCTTCAACAGAAGCTAAAAAAGAGGGTGAATTGACTCTTAAAGCGACTGAAGCTTATGATTCACAATTAATCTACGAAGGCTTCTCAACTTCCAAACTATTCCAGATGGTTCAGATCCTTCAGTCTATACTAACCGTAAGATTGCTGAAAATGTTGATTTGTTCAAATCATGGGGCGTAACATCATTTGAAATGGCACCTCAATTTGTATCTGCTGACGATGGTACCTTCCTTGACTCAGTTATCCAAAATGGTTATGCCTTTGCAGACCGTTACGATCTTGCCATGAGTAAGAACAATAAATACGGTTCTAAAGAAGATCTACGTGATGCTCTTAAAGCACTTCATAAGGCTGGTATTCAAGCAATCGCTGACTGGGTTCCAGACCAAATTTACCAATTGCCAGGTAAAGAAGTTGTAACAGCGACTCGTACTGATGGTGCTGGTCGTAAGATTGCGGACGCTATCATTGACCACTCACTTTATGTGGCTAACTCTCTAAGTCATCAGGCAAAGATTACCAAGCTAAATACGGTGGTGAATTCTTGGCTGAGCTTAAAGCTAAGTACCCTGAAATGTTCAAGGTAAACATCATCTCAACTGGTAAACCAATTGATGATTCTGTTAAATTGAAACAATGGAAGGCTGAATACTTCAACGGAACAAACGTTCTTGAACATGGTGTTGGCTATGTACTTAGCGATGAAGCAACTGGTAAGTATTTCACTGTCACTAAAGAAGGTAACTTCATTCCTCTTCAATTGACAGGTAAAAAGAAAAGGTTATTACTGGATTCTCAAGTGATGGTAAAGGAATCACTTACTTCGGTACAAGTGGTACACAAGCTAAATCTGCCTTTTGTAACCTTCAATGGTAACACTTACTACTTTGATGCTCGTGGTCACATGGTTACTAACAGTGAATACTCACCAAATGGTAAAGACGTTTATCGTTTCTTACCAAATGGTATCATGTTGAGTAATGCCTTCTACATTGATGCTAATGGTAATACCTACCTTTATAACTCTAAAGGTCAAATGTACAAGGGTGGTTACACTAAATTTGATGTTTCTGAAACTGATAAAGACGTGCAAAGAATCTAAGGTTGTGGAAATTCGTTACTTCACCAATGAAGGTGTCATGGCCAAAGGTGTTACGGTTATTGATGGTTTCACACAATATTTTGAGAAGACGGTTTCCAAGCTAAAGATAAGTTAGTAACCTTTAAAGGTAAACTTATTACTTTGACGCACACACTGGTAATGCTATCAAGGATACTTGGAGAAATATCAATGGTAAGTGGTACTACTTTGATGCAAACGGTGTTGCTGCTACAGGTGCACAAGTCATCAATGGTCAAAAAACTTTACTTCAATGAAGATGGAAGCCAAGTTAAAGGTGGCGTTGTTAAGAATGCAGATGGTACTTACAGCAAGTACAAAGAAGGTTCTGGAGAGCTAGTGACCAACGAATTCTTCACAACTGATGGCAATGTTTGGTACTATGCAGGTGCTAATGGTAAGACTGTTACAGGTGCACAAGTCATCAATGGCCAACACCTATACTTTAATGCAGACGGAAGCCAAGTTAAGGGTGGTGTTGTTAAGAATGCAGATGGTACTTATAGTAAGTATGATGCTGCAACAGGTGAACGCTTGACTAATGAGTTCTTTCACAACAGGAGACAACAATTGGTACTATATCGGTGCAAATGGTAAGTCAGTGATTGGTGAAGTTAAAATTGGTGACGATACTTTATTTCTTCGCTAAGGATGGTAAACAAGTAAAAAGGTCAAACAGTAAGTGCTGGCAATGGTCGAATTAGCTATTACTATGGTGATAGTGGTAAGAGAGCTGTTAGCACATGGGTAGAAATTCAACCAGGAGTTTACGTTTACTTTGATAAGAATGGTCTTGCTTACCCACCTAGAGTGCTAAACTAATTGATTTAAAAAGGAGGACTTTGGTTCTCCTTTTTATATTTTATGGGAACGAGTCTTTTTATGACAAAATTATAATCTATTATTAATGTGATAAAAATATCATTAAAATAAGTTTTATTAACTTTTTTGATAATAAAAAAATGATATAATAAGTAAGTCTTTAAGGTGTAGATTTTAAGACAAAAAATATATTGGGGAAAAATTGAATATGGAAAATAAAGTACGCTATAAACTTCATAAAGTGAAGAAGCAGTGGGTTACTTTGGCTGTTGCTTCAGTAGCCTTGGCTACCATTGTAGGTGGTAGTGTTGCCACATCTTCACTCGTCTCTGCAGAAGAAATAAATAATACTAATGGATCACCTTCAACAACTACAGTCGGGGGAGAATACAAATCCTGTGGTTGAAAAAGAGGTAGGCACAACAACAGAGGTGGCAAATACTTCAAATGCCACAACAACAGACCGAGCAGCAGTTACTGCTGATAAACCAGCTGAAACGACAGTTCAACCAAATTCAGGAACAACTAGTGATAGAGCTGCAGCAGTAGAGGTTGAAGCAAAACCTGAAACGACTGCTAAGCCAGAAGTTGCCACTAAACCAGAAACAGCTACAACGTCAGAAGTCGCTGCAAATGCTGGAGTAGCTGCTCCAACGACTGAGAAGTCTAAAGAGCTTTCTGAAGCTGAAATTAAAGCTGCAGTCTCGCTCGATAATATTAAAAAAGAAAAAAGATGGTAAATATTACTATCTTTTAGAAGATGGATCACATAAGAAAAACTTTTGCCATTACTGTAAATGGTCAGGTCCTTTATTTTGATGAAAATGGTGTCCTTTCAAGCACATCAACTTATTCATTCACACAAGAAACAACAAATCTTGTAACTGATTTTACTAAAAACAATGCTGCTTACGATTCAACAAAAGCAAGCTTTGAACTTGTTGATGGTTATTTGACAGCTGATAGTTGGTACCGTCCAAAAGAAATCCTTTGAAGCAGGAACAACTTGGAAAGCGTCAACTGAAAAAAGATTTTCGCCCACTTTTGATGTCTTGGTGGCTGATAAGGATACTCAAGTAGCTTACTTGAACTACATGACTAAGGCTCTTAGCAACGGTGAAGAAACACAAGATGTCTTTACGATTGAAAATTCTCAAACTAGCTTGAATGCCGCTGCTCAAATCATTCAACGTAAGATTGAGGTTAAGATTGCTGCTAATAAGTCAACAGACTGGTTGCGTCAGTCAATCGAGGCCTTTGTTAAAGACCAAGATAAATGGGACATTAACTCTGAATCTCCAGGTAAAGAACACTTCCAAAAAGGGGCTCTCCTTTTGTTAATAGTGATTTAACGAAGTGGGCTAACTCAGACTACCGTCAAACTTGACCAAACGGCAACAAGTCGTTTGGTAAACGATAAGATCAAGAGTGGTAGTGATGCTGGTTATGAGTTCTTGCTATCAAAGCGATATCGACAACTCAAACCCAATTGTGCAAGCTGAAATGCTTAACCAATTGTATTACTTCATGAACTGGGGACAAATCGTCTTTGGTGACAAGGACAAAGATGCTCACTTTGATGGTATCCGTGTTGATGCTGTGGACAATGTCAGCATCGATATGCTTCAATTAGTGTCTTCATACATGAAGGCTGCTTACAAGGTTAATGAGTCTGAAGCTCGTGCACTTGCTAATATCTCAATTCTTGAAGCCTGGTCACAAAATGACCCATATTATGTGAATGAGCACAACACAGCTGCCCTTTCTATGGACAATGGTCTCCGTTTGTCTATTGTTCATGGATTGACTCGTCCAGTAACTAATAAAAGGTACAGGTGTCATGAACCATCAATGAAGCGACCTTATTAACGGTGGTTATTTCGGTCTTTCAAACCGTGGGAAGTTACATCATATGATCAACTTGGTTTTGCAACCTACCTCTTTGTTCGTGCACACGACTCAGAAGTTCAAACGGTTATCGCAGACATCATCAGTAAGAAAATTGATCCTACAACTGATGGATTTACTTTTTTACATTAGATCAATTGAAACAAAGCTTTTGACATTTATAATGCTGATATGTTGAAAGTGGATAAGGAATATACGCATTCAAATATTCCTGGAGCTTATGCTTTGATGCTTCAAACAATGGGTGCAGCAACACGTGTTTATTATGGAGACTTGTATACTGATAATGGTCAGTACATGGCTAAGAAAATCACCATACTTTGATCAAATCACAACTCTTCTTAAAGCGCGTCCTAAATATGTAGCTGGTGGACAAACATCTTATATCCACAATCTTGCTGGAGATGGCGTATCGTCTGCTAAAGACAATAAAGAAGTTTTGGTTTCTGTCCGTTATGGTCAAGATTTGATGTCTAAGACTGATACAGAAGGTGGAAAATACGGTCGTAATTCTGGTATGTTGACCCTCATTGCTAATAACCCAGATTTGAAATTAGCAGATGGTGAAACAATTACTGTAAATATGGGTGCAGCCCACAAGAACCAAGCCTACCGTCCACTCTTGCTTGGTACGGATAAAAGGTATCGTGTCCTCATTGAATGATTCAGATACTAAGATTGTTAAATACACAGATGCACAAAGGAAATCTTGTCTTCACAGCTGATGAAATCAAAGGCTTTAAGACTGTTGATATGAGTGGTTACCTTTCAGTTTGGGTACCAGTAGGTGCGACTGAAGATCAAAACGTTCTTGCCAAACCATCAACAAAAGCCTACAAAGAAGGGGATAAGGTTTATAGCTCTTCTGCAGCACTTGAAGCACAAGTGATTTACGAAGGTTTCTCAAACTTCAAGACTTTGTCAAAGAGGATAGTCAATACACTAACAAATTGATTGCAGCTAACGCAGACCTCTTTCAAGTCATGGGGTATTACGTCATTTGAGATTGCACTCAATATGTCTCATCTAAGGATGGCACTTTCCTTGATTCTATTATTGAAAAATGGTTATGCCTTCACAGACCGTTACGACTTTGCCATGAGCAAAAACAATAAATATGGTTCAAAAGAAGATCTTCGTGATGCCCTCAAGGCTCTTCACAAACAAGGTATTCAAGTCATTGCTGACTGGGTTCCAGACCAATTGTATACTCTCCCAGGTAAAGAAGTAGTGACTGCTACGCGTCTGATACACATGGTAAGGTCTGATGATACTAGCTTGGTTAATAAACTTTATGTGAAATACCAAGTCATCAGGAAATGATTTCCAAGCACAGTATGGTGGAGCCTTCCTCGACAAACTTCAAAAACTTTATCCAGAAATCTTCAAAGAAGTTATGGAAGCGTCTGGTAAGACAATTGATCCATCTGTGAAGATTAAACAATGGGAAGCTAAGTACTTTAACGGTACAAACATCCAAAAAACGTGGTTCAGACTACGTTCTCAGCGATGGTAAATTGTACTTCACCGTTAACGATAAAGGTACCTTCCTTCCAGCTGCCTTGACTGGTGATACAAAAAGCTAAAACTGGATTTGCTTATGATGGTACAGGGGTAACTTATTATACAACATCTGGTACTCAAGCTAAGAGTCAATTTGTGACATATAATGGCAAACAGTACTACTTTAACGATAAGGGTTACCTTGTAACTGGTGAACAAAGCTATCGACAGTTCAAACTATTTCTTCTTGCCAAATGGTGTTATGTTTACTGATGGTGTTATTAAAATGCCAAAGGTCAATCATTGGTTTTTATGGTAAGTCAAGGTGAATTGGAAAACTGGTTTGGAAAGAAGTTACTGTTAAAGATGATAGTGGTAAGGAAGAGAAATTCTACAATAACTTCTTCAAGGTGGCATCATAACTACTGGTTTGACTGACTGAAGTAGAAGGTAAGGAAAAAATACTTCATGACAAAGGCATCTTCATTCCTACAAAAAGACGGCCACTTGTTCTCTCTGTAGTGATTCAGGTGAACGTGGGGCAATTGCGCTTCTTGAACAAGATGGCAACCGGTACTACGCCACGATGCGGGCCATGTTGCCACCGGATTTTACGCGTAGGTAAACAAAACCTTTACTTCAATGAAAAAGCAAGAAAGTTCGTTGCTGGAATCGCTCTTCCAAGTTGGTGATGCCACTACTATGCAAATAACGAAGTGACGTTCTTCGTGGCAAACCATCAATGGAGACGAACTCTACTTTTGATGAATCAGGTAAAACAAGTTAAAGGTGAGGATTCAAGTGAACAATCCTGATGGTACGACTTCATACTACGATGCAATCACAGGTGTGAAACTTGTTGATACATCACTAGTAGTTGATGGTCAAACCTTTAATGTCGATGCTAAGGGTGTTTGTGACTAAGGCACATACACACCAGGCTTCTATACTACTGGGGACAACAACTGGTTCTATGCAGACTCATATGGACGTAATGTCACAGGTGCTCAGGTCATCAATGGTCAACACCTCTACTTTGATGCTAATGGTCGCCAAGTTAAGGGTGGCTTCTAACGAACACTGACGGTAGTCGTTCATTCTACCACTGGAATACCGGTATGATAAATTGGTATCAACCTTCTTCTTCGCTACCGGTCATGATAGATGGTATTATGCTGATGATAGGGGTAATGTCGTTACAGGAGCTCAAGTTATCAACGGTCAAAAACTCTTCTTTGATACTGATGGTAAGCAGGTTAAAGGTGCTTTCGGCAACAAATGCGAATGGTGAGCCGCTCATACTACCATTGGAATACTGGTAATAAGTTAGTATCAACCTTCACTGAGTGGAGATAACAACTGGTATTATGCAGATGCCAAGGGTGAAGTTGTTGTTGGCGAACAGACGATCAACGGTCAACACCTTTACTTTGACCAAACTGGTAAGCAAGTGAAGGGGGCAACTGCTACGAATCCTGATGGCTCAATCTCTTACTATGATGTTCCTTACAGGGGGAAAAAAGGCTATTAATCGTTGGGTTAAAAAATTCCTTCAGGGCAATGGGTATACTTCAACGCTCAAGGAAAAGGCTACGTGTCAAATTAAGAGTAATGAATGAAAAGAAGTCAATCACTTTTTGGTTGCTTTTTTCGTAAAAAATTGTCTAACTTTTTATACATTCAGGTCATTTGTCTGGGTAAAAAGTGGTATAATAACTTTGCTAAATCTTTATTTTGGAGTACACATGGCTAAGTCAAAAATACTATTGAAAAGTCGGATAGATTACTCGATTCTCCTGCCAGTTCTCATATTGCTACTGGTTGGTTTGGTTTCGATATTTATAGCGACAAATTTTGATTACCCAAAGAATCTTGTGCAAGTCATGTCTCAGCAAGTACTATGGATTTTTCTAGGTTCAGTACTTGCTTTTGTTGTCATGTTATTTAATACAGAGTTTCTTTGGAAGATAACCCCCTGGCTCTATATTTTTGGTCTGGGACTTATGGTTTCTACCCCTGTTTTTTATTCGCCTGCTTTTGGTGGCCTCGACAGGGGCAAAAAACTGGGTCAGTATTGATCGGTCACCCTTTTCTCAACCATCAGAATTTATGAAGATATCCTACATCCTTTTCCTTTCCAGAATTGGTGTTTGGGCTAAACAAGGTAAGGAAGTGACCAACCTACAGGATGACTGGTTACTGCTCTTCCAATATGTTGCAGTCACACTCCCTGTTTTAGGTTTACTGGTTTCTTCAAGAGATATGGGGACTTTGCCTTTAGTCTTTCTGGCTATTTTAGCCGGTAATGTGATGGTTTCGGGGATATCCTGGCGTATTATCTTGCCGGTAGTTCTAGCTTTTTGGCAACAGGGTTAGCCTTGTTTGTAATGATATTTACCACAGATTGGGAGTAGGAAGCCATGCTCAAGATGGGGTGCAAACCTACCAGATTAACCGTATCTCAGCTTGGTTGGATCCCTTCACTTATGCAGACGGTATCGCCTTTCAACAGACACAAGGGATGATTTCGATTGGTACTGGAGGAATCTATGGTAAAGGCATTAATCATCTGGAGTTGAACGTACCAGTTCATTGAGAGTGACATGATTTTCACAGTCATTGCGGAAGATTTTTGGTTTGGTGGTGGTGGATTGGTTTCTTTTAACCTATCTCTCTTTCCTCATTTACCGCATGTTGCGAGTGACGTTTAAGTCTAACAATCGTTTCTATACCTTTATTTCGACAGGCTTTATCATGATGATTGTCTTCCATATTTTTGAAAATATTGGGGCAGCAGTCGGAATTCTTCCTTTGACAGGTATTCCCTTTGCCCTTATTTCTCAAGGGGATCATCGCTCATCTCTAACTTGATTGGTGTTGGTTTGGTGCTTTTCAATGGCTTATCAGACTAACCTGAACGAGGAAAATAAAATTCTCCTGGCTATGTCTCGTCGTATGCGTACATCTGAACTAGTCAGTGAAACCTGTTTCTAAGAGCAAGTCTAAGAAAAAAAGCCTTCGAAGAGTGTTACTAAGGCCTCTCAAGAATTGGTCAAGGCTAAAGATAAGGTTGATAAGGCTACTGAGAAAAATGCGTCAAACCATTTCTCAAAATACGCCGAGCATTCATCAAGGCAAGCGTCGTAAGGGTTCGAAAAAGAAACCGACACGTAAACATTAAGAGAAAGACAAGTTGTTAATCCAACTTGTTTTTCTTTGAAAAAAATTAAGGTCTGTGACCTTTTCTTTGCCCCTGCCTGTGGTATAATAAAAGTTGACTATTTTTCGAAAAGGGGTTTGCTATGATAGAGACAGCCAAACAGCAAGAACGTGCTATTTTAGTAGGTGTTGAATTGCAAGAAACAGAGCATTTTGACATGTCAATGGAGGAACTTGCCAGTCTTGCCAAAACTGCAGGAGCAGAGGTTGTAGCTAGCTATACCCAAAAAACGTGAACGCTATGATAGTAAGTCTTTCGTGGGTTCAGGAAAATTAGAAGAAATCAAGGCTATGGTGGATGCGGATGAGATTACTACGGTCATTGTCAATAACCGTTTAACGCTCGTCAAAATACCAATCTTGAGGCGGCATTTGGCGTAAAAAAAAAAGTTATTGATCGTATGCAATTAATTTTGGATATCTTTGCCATGAGG
>VOFC01002808.1_pt1 | contig 15402 bp, 33 predicted proteins | sample 5384161 | NCBI WGS metagenome assembly VOFC01 (sample SAMN12384722, study PRJNA508395) | human gut metagenome | isolation source: healthy gut B | host: Homo sapiens | reverse complement strand
GGGGTTTATGTTTTGTCAATCTATTATTTTTGCGACGCTTACTCATCCTAAACGTCTTCATCGGATGTATATTGCTTCCTACGATGAGCGAAATAAACAGATTTTAATGGCGACAGCAGTTGCAACTCTGATTTTAGAGTTTTGCTTATCTTTGCTTTGATTGCTCTATATGCCTTTGTCAATATTCAGTTGCCCTATGTTACAGTCTTATCAGTCTTGCTCTATGGCTTGGTATTGGGATTTGCTCTTATTCGTCTCATCCTATCTAAAAAATAGGATAAGAGTCTATATTATCTTGAAAAACTCCCCTTTCGTTTTCTTTTTGTCTTGTCAAATAAGTTATGTTGTATTATAATAAAAGTACAAACAAATGATGAAAAGAGGTGGATTCTCATGAACAAAGGGTCAATTCTCAAACGCTTTTTTATTTTTTACTAGCTTTCCCTAATACTAATTATTGATCAAGTTCCAACCATCTATTTAGGTGTCAAAGATACAAGGCTAGTCTGTCTCTTTAATTTTGTCTTGCTTCTCATGAGCGCAGGAGCTCTTTTTCTTAGGAAAACGCGTCTTGGGCTTTTCGAAGGCTTTAAGGCCCTCTCTTCCCTGAAGGCCTGGGGGTATGATTGGCTTGACCTACCTAGGTATTTATATCGTTACTAGGATTGGTTCTATGGTCATGATGATGGAAGGTGTTAGTAATAGCACCAATCAGTCAGCCATAGAAAAATGCCCATATGAATCCCTTCCTTCTCATAACGTTTACGGTAATTATGGCACCGATTGTGGAAGAGCTGGTTTTTCGAGGGCTCCTCATGGGACGCGTCTTTAATCCAGATTCTATTGTTGGCTTGATTGTTAGTAGTTTACTTTTTGGCCTTGTTCATATGCCGAATAGTATCGGTGTTTGGATTGTATATGCAGGTATAGGGTCTTGCCCTTGGAATAGCATATCGTAAGTTTCAAAAGTTAGAGTACTGTATCATGGCCCATATCATTAATAATAGTATTGCGGTTTCAATGTTGTTACTCTTACAAGTTTTAGCGCCATATATCAAATAAAAGCTCGGAAGATTCCGAGCTTTTTTCTTATAGTTTTTTAGCTTTAGCAATGGTTGTATCAATACTTGAAACCACACTATGGGTGAGGCCTGTACGCTCAAGGTCCATGAGACCGGCGATGAGTAGTTCCACCAGGGCTACATACCTTGTCAATAAGATCATGTGGACTGTCGCTACCAAGACTGAGATTTTCAGCAGTAGCTAGAACCGTCTGTGTGGCAATGGTCAGAGCGACCTGCTTACTTAGGCCGTTTTTTGACACCAGCCTTGAGCTAGAGCCTCGATAAAGAGGGCGATGTAGGCAGGGCTAGAACTCGTAGGGCAGTAAAGGTATCAAAGTCCTTCTCAGCCAATTCAACAGTGGTTCCAAAACTGTCTGTGATTTCCTTTAGCAACTGCCAAAAGGTCCTCGGATACCTTATCATTAGTGCAAAGACCAGTAGTGCTTTTGAGAATTTGAGCATTAAGGTTCGGCATGATACGAATAAGAGGAAGGTCTGGACTGGTGAGGGAAGCGAGGCGTTCTAAGGTCACTCCAGCAGCCATACTCATGATAGGTTGATGGAAATTGAGGTCAGTTAGTACCTTATCAAACATTTGAGGTTTGATGCCAAGAATGACTAGGGTCAGCATTATCCAACAATTCTTGATGGGAAGCAGCAGCTTCAACCTCTAGTTCCTCTGCAATTTGGCGTGAACGAGCCAAGGAAGACCCTGAAATAATGATACGATGTGAGCTTGTATTTAGGCCGTTGATAATGGCTGTTGCCATTTTTCCGACACCGATAAAACCTATAATCATGGGTTACTCCTTGTCTTAGTAGTTTTTAATTAAATCTACTGTTGAGCGATCCAACTTCTTAACAATAGCTTGTAAGAAGGCCTGTGTTCTAGGAAGTCATCCATCGCATAAAGGGTTTGGTGCGAGTGAATGTAGCGGCACAAACACCGATAGTTGTTGATGGAACACCAGCATTCTGCAAGTGAGCGGCACCAGCATCTGTTCCGCCCGCAGCACAGTAGTATTGGTATTTGATACCAGCTTCTTCAGCTGTAGTCAAAAGGAAATCCTTCATATTTGGCAGCATGATGTGACCTGGATCGAAGAAACGAATAAGGGTACCATCGCCTACCTTTTACCTTGATTACCATAGATATCCCCTGCAGGAGAACAGTCCACTGCAAAGAAAACTTCAGGATCAAATTTAGTGGTAGAGACATGGGCACCACGTAAACCAACTTCTTCTTGAACATTGGCCCCAGCGATTAGAGTATTGTTGAGTTCTTGATCCTTAACGTTTTCCAAGAGTTCACGAATCATGAGAACACCATAACGGTTATCCCAAGCTTTAGAAATGACATTCTTTTGATTGGCTGTGAGAATCGTTTCTGATTCAGGAATGATGACATCACCTGGGAAAACGCCGTAGGCATTTGCTTCTTCTTGGTTGGCAAAACCAGCATCAAAGACGATATCAGAAACACTAGGAAGACTTGAAGCTCCGCCACTAGCACGTAAGAAATGAGGTGGCACTGAACCTGAGATGACAGGATAGACACGACCGTCACGAGTGTGTAGGGTGAAGCGTTGTGAGCTGACAACCAGTGGGTTCCAACCACCAAGTTCAACGACACGGAAAGTTCCGTCTGCTTTGATTTCCTTAATCATAAACCCAACTTCATCCATGTGGGCAGCCACAAGCACCTTAGGGGCATTTTCTGCTTGGCTATGCTTGATACCGAAAAAAATACCACCGAGACCATCTGTTTGGACCTCGTCTACAAGTGGAGTGATGTTGTTGCGAAGGTAGTCGCGTACAGGAGCTTCAAAGCCTGAAGTAGCACTGAGCTCGGTTACTTCTTTAATTTTGTCAAATAGGGTAGTCATAAAATCCTCCTTGAGTAGTACTTGCTACTATTTTAGCACGATTCTTAAGAGATAGGTAGCCTCTCCCCATTCATCTAAAATTATGGTAAAATGTTTCTTATGAAACGTAAAACATTGGCCTTGTTTGCTGGAGGCGTAGGAGCTTTAGGTCTCTTGGCAATGGCAGAGAGGTATAGACAGTCACGTGCAGAAATGAAGAAGGCTGCATTAATCCAATATATTAGGCAAGAATTATCACACCTGGGGACTATCGCAGTCCTTTATACAAATCCCACTGATAAGGAAAATCCAGGACTTACAGGAGGTATCGTCTTAGAGGATGGACGTTCCTATAGCTTTGTTTATGCAGAGGATATCTTGACCTATGAGGAGGAGCAGGCATGATTATTCCTAAGAATCTTGAAGAACTGGCAAGCTATGTTGAAAGTGATCAAAAGGTGGTTTTCTTTTTCACTGCTGATTGGTGTCCAGACTGCCAGTTTATCTATCCCGTTATGCCTGAAATTGAAGCCCTCCATCCAGATATGACCTTTGTGCGTGTCAACCGTGATGATTATATGGCTTTGGCGCAAACTTGGAATATTTTTTGGTATCCCAAGTTTTGTCGTGACTCAGAAAGGTCAGGAATTGGGACGCTTGGTCAATAAAGCTCGTAAAACCAAAGAAGAAGTCAATGCCTTTTTGGCAACAGTATAAGGAGAACCCATGATTTTTGCATACAATAAGGAACAAGTTGGTGACGTTTTGTTGGTTATCTTGGAAGATACTAAGGACATCAAACGTAGCGTAGAACGTAAAGGTAAAGTGGCGCGTGTCACAGCTGATGAAACAGGCAAGACTCTTGCTTGGAATATTTTTGAAGCGTCAAGCCTCATTGATATTGAAGGTAACGGTCAAGTTTTCTTGTCAGACCAAGATGTAGCTGTTTTGAACGAGGAATTGGCTAAAGAGGGCTTTGAAGAGCGTTTGGAAAATACACAAGGTCCAGTCTTTGTGGTTGGACAAATTGATGAAATGGTTGCACATCCAGACAGTGACCACCTTAACATCTGCCAAGTGAACATCGGTGATAAGAAGGTCCAAATCGTTGCAGGAGCACCAAACGCAGCGCTTGGGCTTAAAACTATCGTAGCCCTTCCTGGTGCTATGATGCCTAGCGGTGCCCTTTATCTTCCCAGGAAAAACTTCGTGGTGAAGATAGTTATGGTATGATGTGTGCCCCACGTGAGTTGGCACTTCCAAATGCCCCACAAAAAACGTGGTATTATTGAGCTTGATGATTCAGCAGTAGTCGGTGAGGCTTTTGATCCGGCTAAACACTGGAAAGGGTAATAAGACAAGAAGCGGTAAGAAAGCCGCTTTTTTGTTTGTCATAAGGAAAGTTTATAGCTAATCATAAAAAAAAGAAAGATTATGCAAGTTATAATATTTTTCTTAAAATGTAATCAACATTTACTTTTAGAGGTACTTATGCTTACGACTATTCTTTCTGGTGGCCTCATTGGTCTGATATTTGGATTCATTTTGCAACGAACTCGTTTCTGCTTGACTGGTGGTTTCCGAGATATGTATATTGCACGTAATAATACATTATTTTACGCTTTTCTTATTGCAATCACAGTAGAAAGTATAGGAGTACTTTCCCTGATTAAATTAGGTATTATTGGAAACCCTTATGAAGAATTTTCCGTGTTAGAGCAATTGTGGGTTCCTATCTATTTGGTATTGGAATTGTTCTCGCTGGGGGATGTGCCACAGGAACGTGGTATCGTGCCGGTGAAGGTCTCCTAGGTAGTTGGGTTGCACTATTCTTTTATATGACAAGTGCAGCGGCTATGAAATCAGGATTTCTTGTTCCTTTGAATCAATTAATAGCTAAGCGATGGGTAATTAATGATGATTTAGCTGGTCAATTAGGAATTCCGGTTTGGTATCTTCTTGTTTTTCTTAGTAGCTATAACAAGTTTCATTGTCATTCGAGAGTTACGTAAGCCCAGACGTCAGATTGCTACGCTTCCATCAAAATATAAAGGGGAGTGAGACACTATCTTTTTTGAGAAAAACTTACCATAAATATTTTGCAGGATTTCTAATAGGTCTTGTTGCTTTAATTGCTTGGCCTGCTAGTCAGTTGACAGGTCGTGTTGGAGGGTTAGGGATTACAACTCCCTCAGCACATCTAATTAGTTATATTATTACAGGTGATAGTAAACAGCTTGGTTGGGGTGTTTTTCTTGTATTAGGGGATTTTTTCTTGGTTCCTTTCTTGCTGCAAAGGGTTCTCGAGAGTTTCGTTGGCGCTTGCCAGACTTGTCAACCATCGGTAAGAGCACACTAGGGGGTATTTTTTATGGGAATCGGTGCTTCATGGGCTGGTGGTTGTACGATTGGTAATGGTTTAACAGCTACAGCAATTTTTTCTAGTAAGGGATGGATTGCTTTACCAGTGACTATTTTAGGTGTTTGGACGGCTTCCTATATTATCTTTGTAAAACCCAACAAAAATTAAGAGGAGAATATCATATGGCTTTGATAAAACTTGAAACGGGTGGATTGGTATGTCCATTCCATTGATTGATGCGAAGAAAAAATGGCTGAATTAGCTACAGGTGATGAGTTGTTGATAGCTTTCGATTGTACGCAAGCAACGGAAAGTATACCAAACTGGGCTGCAGATAATGATTATCCTGTGACGCGCTTTGAACAAGTCGGTCCTGCTTCATGGGAAATTGTGGTTCAAAAACGTTGAGCTAGCTAAACGAGTAGAAAATTTAACATTCAACTGCTGTTATGAAAATATCTGAGAGAGCAGTATTACTAGAAAAGTAATAGTCTCCCTATTTACTAGGAATATTAGGACAATTTGCTTATGTAGATTGGAGTATTAGTAAGGATACTCTCAAAGAAATTTGTAAAGCTATTTAAAATAATCTATTTTTTACTTCCGCTTACGAATAGATAGGTGGAGGTAAAAAATGTATAACAAAGTTATTTTAATTGGACGTTTGACGGCGACTCCTGAAATGGTAAAAACTGCTAGTGATAGGTCTTTTAACGTGTCACAGTTGCGGTTAATCGTCGCTATAAGACGCAAAATGGTGAGCGTGAGGCTGACTTTATTACAGTGGTTGTCTGGGGGCGTTTGGCTGAGACCTTAGCATCTTATGCTAGCAAGGGGAGTTTAATTTCTCTTGATGGTGAGCTTCGTACCCGTAAGTACGATAAGGATGGTCAAACCCATTACGTTACTGAAGTGCTTTGTTCCTCTTTCCAACTTCTGGAGAGTCGTGCTCAGCGTGCTGTTAGGGAAAATAATCTGATAATGACTTGGCTGACCTCGTCTTGGAAGAAGAACTTCCCTTCTAGTTTATCCTTTGACTAGCTATCTAGGTCTCCTATCTTTGAAGCAACCTCTCTAAAAATCATGATCTTGTTCCATACCTTGTTTTAAAAGAATTGTTGGAGATAAAATATTAAACACTTGTTAGACTAATAAACAGTAAAATTAGATAAGACTTAGGGTGATAGGTGTTTAATAGTGTAGATAGACTAGAAAAAATAGTTTAGGAAGCCTTAAAATGTTGATATATCAACGTTTTAAATGTTAAGCAAAATATTCAAAACAATGCATACAATTAACAGTTATTTCTAATGTATATCATTGTTTTATTACCGATTTTTAAATTAAATGATAGAGGTTTCATGATAAACTATAGATGGGTAAGGAAAAAGCTATAAAAGTTACTTTTATAGTAGGCATTATTTGTTTGGAAGGAAAGTGTGAAATATCACAACTATAACGCTATCCTTGCAATTGTTTGAGACAGTTGCATTTTTGTTTATCGTTGTGAGGCCTTAGGCCTGTATAATGATTTCACAGACAATTGACTATGACACTCCGACTGACATATGAATTAGGATGTTAAGCGGTCGTTGACTTTTCGTCTAGCCTTGGGGGGAACACATTGGTGTGATTCCTAAGACTCACCAGACTAATGTGTTTGAAGCTAGGATGATTCGTCTTAGCTTTTTTTGTGTTCTTTAAAATGGAGGTCTTCGGTATTGCTTTTCTTATGCTATAATAGAAGGACTAAGCGAGATATTGTCTCGCAAATCTTGGAACAGGGAGTGACACTAATGCTTGACTTTACCCAAGAAGAGAAAGACTTTTTTTTATGTCTGAAGCTCTTAAGGAAGCCGAAAAAATCTCTAGATAAAGCAGAGATCCCAATTGGTTGTGTCATCGTTAAAGATGGCGAAGTCTTAGGTCGTGGGCACAATGCACGTGAGGAGCTCAATCAAGCTATCATGCATGCGGAGGTCATGGCTATTCAGGAGGCTAATAGGACTGTGGGCAATTGGCGTTTGTTAGATTGTACCCTCTTTGTAACCATCGAACCCTGTGTCATGTGTAGTGGGGCAATTGGTTTGGCTCGTATTCCTAAAGTGATCTATGGAGCAAGCAATCAAAAGTTTGGTGGCGCGGGTAGCCTTTACGATATCCTAAGAGATGAGCGTCTCAACCATCGCGTAGAAGTAGAGACTGGTGTCATGGAGGAAGAGTGTGCTAAGATTATGCAAGACTTTTTCCGTCAGAGTCGTGAACGCAAAAAAGAAGCCAAACGATTGGCTAAATTGGAAACAAGGCAAGATATGTAAACAAAAGTGCAAGTCCAAAGGGCCTTGCACTTTTTAATGGAAGATGAGTTTTTGTTTTCCTGAAAGCAATTTAGGTCTCTCTTTCTATGCTTTATTTTTTTCATTCTCTCTTGTTAGAAGAAAAATAGGCATAAAGAGGATTAGAGTACCAAAAGCGGACTTCAAATTAGTATCAATAATTGGTGTTCCTAATCGTACATGAAAGATAAGGTTGATTAGGAGTATCAGAAGTAGGCTACTGATAATTCCAGCTAAAGCTATTTTTTACGAGCAAATAGTTATTCATTTTAGGTAATTGATTAGCAGTAGTATCATTTGTTTGATTTTTTGTATGTTTCATGAGTTATCATCCTCAAAATCTTTGAGATGTCAGCTGAGTTCTGTTAGTTAGTGGGTGAGGTTATAGAAAGACTTACCTGCAGCATAGCTAAGGTCATAAGTCAGTTTTGCAGCAGCAATGCCAACAGAAATAGCGGCCCAAGGAACCACTCCACCTGATACAGCTTCAAGTTCTTGAGTAGTCATGTTTTTACGATTGTTAATGGTCTTAGTCATTGTTCATATGTCCTTTCTTTTTTATCGTGCAGAGTCCATATAGCCATTGTAGGCTCCAAGGCATACCATAGTTCCAATAGGTCCTGAAGCTAGGCAGAGCCCTCCAATGGCGATGTTGGTCTTCCATCCGCCTCCTGTTACTGAGGCTAGCTCAGCTGCCTTCATTTCTTTGTTAATCATTGTCATTCTCCTTTTTTTATTTTTGGTGAGTTTTTAAATCTCATACCCTCTCACCACGAGTTAAGAGATATGTTAAACATGACTTCTCCTTTAAATAAAGTCAGCCATGTCACTAGCTTTTGGTGCTTTCCTCAAAGCTATGGATTTATTATAAGGTGTCGAGAAATAAAAAAGTAGTGACATAAATGTCACCATGGTAAGTCTTATGCTTTATCGAAGTTTAGACTGATAGAAAGAAATAATAGGAATTAATAGGGGGTAGGTCTAGCTAGTCTTATCATAAGTTCTCTACTTGCAATCACTTCAATTTATGGTATAATATTTTTCGGAGCAACATCTGTGCGTGAAGCGGGTCAGGGGAGGAATCCAGCAGCCCTAAGCGATTTCAGGTGTGTGCTCTTTTTTTGTGTCAGGAGGATTTATGGCCAAATTTAGTGTTTTTTAAAGATCAAGAGAGTCTTTTGCTTGTCCTATCTGTCAAGCGCCAATGCATTTGGATTTGTCTAGCTTGGTTTGTCAGAATAGGCATACCTTTAATATCGCAAGCAGGGCTTTGTTAATTTTTTTGAGACAGACCAAGGGAGATAAGCACTATGATATGGCTTCTTTTGAAAAGAGGAGTCAGATTCTTGCGGCAGGCTATTACGATCCTATCCTGGAGGTGATTTCAGAGCGCTTGCGTGACCTTCCTGAACACTCGCACGTTCTAGATGTTGCCTGTGGTGAGGGCTATTATAGCCGTCAGTTAGCTCAAGAGTTTGACAAGGATTTCATGGCCTTTTGACTTGTCTAAGGATTCAATCCTTCTTGCGGCACGTCAAAATACTCAGAAAAACGTAGCTTGGTTTGTTGGCGATTTGGCTCAATTGCCTTTACGTGAACACTGTATCGATGTGATTTTAGATATTTTTTTCACCAGCTAATTATCAAGAATTTGGACGACTTTTGTCTGATCATGGCTTGGTTTTTAAGGTTATTCCTCATGAGGATCATCTTAAAGAGTTTCGCCAATTGTTACCGGAGGCGCAGGCTTATTCGAACCAGGATGTTCTGGAACATTTTCAAGAGTCCTGTGACCTTTTGGAGCGTGTGACGATTGCTAAGACTTGGTCTATGCCATCAGAGCATGTTCAAACATTTGCCGAGATGACACCTCTTTTTTCCATGCCAATAAGGATACTTTGGACTTGACTTCAGTGACGCAATTAACCGTTGCGGGAGAACTGCTGATTGGCCGTATTAGAGATGATAAGCAATCCTAACAATCGTTGGGATTTTTGATGGGAAAATGTCTCAGTTAGCTTGTTTGGTCTTCCTAAAAGGTGTATGATGAGAGCAATAAGTAAGAAAAAGTTTCAGTAATGGGTAAAAAAGCGATGAAAAATAGAGCCTATAGGAACTACATTTTTGATTTTTATGGTACCTTGGTTGATATCTTAACCGATGAGAGAAGGATCCTGTGTTATGGGATAAACTAGGCCAGCTATATCAAGCTTATGGAGCGGCTTATGAAGGTGATGTTCTTAAAAGGCTTATGCTAAGCGCGTGGATCAGGCCCGTAAGGAGTTAATAGAGCTCAAAGGAGTTGCTTATCCAGAAATTGATTTAGCCCACATTTTTAACCAGCTTTATGTAGATGCTCGGCCTCAGTCTAGTAATTCTAATCAGCCGGAAGATTGGGGACAATTGATAGCAATGGTCTTTCGCGTCTTATCTCGCAAACATGTGACGGCTTATCCCCATACCAAGGAGGTGCTAGCCTTTCTAAAAAGAGCAGGGCTGTCGGATTTATCTCTTGTCTAATGCTCAAGCAGCCTTTACTAACGCTGAGATTGACCTAATGGCGTTAAGACCTTATTTTGATGCTATTTACTTGTCTTCGGATGCCGGTATCTGTAAGCCGCAACCTGAATTTTTAAAAGCAAGTTTTGGATGATCATGGGTTAAACCCGTCTGAGACTGTCATGGTTGGAAATGACTTAACGACTGATATTGCTGTGGCTGAAGCAGTTGGGATCGATGGTATTTTTTGCTGAATACCTTCCCTTATTCTCCTCGAGAACTGGAGAATTCTCCAATTAAGTCAGACCTAGTGATTACTGATATAGAGGCTCTAAAGACCAATTTTACATAAAAATACACTCTATTTGGCAAAAGCAAAGACAATTATCAGAATTTTTGGTATAATAATTCCTAACTTTATGTGAATGGAGAATCTCATGACTGCACAAAAAATGTCTGCACAAGAAATTATCGCTTTTATCGGTAATGCTGAAAAGAAAACGAATGTTAAAGTAACTTTTGAAGGGGAATTGGCAACTGCTGTTCCAGCTTCTGTCACTAAACTTGGTAACGTTCTTTTCGGAGACTGGAAAGATATTGAACCACTTTTTGCTAACTTGACTGAAAACAAGGACTATGTTGTGGAACAAGACGGCCGTAACTCAGCTGTCCCATTACTGATAAACGCTACCTAAATGCGCGTATTGAACCAGGCGCTATTATCCGTGACCAAGTAACTATCGAAGACAATGCTGTCGTTATGATGGGTGCTGTAATCAATATCGGTGCTGAAATCGGTGCAGGAACCATGATTGATATGGGGGCTATCCTTGGTGGCCGTGCCACTGTTGGTAAAAAACAGCCATATCGGTGCGGGTGCCGTTCTTGCGGGAGTCATTGAGCCAGCTTCAGCAGACCCAGTTCGTATCGGTGACAACGTTCTTGTTGGTGCCAATGCTGTTGTTATTGAAGGTGTTCAAGTTGGTAACGGTTCAGTCGTTGCTGCTGGAGCTATCGTTACTCAAGATGTTCCTGAAAATGTGGTTGTGGCTGGTGTTCCAGCTCGTATCATCAAGGAAATCGATGAAAAAACACAACAAAAAACAGCACTTGAAGACGCTTTGCGTAACTTGTAACATATTGATAGTAGAGGCCTGTAGGGCCTCTATTTCTAGATTCTCTATAAAATAAGACAAATAAAAAAAGGATAAAAACATGACACTTGATTTAATTAAAATCAGACGAGACCTTCACAAAATTCCTGAAATTGGTTTGGAAGAATTTAAAACTCAGGCTTATCTCTTAGAGCGTATTGCTGAAATGACTGAAGGTAAGGATTTTGTGGAGCAACGTACTTGGCGTACAGGAATTCTTGTCTATCTTCACGGGCATGCTCCTGAAAAAGACTATTGGTTGGCGTACAGATATTGATGGTCTTCCAATCGTAGAGGAAACAGGTCTTGACTTCAAGTCTACTCATGAAGGTCGTATGCATGCATTTGTGGACACGATATGCACATGACCACAGCGCTTGGTCTCTTGGATCAGATGCTTCAAGTACAGCCTAAAAATAACATGCTCTTCCTCTTCCAGCCGGCTGAAGAAAAATGAAGCTGGTGGTATGCTTATATATGAAGATGGTGCCTTTGGAGATTGGTTGCCAGATGAGTTCTATGGCCTTCACGTCCGTCCAGATTTCAAGGTAGGTGATATTGCGACTAACACAAGCACCCTTTTGCTGGGACTTGTGAAGTCCTCGTTACTTTCAAGGGGAAAGGTGGACATGCGGCCTTTCCACATGAGGCCAATGATGCCCTTTGTAGCAGCTTCTTACTTTATTACTCAGGTGCAAACGATTGTTAGTCGTAATGTTGACCCTATCCAGGGTGGGGTAGTTACCTTTGGTTCGTTCCATGCAGGAACTACTAATAATGTTATCGCTGAAACTGCAGAGGTTTATGGAACTATTCGTACCCTTACTCAGGAAATGAGTCTCCCTTATCCAGAAGCGCGTGCGTCAGATTGCAGAAGGCGTGGCAGCTAGCTTTGGTATGGAAGTGGATATCATGTTGAAACAAGGTGGTTATCTTCCTGTGGAAAACAATCCAGCCTTGGCCAAAGAGTTGATGACTTTCTTTGATGCTAGCCCAGAGGTCAACCTGATCGATTGTCCACCAGCTATGACTGGAGAGGACTTTGGTTATTTGCTTAGTAAGGTTCCAGGTGTCATGTTCTGGTTGGGAATCGACACGCCATATGCACTTCACCATCCTAAGATGAGTCCAAATGAAGATGCCCTCGCTTTTTGCAGTGGCTGAAATTGGAAAATTCCCTTAAACACAAGGCAGAAGCCTAACCATAGTTGATACAGCTAAAAAATCTACCAAGTCTGACTTTTTGGTAGCTTTTTTGTTATATGATAAACCTATGAAAAATGAACTTAGAAAAACAGTCTTGGCTCAGTTAACTTCACAAGAACCTGAGACTAAGGCTAAGATAGATAAACATCTTTTGGAGCAATTGATTGCCTTACCTGCTTATAAAGATGCCCAGGTGATTGCGACTTATTTGTCTTTTTCCTCATGAATATGACACCAGTCTTTTAATCAATCAGGCTTTAAAGGATGGTAAACGACTGTTGATTCCTAAAACATATAAACAAGGTCGAATGATTTTTTTGTGGATTATGATCCAGATAATCTTGTTGCAACCTCTTTTGGCTTGATGGAACCTGCGTCTGATTTGGCTGTGGAAAATCAGAGATTGATTTGATTCATGTGCCAGGAGTAGTTTTAATGATGAAGGCTATCGCATTGGTTACGGAGCAGGTTACTATGACCGCTATTTGTCTGATTTTTGAAGGGGAGACCGTTAGTACGGTTTATTCTTGCCAGAAACATGATTTTCAACCAGACAACTATGATATACCTGTTAAGGAGGTCGTTACATGCAAGTAAATGAGTGGAAAAAATACCCAGCAACCTATCTATTGTTGGGGCTTACGACGTTGACTTTTATCTGTCAATATCTTTTAAACGGCTTTCAAGCGACCTCGCCTTTGAGCCTTTTTAAGATGGGGGCTATGTACGGTGCTTTTTTGTTCGGTACAGCCCACTGAACCTCTGTCTCTTGTAACACCAATTTTTGTGCATATAGGTGTTGAGCATTTTCTATTTAATATGCTTACTCTTTACTTTATGGGGAAAAAATGGCTGAGCAGATTTTTGGGACTCTACGTTTTCTAGGGCTTTATTTGTTAGCTGGTGTTATGGGAAATGCCTTTACCTTACTTTTTACGCCTAATGTTATTGCAGCTGGTGCTTCGACATCCTTGTTTGGACTTTTTGCGGCTGTTGTGATTCTTGGTTATTACAGTCATAGTCCTTTACTTAATCAGTTAGGTCGCAATTACTTGGCTTTGATTGTTATTAACTTAATTTTCAACCTTTTTACACCTAGTGTTGGGATTACAGGCCATCTCGGTGGTTTAGTTGGTGGTGCTCTTGCAGCTATCTTTTTGGCCAACAAGGTCGAAAGTCGCTTATTTAGTAAAGGTTGGCGTTCTACAGCTCTTTTTTGACCTACATTTTACTATTGCTGATTCTTCTAGGATTCACTTATTTTTTAAGTCATATGAAAAATCCATCGAATGTCATGTTCGATGGATTTTATATTAGTCTTTTTTAGCTGGTTTGCCTTCAAGTTTGTGACCCAAGTCAATGAGGTATTGCTTGAGGTCATCTTTAATTTGAGGATGTTTAAGCGCATAATCGATAGACGTTTTCATGAATCCGAATTTGTCACCGACATCATAACGGTCTCCAGTAAATTCGCGAGCAAAGACGCGTTGTGTCTTGTTAAGTTTATCGATAGCATCAGTCAATTGGACTTCATTTCCAGCACCTGGTTCTTGAGTTTCCAAAATACCGAAAATTTCAGGTGTTAGAAGGTAACGCCCGAGGATAGCAAGATCACTTGGTGCATCCTCTGGATTTGGTTTTTCAACGAAAGTTTCAACGCTATAACGTCCATTTTCACCTTTGCCTTGAGGGGCGATGACACCATAAGAAGAAACTTCTTCGTGTGGTACAGGCATAACTGCAATGGTTGATGCGTGTGTTTCCTCATAATCGTTAATGAGCTGTTTAGTCAATGGTACAGCTTTATCGTTAGTGATATCCATAAGGTCATCACCAAGCATGACAACGAATGGCTCATTTCCGACAAATGCTTTGGCTTGAAGAACAGCATCTCCAAGGCCACGTGGGTGGCTTTGGCGGATAAAGTGGAGGTTAATAGCAATTTGTGTTCTCATTTTTTATCTATATTATACACATATTTTTATAGAAAGTCAAACAAATTACTGTGTTTATACTATGCAAAAGGAGAATAACTATGATTATACTTTTAGATGCAATGGGAGGAGATAACGCACCTGATGCTAATATAAAAGGAGCCGTCGCAGAATAAATCAAATTAATGCTGAACTATGGCTTATTGGAAAAGAAGAAGTAATTAAAGCAAAATTAAAGTAATTTTATAACAAAACAGCCGAGGAAATTTCTCCAAGACTAAAAATTCAAAATGCTACAGAAACAATAGAAATGGAAGATACCCCTACACTTGCAATTAAACACAAGAAAGATTCTTCTATGGTTGTTGGTTTCAATCTTTTAAAAGAAGGAAAAGGTGACGTGTTTATTTCAGCTGGAAATTCCGGTGCACTTCTTACAGGTGCAACTTTATTAGTTGGCAGAATTAAAGGTGTTGATAGACCTGCACTTGCCGGAATTCTTCCATCATATCATAAGAGATTGGTTTTGATGGATTGCGGTTCTAATACAAATTGTAAGCCTATTAATTTATTACAATTTGCACAAATGTCTACTATTTACATACGCGATGCTTTAGGAGTTGAAAATCCTGCAATAGGTCTTTTAAACATTGGTACAGAAGAGACTAAAGGAAATGAATTAGTACGTGAAAGCTACAATTTACTAAAAGAAAAATCACCAGAATTAGGAATTAATTTTGTAGGAAATGTTGAAGGAAGAGATGCATTCTCTGGAAAAATTGATGCAATTATAGCCGATGGATTTACTGGAAATATTTTCTTAAAAACTGTTGAAGGAATGGGAAAATTCATAAAAAAATCTTTAATCGAGAGCCTAAAGAAAAACTTCTTATCCATGTTAGGATCTGTTCCAGCACTCCCTTCACTTAATAGATTTAAGAAAATGATGGATTATAAAGAATACGGTGGTGCATTGTTCTTA
>VOFC01002705.1_pt1 | contig 15404 bp, 30 predicted proteins | sample 5384161 | NCBI WGS metagenome assembly VOFC01 (sample SAMN12384722, study PRJNA508395) | human gut metagenome | isolation source: healthy gut B | host: Homo sapiens | reverse complement strand
GATAATGACATCCGGATCAAAGGTAAATGCGAATGGGGACATCCGGCGGTTTGCGATTACAGACGGTGTATTGCAGGGATTTCCAATCGCACGTCATGCATACGAAGACTTGAGACTAAAAGAAGATGATCCATTTAAGATCATTTATGGGGTAGAAGGATATTTCGTTGATGACCTTGGAGATTTGATCATTGATTCAAAAAGGGCAGTCACTAATGGACAGTTATGTTGTATTCGATATTGAGACAACAGGATTTAACAGTGTCAATGACCGAATTATAGAAATTGGTGCTGTCAGAGTCATTGGAGGAGAGATTAAAGAAACATTCAGTGAATTTGTCAATCCAGAGTGCCCAATTCCATATAAGATCACACAGCTGACAACAATCACAGATGATATGGTAAAAGATGCGGGAACGATCGAAGATATTCTTCCACAGTTTTTAAAATTCTGTGCGGGATCTGTTTTGGTTGCACATAACGCAGGATTTGATACAGGGTTTATCCGCGAAAATGCGAAAAAGGTTGAATCTGCCATATGATTATACAGTCGTAGATACACTAGGACTTGCAAGATGTTTGATGGGACATCTTGGTAAATTTACATTGGATAATATCTGTAAACATTTAAATATTATACTGAAACACACCATAGAGCAGTTGATGATGCAACAGCAACAGGAAAGATTTTTGTAGAATTCATTTCTATGTTAAAAGAAAAAGATATTACAGATCTAGATCAGGTCAACGAATTTGCAAATGATAATGTCGATCTAATCAAAAAGGACGCATGTATCATGGAATTATTCTGGTTAAGAATAATACAGGGCGTGTTAATTTAAACCGCTTGGTATCAGAATCACATTTAAATTACTTTAACCGTCGCCCAAGAATGCCAAAGTCTCTGATCAATAAATATAGAGATGGATTGATCATTGATCTGCATGTGAAGCAGGAGAATTATATCAGGCATTGCTTGATGAACGCTCAGATGAAACGATTGCCAATATTGTATCATTTTTATGACTATCTGGAGATTCAGCCAGTTGGAAAACAATGAATTTATGATTGAATCCGAACGAGTGGAGAATGTGAATTCATTGAAGATATTCAGAAATTGAATCAAAAGATCGTGGATCTTGGAGAACAATTCCATAAGCCGGTTGTTGCGACATGTGATGTACATTTTCTAAATCCAGATGATGCAATCTATCGTTCTATTTTATTAGCTGGAAAAGGATTTAAAGATGCTGACCAGCAGGCACCACTTTATTTTAGGACAACACAGGAGATGTTAGATGAGTTTGCGTATCTTGGAAGTGAGAAAGCCAAAGAAGTTGTCATAACAAACACGAATAAGATCAATGATATGATTGAAAATATTTCTCCAATCCATCCGGATAAATGCCCGCCGGTAATCCCAGATTCAGACAAAACATTAAGAGAAATCTGTTATAATAGAGCACATGAGATTTATGGAGATGATCTTCCCAGAACGAGTGACAAGTCGTTTGGAAAAAGAATTAAACTCTATTATTGGAAATGGATATGCGGTAATGTACATCATCGCACAGAAATTGGTATGGGATTCGAATGACCATGGGTATCTGGTAGGATCACGAGGATCGGTAGGATCTTCCTTTTGCAGCAACGATGTCAGGGATCACGGAAGTAAATCCGTTGCCAGCACATTATATCTGTCCAGAATGTCATTTTGTGGATTTTGACTCAGAACAGGTGCAAAAATATGCGAAGATGGGTATGTCAGGTTTTGACATGCCAGATGCATACTGTCCAAAGTGTGGAGCAAAGATGACGAAAGAAGGACAGGATATCCCGTTTGAGACATTCCTTGGGTTTAAAGGAAATAAAGAGCCTGATATCGACTTAAACTTCTCTGGAGAATATCAGGGAAAAAGCACATGCTTATGTAGAAGTTATCTTTGGAAAAGGAAAAGCATTCCGAGCGGGAACGATCGGTACACTGGCAGAGAAAAACAGCCTATGGTTATGTGTTGAAATATCTGGAAGAACGAGGAATCAGTAAACGTCGTTGTGAAATAGAGAGATTAGCACTTGGATGTACTGGGAGTTAAGAGAACAACTGGTCAGCATCCGGTGGAATCATTGTAGTACCGCATGATAAAAGAAATTTATGATTTTACAGCGGTACAACATCCAGCCAATGATATGAATACACCGATCATCACACACATTTTGAATACCATTCGATTGACCAGAACCTATTAAAACTTGATATTCTGGGACATGACGATCCATCTATGATCCGAAGAATGGAAGATATCACAGGAATTGATGCACAGACGATCCCAATGGACGATAAAGGTGTTATGGGATTATTTCATGGAACAGAAACCTTAGGGATCACACCAGAAGATATTGATGGGACACCGCTTGGATCACTTGGAGTTCCGGAATTTGGGACAGACTTTGTAATTCAAATGCTTCAGGATACGCATCCACAGAGCTTTTCTGATCTTGTTCGTATTTCTGGCCTGTCCCACGGTACAGACGTATGGCTTGGAAATGCACAGACATTGATCGAGAATGGAGATGCGGTTATTTCCACAGCAATCTGTTGTCGAGATGATATCATGGTATATCTGATCAATCAGGGATTGGAACAGGAAGCGTCATTTAAGATCATGGAAGGAGTCCGAAAAAGGAAAGGGACTTACAGATGAACAAGAACAGATGATGAGAGATCACAATGTGTACCAGATTGGTATATCTGGTCTTGTAAACAGATCAAATATATGTTCCCGAAAAGCCCATGCGGCAGCGTATGTTATGATGGCATGGAGGATCGCATGGTATAAGGTTTATCACCCATTGGCATATTATGCAGCATTTCAGTATTCGAGCGAAAGGCATTTTCTTATGAAGATATGTGTCTTGGAAAAGAACGTTTGGATGAAAAAGATGAGTATTATTAAGAATACACCAAAACACGAAGTTAAAAATGCAGATCTTGATCTGTTACGAGAAATGAAGATTGGTGGATGAAATGCATGCAAGAGGCTATGAGTTCTGGCCACTGGATATTTACAAGGCAAAGGCAAAAGATTTTCAAGTGATCGATGGAAAGATCATGCCAGCACTTACCAGTATTGATGGAATGGGTGAAAAAGCGGCACAGCAGGTAGAAGAAGCAGCCAAAGGAGAACCATTTACATCCTTGGAAAACTTTAGAAACAGAACAAAAGCACCACAAGCATGTATCGAGAAAATGAAAGAACTTGGAATTATGGGGAGATCTATCAGATACTGATCAGTTAAGTTTCGATTTTCTTTGATAATATATGAAAAAACTCTTGTCAAGAGATATTTTTTTCATGTTAAACTAAATATAGCTTAAGAAAAAATGACTTAGGAGTGGGCATATGTCCACTCCTATTTTGTGTAACAATGAAGAAATAACACTACAAAAAAAAGGGTTGATACATTGGCAAGACGAGTTGATATTGAAACAAAACAGAAGAACTGGTATTACCGATCATTGAAGCCAACAATTTTTGAACTGGTGGATGTAGAATATGTCAAAAAGAAGGAGCAAACTGGTATTTAAGAGTTTACGCAGACAAAGAAGGTGGAATTGCAATTGATGACTGCGTCCTGATCAGCAGAAGCTTAGAAGAGAAACTGGATGCAGAAGATTTTATCGAAGATGCATATATTTTAGAAGTAAGTTCTCCAGGACTTGGAAGACCACTAAAAAAGAAAAAAGATTATGTAAGAAGTGTCGGAAAGTCCATTGACATCAAGCTTTATAAAGCAATTGATAAGCAAAAAGGAATTTACTGGTATTTTAAAAGAAAACATGGAAGATCAGATTGTACTAACAATCGAAGATCAGGATATTACATTTGAGAAAAAAAGAGCATTGCAAGTGCTCGTTTGTCGTTAGATTTTTAAGGAGGAAGAAAGAGAATGAGTGAATTAATTGCGGCATTAAATCAGTTGGAGAAGGAAAAAGGTATTGATAAAGACGTTATCATGGAAGCCATTGAAAATTCCCTGCTTGCTGCATGTAAAAGAGATTTTGGAAGTGCAGATAACGTTGTAGTTAATATGGATCGTGAAACAGGAGATATTTATGTTTATGCGATCAAAGAAGTTGTAGACGAAGTTTATGATCCTGCACTGGAGATCAGTCTTGGAAAAGCAAAGGCAATCGATCAGAACTTTAAATCTTGGAGATACTGTAAGAATTGAAATCACACCAAAAGATTTCGGACGTATTGCAGCAATGCATGCAAGAAGCGTTATTGTTCAGAAAATCAAAGAAGAAGAAAGAAGAGTTGTATATGATCATTTCTACTGCAAAGAAAAAAGATATCGTAACAGGTGTTGTTCAGCGTTATGTTGGAGAGAATGTAAGTGTAAGCTTAGATGACAAAAACAGATGCTCTGTTAATGAAATCTGAACAGATCAGAGGTGAAGTGTTCAAACCAACAGAGAGAATCAAACTTTATATTGTAGAAGTAAAAGAAACAAATCGTGGACCACGTATTCTTGTTTCAAGAACACATCCAGATCTTGTAAAACGTTTATTTGAGAAAGAAGTTGCGGAAATTCAGGATGGAACAGTAGAGATCAAAAACATTGTGCGTGAAGCAGGATCAAGAACAAAGATGGCTGTATGGTCCAATGATAAGAATGTAGATCCAGTTGGAGCATGTGTTGGATTAAATGGTGCCAGAGTAAACGCAATCGTCAAATGACTTAAAAGGTGAGAAAATCGACATCATCAATTGGAATGAAGATCCTTGTGTATTCATCGAGAATGCATTAAGTCCATCAAAAGTTGTTTCTGTGGCAGTTGATGTAGAAGAAAAAGAGTGCAGAAGTTGTAGTTCCAGATTATCAATTATCATTAGCAATTGGTAAAAGAAGGACAGAATGCGAGACTAGCTGCAAGATTAACAGGCTATAAGATTGACATTAAGAGTGAATCACAGGCAGCCCAAGAAGCAGCAAAAGTCAGTGAAGAACCAGAGGCAGATGATTTTGAGATTGAAGAAGATCTTTTTAATGAAGAGATCAATGATGATTTCGTAGAAGATGTAGAGAATACAGAAGAAGCTGTTGAAGATTTTGATGCAGAGGATATTGAAGAATAGGAAATATCAGCAGGTGATAAAATGAATCGAAAAATTCCAACAAGAAATGTATCGGGTGCGGTGAATTAAAAGAAAAGAATCAATTAGTCCGGATCGTAAGATCAAAAAGAAGGCGAGATTAGTCTTGATATGACTGGAAAAAAAATGGGAGAGGGGCATATATATGCCCTGATCCACAGTGTCTAAAACAAGCATTTAAGAAAAAAGGACTAGATCGTTCTTTTAAGATAGGAGTACCGGAATCGGTCTATGAGACATTAAAAAAGGAGATGGAAGAACTTTATGAATAAAGGATTATCTCTTCTAGGTCTTGCATTTAGATCAGGAAATCTGGTCAGCGGAGAATTTGCCACAAGAGAAGCAGTCAGGAAAAAGGCAGCGACTCTTGTCATTGTAGCCAATGATGCTTCCGATAATACAAAAAGATGTTTGCGAATCAGTGTAAACATTATCAAGTACCTTTTTTATTGCTGGGGATTAAAAGAAGAGCTTGGGCATGCGATCGGGAAGGAGTTTCGAGCGTCGATCGCAGTGACTGATCAAGGTTTTGCAGATGCTCTTTTAAAACAGCTTGATAAATAAAAATCGCAGGAGGTATATTTATGGCAAAATTCAGAGTTTATGAAATTGCAAAAAAATATAATAAAGACAATAAAGAAATTTTAGAAATTTTGAAAGCCAATCATGTAGAAGTGAAAAACCATATGAGTACCATAGGAGATGAGCAGATCAAAATGATTGAGAATGCGTTGAAACCAAAGAAAGAAGCAAAACAGGATCATAATTCAAAGAAACAGGAAAATTCAAAAAGAAAAGATAATAAAAAAAGCACAGAATATGGAAAAGAAAAATAATAAAAAACTCAGGAAGTAAAGAACAATAAAAAATTCAATTCAAAAAAAATAATGATGGGGATAAAAAGATCTTAAGAAAAGATAATCCTCAGAACTCTCAGAAGTTTGGGAAAAATAATAAAAAGAATAAGAAATTTAACAATAAAAAAACCAGAACCAGAATCAGAGCATAAGAAAAAAAAAAAACATCAGGACCTGGTGCCTTTATTAAACCAGAACCAGTAAAGAAAACCGGAAGTAGATCCAAATGCGCCAGTAAAGATTCCTCCAGTATTAACATTGAAAGAACTTGCAGATGCATTATCTATTCCCTGCAAATGATATCATTAAGAAATTACTGATCAGCGGAGCTGGAATGTTAAATGTAAACTCTACCACCAGTTGTCTGCGTTATGGGACACGTTGATCATGGTAAGACTTCTTTACTTGATGCAATCCGTTCTTCTCTCATGTTACAACAGGAGAAGCAGGTGGTATCACACAGAAGATTGGTGCTTACCAGGTAAATGTAAATGGTAATCTTATTACATTCCTTGATACTCCGGGTCATGAAGCATTTACAGCTATGAGAATGCGTGGTGCTCAGGCTACAGATATTGCTATTCTTGTTGTAGCTGCAGATGATGGTGTAATGCCACAGACAATAGAGGCTATTAACCATGCAAAGGCAGCAGGTGTTGAGATCATTGTTGCGATCAATAAGATTGATAAAGAAAGCGCTAACATTGAGAGAGTAAAACAGGAACTGATCGAATATGAATTGGTACCAGAAGACTGGGGTGGAAGCACGATCTTTTGTTCCAGTATCTGCACATACTAAGAGAAGGAATCGATGAATTATTAGATATGGTTTCTTTAACAGCAGAAGTTTTGGAATTAAAAGCAAATCCAAATCGTAAAGCAAGAGGTATTGTCTTAGAAGCACAACTTGATAAAGGCCGTGGACCAGTTGCAACTGTCCTAGTACAGAAAGGTACATTCATGTTGGTGATGCAGTAGCAATCGGTTCTGCTATGGTAAAGTTCGAGCAATGATTGATGACAAAGGAAAACGTATTAAAACAGCAGGACCATCTACACCAGTTGAGATCTTAGGTTTAATGATGTTCCAAATGCTGGAGAAATTATTATGGTTGCAGATAGCGAAAAAGAAGCAAGATCCGTAGCAGAGAAATTTATTGCTTAGGACGTGAAAAAAAGTTATCTGAGACAAAACAGCAGTTATCTCTTAGATGATCTGTTTAACAGATTCAGGCAGGTAAGTGTCAAAGAATTAAATATCATTGTAAAGGCCGATGTACAGGGATCTGTAGAAGCTGTAAAACAGAGTCTTGTAAAGCTTTCTAATGATGAAGTTGTAGTTAAGGTTATTCATGGTGGTGTAGGTGCCATTAACGAATCTGATGTAATCTTAGCTTCTGCATCTAATGCAATCATCATCGGATTTAATGTACGTCCAGAACCAGCAGCTAAAGATGCAGCAAGTGCAGAGAAAGTAGACCTTCGTCTGTATCGTGTCATCTACAATGCGATTGAAGATATTGAAGCAGCTATGAAGGGTATGCTGGATCCTGTATACGAGGAGAAAGTTACAGGACACGCAGAAGTACGACAGATCTTCAAAGCTTCTGGAGTTGGAACAATTGCAGGTTCTTATGTATTAGATGGAACATCCAACGTGGAAAAAAAGATGCGGTGTAAAAGAAGTTCGCAGCAGGATTTGAATGCGGTCTTGTTATGGAAAACTTTAATGACATCAAAGAAGGAGATCAGATCGAATCATTTATTATGGAAGAGGTCCCAAGATAATTTCCTGAAGGGAGTAGCAATATGAGAAAAAACAGCATTAAAAATACAAGGATCAATGGTGAAGTTCAGAGAGAATTAAGCCGTATCATCAGCAGAGAGATCAAAGATCCAAGAATTGCACCAATGACATCTGTCGTTGATGCCGTTGTGACATCGGATCTGAAACAGTGCAAAGCATATATCAGTGTTCTTGGAAATGATGAAGAAAAAGAAGAAAAACAATGAAAGGTTTAAACAGTGCGGTAGGTTATATCCGCCGAGAACTTGCACACTCTATTAATTTAAGAAATACACCAGAGATTACATTTATTTTAGATGATTCCATTGAATATGGAGTAAATATGTCAAAGAAGATAGATGAATTAAATCATGGGAGTGGGAATGAAACACTTTAATGAACAGATTTCAAAGGCTAAAACAATTGCCATTACAGGACACATCCATCCGGATGGAGACTGTATTGGCAGTTGCCTTGCCTTAAAACAGTATATTTTAGATAATTATTCTGGGAAGAAAGTTGATGTTTATTTAGAATCGATCAGTACAGAGTTTCGTTTTTTTAAGTCATGCGCAGGAGATCATCACGGAGTCGAAAGATGATGAAAGCTATGATCTGTTTTTTTTTTTTTAGATTGTGGCTCTGAAGATCGTTATGAACCATTTGCAACAATGGTCAGATGTGCAAAAACATTGATCGGAATCGATCATCATATCAGTAATGATGGATTTGGGGACTTTTATAAGATCGATCCACAGGCGAGTGCAACTTGTGAAGTTTTGTGCCAGATTTTTGAAGAGGATAAGATTTCAAAAGAATGTGCCCAGTGCCTATACACAGGAATTGTGCATGATACCGGAGTGTTTAAGCATTCAAATACAACACGTAAAACGATGGAATATGCAGGAATGTTACTGGAGAAAGGTGTTTCAACTACAAAGATCATTGATGAGACATTTTATCAGAAAACATTTGTACAAAATCAGTTGTTAGGAAAAGCATTATTAAAAAGTCAACTTTATGCAGATGGACAGATTATTATTTCGAATCTTTCAGAACAAGATTTTGAAAGAGCTTCATGCATCAACATCCGACAGTGATGGGATCATTGATCAGCTGCGAATTACAAAAGGTGTGGAAGCAGCAATTTTTCTATATCCGATCGAAAATGGCTATAAAGTAAGTATGCGTTCGAATGAGAAAGTTAAGGTTTCAGAGATTGCTAAAACACATGGAGGTGGAGGACATATCCGTGCAGCAGGATGTTCCATGAAAGGAACATTGAAAGGACATTCAAGAATATGATCATAAATGAGATCACAAAACAATTATAAGACAGAGGTTTTTATGTACAACGGATTATTGAATATATATAAAGAAAAAGATTTTACATCGCATGATGTTGTTGCAAAACTTCGAGGGATCTTGCGTCAGAAAAAGATTGGTCATACAGGGAACTTTGGATCCAAATGCAGAAGGTGTATTGCCGGTCTGTCTTGGAAAAGGGGAACAAAATTATGCGATATGTTAACAGGAACGAAAGAAACAGTATAAGGTAAGCTTTGTGTTTTGAAAAAGAGACAGACACAGAAGATATATGGGGAACTGTTACGAAAACACATGAACCGTTAAAACAAGATGCACCGATCAAAGATACGATCTTGTCTTTCGTTGGAGAATATGATCAGGTACCACCTATGTATTCTGCAAAAAAATTAATGGAAAGAAGCTGTATGAACTTGCCAGAGAAGGAAAAATTATCGAGCGCAAACCAGAACGGATCAAATCTATGATATTTCAAATATTGAAATTTCTTATCCAGAAGTTACAATGACAGTTACATGCAGCAAAGGTACATATATCCGAAGTCTTTGCAGGGATATTGGACATAAGCTTCAAAATGGAGCGTGCATGACAAAGTTAGTCCGTACAAAATCCAGTGGTTTTCAATTAAGAATATGCTCATACATTATCAGAGATTGAGGAAGTAGTGAAAACTGGAAAAATCGAAGAATGGATTATTCCAATTGAAAAGGTTTTTCTAAATATCAAAAGGAACTGTAAAAAAAATACTATGATAAGGTTTTATTTAACGGAAACCCTTTGAAAAGGATGTTTTCTTCGAAATAGATCTCGATACAACAAAGAAACTTCGGGTATATGATGAAAGATGAACAGTTTATCGGAATATATTACTGGAAAAAAAATATGTTTTTCCCAGATAAGATTTTTTTATGACAACAACCAATGAGAGGAAGCCATGGAATACATTCATAATACAGAACAATTTCAATTTCATAATACAGTGGTAGCCCTTGGAAAATTTGACGGAATGCATAAAGGTCATCAGCTGATTTTTGATGAACTGATCAAATATAAGCAAATGGGATATCAGGCGGCTGTTTTTTCTTTTTTTTGACCGTCCACCACTTAATATGTTAAAACACAAACATATGAAGTGATCTACACGACCAACGAAAAAATAAAACTTCTTGCAAGAAGAGGAATTGATATTTATATCGAACATCCATTTACAGATGAATTCTCGCATTTATCACCAGAAGATTTTGTGATCAAAGTACTTCTTGAAAAAACAGGAATGAAAGTTTTAGTTGTTGGTGATGATTGTGGGTTTGGTTATAAACGTCAAGGAAACGTAGAATTACTTGAACGGATGTCCAAAGGAATATGATTTTAAATTGATCGTTATTCCCAAACTTGAATTAGAAGGGAGAAATTGTATCAAGCACAAGAATCCGTCATTTGCTATCTGAGGGTAAAGTGGAGGAAGCTAATCGTCTGATGGAAGATCCGTTTATGATCTGTGGATCTGTAGTTCATGGAAATCATATGGGGAGCAGAAGTACTTCAGATGCCAACAGCGAATCAGATTCCATTGGAGGATAAATTATTGCCTCCAAATGGAGTATATGTTTCAAGAATCCATTATAAAGATGAAACGTATTACGGAATTAGTAATGTTGGAGTAAAGCCAACGATTGAAGGAAAGAAACATATGGGAGTTGAAACATATATTTTAGATTTCCATAAGAATATCTATCATAAAGAAATAGAAGTTGAATTTATTGTGTTTTTAAAAAGACCAGAAATGAAATTTGATTCTCTAGAATCTTTAAGCCAGCAGATGCATGAGGATGCAGAATTTGCAAAAGATATGCAAAAGAACATTATGGATATGAAGCATAATTGAACATAAAATGTACAATTTTTCTTTTAAAAATCATTTATTTGTAGTATAATATTCATAACAAAGAATAACTTGAATATTTTATCCTTTGGGGAAAGGGAGCGATTCATATGAGTACTAACACAATTATTACAATCGAACGACAATATGGAAGCGGAGGACACTTGATTGGAGAGAAGCTTGCCGAAAGTTTAGGAATCCCTTTTTATGACAGTGAACTGATTAAAGTTGCTGCAAAAGGAAAGCGGCATTTGTGAAGAGATCTTTGAAAGTTTTGATGAAAAACCAACGACTAGTTTTCTTTACTCTCTGGTAATGGATCCTTATTCATTAGGATACAATTCCAATTCTTTTGACTTGCCATTGAATCATAAGGTGTTTTTTGGCAGCTTTTTGATACGATTAAGGAAACTGGCATCAAAGGGACCTTGTGTGTTCGTTGGAAGATGTGCAGATTATGCGTTAGAAGACTTTTGATAATTGCATCAGTGTATATGTACATGCACCATTTGAGGATCGTATCAAACGAATTGAGAATGAATATGGAATTCCGAATGGAAAGAGCAAAGAGATGCTGATGAAGAAAGATAAACAACGTTCCAGCTATTACAACTATTACAGTTCTAATAAGTGGGGGGATGCAAAATCATATGATCTTTGCTTAAACAGCAGTTATTTAGGAATTGATGGAAGTGTTGATCTGATCAAGAAAAAGTAATTGCAATGAAAGAATCAGAGAAGTAATCAACAATATAAGATGATTTTAAAGGCCGTATTATTTTTAATATGGTCTTTTTTTTGAGGGCATTTTGAATCTTTTTATCGTATTTTAAGCTGCAAATTATAAGAGAGTATATTGTTTTGTCGAAAGATGTGTTAAAATAGAAAAATTTAAGTCGTTTGCACTCCGTGGTAATGTTATGGATATGGCAGTCGGTGTATTGATCGGTGGTGCTTTTTCAGGAATTGTTACATCACTTACAGATAATTTTATTCAGCCGATTATAAAATTGGTTATGACAGGAAAAGTATACACATTAGAAGAGATTTCAGGATATGCATCTGCATTTGGATCTTCTGTTGTGAATTTTCTGATCATGGCGTTTATCTTATTTTGTCTTTTAAAAGCAATGAATAAGGTCATGTCATTTGGTTCAAAACCAGAGGAACCTGCACAGCCAACTACAAAAAATCTGTCCGTTTTGTATGAGTGAGATTGATATTCGTGCGACAAGATGTCCTCATTGTACATCCGTGCAGCCAGAGAGCGAAGCAGATCAGAAATAGAAAAAGAGTATAAAATGAAAGTAACAATTATACATGGGCAAAGTCATAAAGGTTCTACATATCATATTTCCAAAATTCTGGCAGACAAGATTGGCGGGGAAGTCAAGGAGTTTTTTCTGCCAAGAGATTTTGGGGAATTCTGTATTGATGTACACAATGTTTTCGTAAATCCGAGACATTATGTCCACATTATGAAAAGATCAATCCATTAACAGAAGCACTTGATGAAGCAGATGTATTGATTTTTGAAAGTCCAGTGTATGTTTATCATGTGACTGGTTCTATGAAAGCGTTTTTTAGATCATTATGGTTATCGATGGATGTTGCATAGACCAGAAGAATCAATGTTTCACAAACAGGCGGTATGTATATCAACAGCTGCTGGTGCAGGAATGAAGAGTACAAATAAAAAGATATGGCAGACAGCTTTTTTTACTGGGGAGTGCCAAAGGTATATAAATACGGTGTTCGTGTTATGGCAACTTCGTATAAAGACATAAAACCAAAAATAAAAGCAAAAATTGAAAAAGATACAAATAAAATGGCATATCAGATTAAGAAGAATGCTGGACATGTGAAAACAGGAATAAAGACAAAGATTTGCTTTTATTTTATGAGAATGCTTCATACCAGAGGCTGGGATGAGGCCGACCTTTGCCTATTGGAGTAAAAAAGGCTGGGATCGAGAAAAAGACCTTGGAAGAACAACAAAGGAGTGTGACATTAAATGAAATTAAAAAAATTAACAATATCTGCCATGTTGGTGGCAGTTGCAGTCGTATTATCATCATTTTCAATCCCGATCGGACCGAGCAGATGCTTTCCTATCCAACATTTATGCAACGTGCTGGCTGCAGTGTTTCTAGGCCCTGTATATGGAGTTTCTATGGCATTTTGCACAGCACTGATCAGAAATCTACTCGGAACAGGAAGCCTGCTTGCGTTCCCTGGAAGTATGGTTGGGGCATTTGTCAGTGCTATGATTTTTAAATATACAAGATCTAAGATTGGTGCATATCTTGGAGAAGTGATTGGAACAGGGATTTTAGGTGGAATGCTTTTGCTATCCGATCGCATCCATGATGATGGGACAGAAAGCAGCTTTTATTTTACATTTGTAGGGCCATTCCTTGCAAGTACGCTTTGTGGGACTGTGATCGCAGCTGTGATCATTACAGCATTGTATAAATCAAAAGCGGTCCGTTTGATCGAAAATATATAGACTAAACATTTAAAGGAGCGTTCGAAGGAGTTACGGGCATAAGGAATTAAGATACAGGAGATATTTCATGGAAAGAGACTTAACGACTGGAAGTATTGAAGGAATATTTTGAAATTTTCACTTCCGTATTTTTGTCATATTTTTGCAGACTTTATATGGAATAGCGGATTTGTTTATTATTGGACAATTTAATGGAGTTGCTAGCACAACCGCTGTTTCTATTGGAAGTCAGGTAATGCATATGATCACGGTTATGATCGTTGGAATTGCGATGGGGACTACCGTTATGATCGGTAAATCCGTAGGTGCAAAACAAAAAAGAAAGAAACTTCAAAGATCATTGGAAATACTGTCAGTTTGTTTGTATGTCTTTCTGTTGTACTTACAGTGGTGTTATTATTTTTGTTCATCCAATTGTTCGTATCATGTCAACACCGCAACAGGCAGTAGAAGGAACAACCGCATATTTAACCATATGTTTTGCAGGGAATTCCTTTGATCACTGCATATAATATCATCAGTTCCATTTTCAGGGGATTGGGAGATTCAAAAAGTCCAATGTATTTTATAGCAGTTGCTTGTGGAGTGAATATCGTTCTGGATTATGTTTTTATTGGAGGACTTCATTTTGGAGCTTCAGGTGCAGCACTTGGAACTACGTTAGCACAGACGATCAGTGTGATCGTTGCACTTATTGCAATTCGGAAGAAAGATACTGGTATTTCATTAAAACGCAGTGATTTAAAACCAGAAGGAAAAACATTGAAGAATATTTTAGGGATTGGAATTCCAATTTCCTTGCAAGATGGGTTTATACAGATTTCCTTTATTGTAATTACGATCATTGTAAATCAAAGGGATTAAATGATGCTGCAGCTGTAGGAATCGTTGAAAAAAGATCATCAGTTTTTGTATTTTTAGTGCCATCTTCTATGCTGTCAGCAGTTTCTGCGATTGCAGCACAAAATATTGGCGCTGGAAAGATGAACGTGCAACAAAGACATTAAAATATGCGATTATGATTTCTATGAGTTTTGGATTATGTGTTGCAGTGCTGATGCAGTTTATTTCAAATTTTGTTGTGGGAATCTTTACAGTCGATACCATGGTTATTCACATGGGAAGCCAGTATATTCGAAGTTACATATGGGATTGCATTTATATATTTAAAAAAGAAGGAGAAGACTATGAGTATATTGATTAAAGATACAACAAAAAGAAGAACGAGCAAAAATCGTAGAGGAATCTATTGGAAATATTGCAGGTGCATGTGATGGGTGCAGTGTAGTATTGTGGAAAATGTATCAGGATTATATTGATGGAAAGAAAGAATTAAGACAGATCAACATGGAATTTCATGCAGGATACATTTCTGAAATAAGAAGATAATAAGGAGAATATAGATGGAAAGTAGAATAGCGATCATAGGAATTATCGTAGAAGACATAGATGCATCTTCAAAGGTAAATGAAATTTTACATGATTATGGAACGTATATTTTAGGACGAATGGGGATACCATATCATGAGAAAGGGGTTAACATTATCAGCATCGCTTGTTGACATACTGTATACAGCTATGGTAAGATAATCAACGTCGCTGAAAGAGCGGCAGGAAAAATATAACATCGGAGCTGATCTGGCTTCTGAAAAGAATAAAAAACTTCTTGACATAAGTGATCAGATGTGATAATCTATAAAAGTTGCTGACGGAGAACGATCAGAACAATAGAGATCGGATCTGAAAGAAAAGTAAAAAAGTTCTTGACAGATGAGGTCAGAAATGATATTATATAAAAGTTGTTGCAGAGCAGAACGAGTTCAGAACAACAAAATAAATCAAAAAAGTTCTTGACAAACAAAAAGAACTGTGATAAAATAAT
>VOFC01003323.1_pt1 | contig 15419 bp, 16 predicted proteins | sample 5384161 | NCBI WGS metagenome assembly VOFC01 (sample SAMN12384722, study PRJNA508395) | human gut metagenome | isolation source: healthy gut B | host: Homo sapiens | reverse complement strand
CTGCATCCTCAAAGATGTCTTTGAACATCCAGACGATTTCGATGCTGTCATGCCCATGAACATAGATAGCGGAGATTAGAGCATGAGCAAGCTCGTATGTAAGTCCTGCGCCTTTCTGGTATTCGCCGAGCACCGCATCAAGCCTTTCATCCGAACAGGGATGTTCAGAATCAAGCTCCTGCATCCGCTGATGACCTTGCTGGATTGCTTCTTCATTCTCAGACATCTTCGCGTCTGTTTCTGCTTTCCGCTTGAGATATTCAGCCTTTGTGATGCTGCCGGAAGTGTATTTCTCATACAGCCGGAGCTTCACTGCCTTGAGCTGTTCGGACTGCTTCTGCAAATCGCGGATTGCGTCCGCGCATTCTGTGATGGCAGATTTCCTGCGCTTGCTGATCTCATGCTCTTTGACAGCTTTCTTTTCGACCAGTGTGAGCATTTGCCCAATCGCTTTGTAAGCGTGTCCTCAATCCATGCCTCGCTGTATCTTTCACCAACCGGGCACTCCGTATCGCGGTCATGCGTTGAGTGGGTACACTGATAGAAATATCCACCCTCATTTCGGAGCTTTCGCCGGGTAAGGGCGCGTTTGCAGTTTCCGCAGCACACAAGACCTTGAGGGGATAATAGCGCAGATTCCTTTTGGATTCTTCTCGCCACCCCGGATGACTGCCTGAGCCAGCTCAAACTCTTCCTTGCTGACAATCGCTTCGTGCATCCCTTCGACGATGATCCAGTCCTCTTTCTTTTGAGAAATAGTTTTCCGAGAACCTACGCCGCCGGATTTTCGCTTGTGGCCGACCGTTGCCCCAGTGTAAACATAGCTCGTTAGGATCTTGTAGACCATAGAGGCCGTCCAGCTTATCTTTTCGCTCATGCAGCTATACTTTTTCTTGTCAGGATGTTTGCCTTTGAAATATTGCCCGGGCGTCGGGATATTATCATCGTTCAGGCCAAGGGCAATCTGTGAGGTATTCCGTCCTTTAAGGGCTTCGTTAAAGACCCTGCGCACGACCTCTGCGGCCTCCGGGTCAAGCTTGAGCTTGTTGCGGATTTCGGGATGAAGCACATAGCCGTAAGGAGCGTAGCCGCCCACATACTTGCCTTGCTTCATCATCTGGATTTTCGCGGTTGTCGTTTTGACAGAAAGATCCTTGCTGTATGCGGCATAGATGATGCTGCGCATGACAACCTCAAGGCCACCGGTTGTTCCCTTGTAATCGTCGCTGTCATAGCCGTCGTTGATGGAGATAAAGCGAACGCCCATGAACGGGAAGGTGCATTCGAGATAATTACCCGTCTCGATGTAATCACGAGAAAAGCGGGAAAAATCTTTGACGCAGATCAGGTTGATCTCCCCGTGCCGGACTTTCTCCATCATCGCCGAGAACTGAGGACGATGAAAATTTGTCCCGGTATAGCCATCATCCGCGAACTCAAGCCTCGGATATTTGGAAAGCATCGGATGCTTGTCAAGGTATCGGTTGATGAGCATACGCTGATTGCCGATGCTGTCACTTTCCGCTTTGCTTCCGTATCCGGTATCTTCATCAGCCATAGAGAGGCGGATGTAGATGCCGATTGTGTAGTCTTTGCTCATTTACATCGCCTCCTGTACTTCTTTGATACTCTGGATGGTCAACTCGTAGATGTCACCGTACTTCATGACCAGTTCCACAGCGCCGCCCTCATGGACTTTGACCAATTCAACAGCCTCGTCTACTAAATCCTGAGAGAGCTGCGTTGCTGTGCTGACGGATTTCATTAAGGTAATCCACTTGTTATCTACCGACATCGCCTCGTTGAACTTTGCTTCGGCGCTGCACTGCCTCATCCAGACGGCGGGACAGGTCAGCGTATTGTTCGTCATAGCTCTTCTTGGCAAAGGAGTATTCCGCTTCATCCAGAAGCCCTCGGCATAATCCTCGTAGAGGCGTGTCCGCTTCTTAGAAACGCCGTTGAGCCGCAGATTCAGGCTTGTAATGAGGGCATTTTGTTGATCTCGGATGTTTTTCTCGCCCTCGCTGCCCCTGAGCTTATCCAGCAGCTTGTCATAGTCAAGCGCTGCTTCGACTTGAAGCTGGATTGCTGCAAGCACATTGGCTTCAAGCATGTCCTGCCTCGTATAATGGGAAGTACAATGCTCATAGCGCCGACCTACTGAGGTACTGCATTCATAGAAGGCATACCAGCGCTTCCGCTTGTCCTTGTCGATCCGTTTCCGGTGGAAGTACATCTTCTTCCCGCAATCAGCGCAGACGATTTTCCCCTCGAAGAGGTTTACGAGCGTTGCCCGGATTTCCTCGGTTTTCTGCATACTCGTCTGGCGAGCCTCAGAAGCCGCTTGGAGGATGTCCTGCACCTTCTGGAAGTCTTCACGGGAAATAAGCGCTTCGTGCGTGTTCGGGAACACAATCCACTTATCCTTGTCCTTGACATTATGGGATTTGATGCCCTTGTAGATCGCCTTCATGGAGCGGCCAAGGACGGTATCACCCACATAATGCGGATTGCTCAGGATGCCGTACAGCGTTGAACTGTACCAGCCTTTGCAGGAGCAGCCGTCGCCTTTGCGGGTTCCGTTCTGGCGTTTCCGCAGCTCCGTATTTGGCGCACCCAGCCGGTCAAGCTCGTTAAGGATCATCGGGATTGACCAGCCCTCGATTTTCCACTGGAACATGAGCCGCACATACGGCGCTGTCTCTTCGTCAATAACCATGTTTGTATGGTCTTCATTCCACCGGTAGCCGTACGGAAGATTGCGCTTCTGGAAGGTCCCTTGCTCCATCTGTGCTTTCAAAGCGGTGGAGACTTTCCGGGAAATATCCTTCGAGTACAAGGCGTTGATCATGTTTTGCAGCGGGATCATCAGGCTCTCATTTGAGCCGTCCGTATCAAAGTTGTCGTAGTGTTCCTTGATTGCAATAAACCGCAAGCCAATCTGTGGAAAAATGCGCTCAAGGTAGGTTCCGGTTTCTATGTAGTCACGGCCAAAACGGCTGAGATCGCGGACTACAAGGCATTTGATCCTGCCGCTCTTGATGTCAGTCATCAGCCGGTTGAACTCCGGCCTATCGAAAACCGTCCCCGTCCGTCCGTTATCCACATAGACATCGACGAGATCAAGATAAGGACACCCTGCGATATAGGACTTGCATATCTCGATTTGATTGGTGATGACATCCACCTTCTCAGATTTGCCGCTATTCTCCACGGAGAGACGGGCATAAATGGCTGTCGGGAAGATTTGCAGCGGTGCTGCTTCGCAAACCGGCTCTGCGGCTGCGACTTTTCTGCTTTTTCGTGCCATGCGCTCATCCCTCCTTTATCCGGCAACGGCAAGTTCGTCGGCATAGCCGAGAACATATTCAAGTGTCTGCTGATACTCGTCTTTGTACTTGAAGACAATCTCTATCGCGTGATCCTCATAAATCAGGATGCGGTCAACCAGCGCCATGAGGACGCGGCGGTTCAGCTCTTCAATGTTTTCATACTGCTTGAAGAGCGTGACCCAGTTCCGTTCCGTAGCCCCGGTTGCGACCGACTGCTTCATTTCCTTCTTCACCCGAAGAAGAGCTTCCTGCTTTTCCTCAATGATTTTGGTGTAGCTGTTGCGGAACTCAAAGTATTCCGACTTGTCGATGATCCCATCCGAGAGGTCTTCATACAGCCGGAGCTTGAGCTTCTGATAGCGCTCAATCTCTTCTTCGAGCTTCGCAATCTGCGCTTCATAGTTGAATGCCTTGCGGTTCTGAGAAGGAAGCCGCTCGATCATCTCAAGCGCTTTTTCCAGATTGACCACAACCTCGATCTGGTCATGGATGGCACGGAACACCTTTTCCTCAACCTCTTTTGCGCTGATGCTGTGTGGGCTGCAGGTCCGGTTATGCTTATTCGTTGAGCAGACATAGTAGATGTATTTCTTTGTCTTCGACGGGACGGTCTTGCGTGTCATAGACTGCTGGCAGTCCCCACAGAACAGGAAGCCGGAAAACAGGTGTGCCTCATCCTGATCAGGCGAGCAGCGCATATCCCGCTTCATCATGGTCTTGACGGCCATGAAATCCTCATAGGAAACAAGTGCTTCGTGCGCCCCCTCGACCTTGACCCACTCGATTTCGTCTTTCGGCTGCACAACGCGCACCTTGTAGTTTGGCGTACCGCGTTTGCCTTGGGCAAGGACACCGATATATACCTCATTAGTGAGGATGCGCTGGACAGCCTTGTAAGTCCACTTTGCAGTGTCGCCGGTCTTGAAGACGGTATCGAACTTCACTCCCGCCGAGTGCTTATACTCCATTGGAGAAAGCACGCCCATCTGATTCAGCCTTGCAGCAATGCGACCGATGGAGAAGCCATCCTTGTACATGGCAAAGATCATCTGCACATACTCGCTGACGGCCTCATCGACGATAAGCTGGTTTTTGTTATCCGGCGATTTCTTGTAGCCATAGGGCGCGAATGCCCCGACGAACTCACCGTTCTTTTGCTTGACCTCCAAGCTGGATCGGATTTTCATGGATATATCCTTGCAGTAGGAGTCGTTGATGAGGTTTTTGAACGGGATAACAAAGGAATCCGACTGCGGATCGCCGGTCAGGCTGTCGTAAGCGTCGTTGACCGCGATAAAGCGGATGCCGAGCTGCGGGAATATCTTTTCCAGATACCGACCGCCGTCGATGTAGTTTCTCGAAAAGCGGCTGAGGTCTTTGACCACGATGCAGTCAATCGCGCCTTTGCGGATTGCGTCTTCGAGCTTTTTGAAGTTTGGACGATTGAAGGAAACACCGCTATAACCATCGTCAACGAACGGCTCACAGACAATTTCCAGATCGTCATGCCGTGCAATGTAGTCCTCGCAAATGGCTCTTTGGCTTGCAATGGAGTTGCTTTCAACTTTGTCCCCGTCTTCACGGGACAGGCGGCAGTAAATTGCCGTCCGGTAAACTTTTCCGGGCATAAAAATAACCTCCGTTTTCTGTTTGGTGTGATACATCAAATCAGAAAGACGAAGGCTTCTGCTTCTTGTATGAGGAAAACACGATAAAGCCACATGACCCTCAAGGGCAGCGGCTTAGTCCGTGTATTCTTTTTTGACCTGACTTCATTGTATCACAGGCTCAATCGCTTGTCCATAGAACCGGGCGAAAAGATTCAGTTTGTTCATAATCAAAGTCCTCTCAGATAATGTTCCAGACAGTCCTCCAAGGTGGTGTCTGTCTTCGAGAAGCTGATCTTCACGACGGTCTTCCCGTCCAGATAGCAATACGGGTTTCTGATCTGTCGGATAAAATCCCGCAGCCGGTCATCCTGCGCAGCCGCAGGCTCAAGCCGGATGCTGTCCCGCTGGACAAGGGTACTGCGGTCAACCGTCTTCGGGTTGACGCTTCTCAAGGCTTCTACGCTCATCATATTACAAACACCTCCCTGATGATGTGAATTGTATTCAGGACAAAAGGATATGGCGGAGCGCCGGTTAGGGACACTCCGCCACATAGTTTTCATCCTGAAAACTTGTATGCTGAATGTAGCTAATTGGTTTGTTTCGTTTTCCGGCATATTTGCAGCTCGCGCCCCTGCCGGAAGAGCCTTGTGGCTCAGGGAATGCTGCGGACTACCAACGGTGAATCGGTATCATGGGACTCTCACCCCTCCGAGGAACGCTCCGAGCCGCCCCCGGCAACCCGGGGACGGAAGTATCATTATACCCAACTTCTCCATCATGGCGAACAGCCGCACCACACGGCAGTTTAGCCTCTCTGTTGATCGCTCGCTTCCCGTAGGAAGGTCTTGGCGGCAGAAGGCAAGTCGCTTCGAGAAAAGAGGAAAGATCCGCAGCACTGGATATTCTGTTTTCAAGGTTCTGTGAAGCTGGTCTTGTTTGACCCCTTCACTTTACAACGGACATTTTTTTCGTAAAACGCAGGTACCGCATAGAAAAAATTAAAAAAATTTTTTTGCCTTCTTTCGGATGAGTGTGATTGCATCATTCACACTCTGTCTTCTCATATTATGTGTCCTTGCGTAGTCCGTCGGCGTTTGTCCACTGGTAATGCAAGCTTTGTAAATATTCAGTTGAACAGAAGTTAATGTCTCCATAAACTCTGCTTCTAACATCCTCAACTCCGCATCCTTAATGCCATCATTCGGATCAGCCAGCCATGCGGACGATTTCACATCATCCTCCGGCATAGCGTCCAGCGACAGCATAGTGGAAGGTTGCGTTTCTTCTTCGTCTCCGCTGGCAGACGAACCGCCAGTATCGTAGGAGCGCCGGAGCTTCTTTTCCTCATTGCGGAGTGCTTTCATGACCTCACGGTCAACCTCCGTAGTCTCGCCGGTGGCCTTCACGCGCACCATGCACTTGCCGTCCTCGGTAGTCCAGAGGTCGTAGTCGAACTCAACGGGTGTTTTGGGGATTCTTTTCATTGTCTTGTCCTTTCCGCTGGCTCGGAGCAGCGGATGGACAAGACTAAAAAAGAGCCGCATGACGGTGAGCTGATCTTCCCATACCGATAAAACAGAGCTTAGAAAACTCTGTTCATGCGGCATTAGGAAGACTCACCAATCAGCGGCTCCACAGCACAGCTATAAAATATTGAATTGAATTTGTTATCTCCTTACCTTCTGTGAAGGCGGAGGTATAACCGTCTCATGTTGATCACATCAAATACGGTTTCCCGGCCACAGGCTTTGCACTTGGCCTGTATGTGACCACGGGAATCCTCGAATACAGCGATAGCGTTGTGCCCACAATATGGGCATTTCACCATGCGCATCTTCTGGTTGACAATGGCGCATCGCGCCCTACGGATTTTCTCCTGCATTTCCGGGGAAGGCTCAGAGACACGAATGCTTTTCTTCATGCCCACACCTCCAAAGGATCGTTGTACTCGCTGCATGGCCGTGTTTCCAAGTGGCCGAGCTGTCTCAGCCGGATGACTGCGGCTGTCTTGGAAACGCCGAACTGCTGGCAGATCATATCAAGGGCAACCTTATCCCAATAGGCATAGGTTCCATCATAGCTGACGAGTTTCCGGCCTCTGGCATAGTACGCAACGGCAAGATCAATTTCCCGCTGGGGCATCAGGATGGCCGCGCCTAAGACATTGGCTTGCCATTCATTCCAGTCCTCGCGGGTCTTTAGCTCCCGGAGCGAATAGGCTGTCCGGGCGGAGTATTTCCGCCGACAAGCTTCCCGGATTTTGTCTGTCTCCATCTGGAACAGGATTTGATGGGCACACTCATGGGCAAGTGTAAACCGCCGTTTCCCGCAGAGCTTGCGTATCTGGAATGGCTGAATAAAGCTCGCATCCATCAAGACCTGATTGCGGTGAAGCGGAATTTTCCGTTGAATGCCATCCATCTCAACAATGTATTCGGTATCTGCATAAGATGTCAGCCCGCAGATGCTTCCATCGGGTGACAGCGGTGCGAAAGACACATTCAAACCGAGATATTCGCTGGCAAACTGGTCAATCGGCGTACCGCGAGGCAAACGCCTCCCATCCGTATCGGGTCCGAAAAAGAACTCGTTGAAGTCCTTGGTGACCGCCACCGCGATCTCTTCAATTTCCTTGTGCGATAAAATCATCTTGCTCCCTCCTTTGCTTCTACAAACCATTTGTTCCCTCCTTGGAAAAGGTACGATTCCCTCCCACGGATCATCACAGTATAACGAATACCACCACCTCCAACTTTCTTAGAGGCTGCACGGCATTTGTACAGGATCTGGTCAATCTGAAAGATCAGACCGTTTTCCCAACGGATGAACCGTGGATGACAGACTCCTTCTTCGTCAACATCCAAGTTGACCGAGACATACGCCTTTCGGCAATGTGTGTTCGTCATAGCCTACCTCCTACTGTCTTGAAAGTTACGCAAAACCATGCAAAATCGTCTATTTCTGTTGACACTCACATTGTTCGTGTGGTATCATTAATCGCGAACTGAACGTTCGTGTTTGCATAAAAGTATAGCATGAACAGTGTTTTCGTGTCAACAGGTTTTTGACGAAATTTCTGTTCGTGTCCATAAAAGTTTTTAGAAAGAGGTGCCTTATGAGTTTCAAGGATAAGCTGAAAGAAAAAGGTTGGAAGCGAACCTTACGCAAGTGCAGCTCGCCGAAAAAGTATCTGTGACACCGAGAACCATCCAGCACTATGAGCTTGGCTACTCGCAAACCGACAAAGCTCGATATTGTGGAAAAGTTGGCGAAAAGCGTTGAATACCACGCCGGAGTATCTGCTTGGGCAAAATGGTTTGCTGGTGGTAGCGGCTCATGAACAGGGCGGCTCTAAAGCGGCCAGAGATATAGATGAGCTTGTCAGTGAAGTGACCGGTATGTTCGCTGGTGGTCGGCTCAGTGACGAAGCGCTCGATGGCGCGATGAAAGCGTTGAACGATGCTTACTGGATCGCCAAAGAGAAGAACAAGAAGTACACTCCGAAGAAATACCGTAAGGGGACAAGCAAACAGTAAGGTGTTTCGCTGTTTGCGATGTTCCCCATCAGCGGGAGGTGAGACGATGAATGCTGAAAATCTCTCGAAGGTCGGCAGCAGACTTGTAAAGCGCTGCGGGACACGAGATCCATTTCGCATAGCACGGCAGCTTGGCATTGAGGTCCTGTTCTGTGAGGACTTCGGCCCTCTGAAAGGAATGTACCGGGTGATCAAGCGCAGCCGTTTTATTTTCATAAACGAAAACCTGAGCGGGCGGATGCAGCGGATTGTCTGTGCTCATGAGCTTGGGCATGATCAGTTGCATCGCAATCTGGCAAAAGGAAGCGCAATACAGGAGTTCATGTTATATGACATGACCACAAAGCCGGAGTATGAGGCGAACATCGTTGCCGCCGAAATCCTGCTCGACACCGATGAGATTCTTGAGTACATCTACGGCTATGGTTATACATCCGAACAGATCGCACGGGCGATGGAAACGGACATTAACCTTGTCGCATTGAAAATCGCCCACTTGGCGGAAACCGGATATGACCTCCGGCGCATTGAACATAAGAGCGACTTCCTGAAATAAAGACTTTAGATGGAGGCGACGAACGATTTGAACTATGACTCCTATCTTGCCCATGCCATAGAGATTTTTTTAACGACAGGATGGACGCTGGCTTCTCCGGGGATGACATCATCCTTACCTGTTTCATGACTGAGGATCAGAAGAAATTTTCGAGCAGTTTTGCTCAAGTATTTCCCTTACCGGCTGAACGACCGGTATCAGGAGGAAGGTTATTTTGACTTTCGGGCATCCTCTTTTATCGGGATGGATAACGGCGGCAAGGACGGCATCCTGCTCCGCACGGACATACCCTATCATCCGGTTGAACTGCTCCACATCTTCCTGCATGAGCTGGCGCACATCTACTGCGCCCACCATGAACTGGACGGGAAGAGCTTCTATGACGAATACTGCATGGACTACGCGCCAACCAAACAAGAGGACGGCATCATCAACGCCGGATATGCGGTTTGGCGGGAGTGCATTGCAGAGATCATCGCCATTGAGCTTGACGATAACTGCAAAATCGTCCCTCTCAAGAAGAAGGCAGATGTACTCCGTCAGCTCAAAAGCGAAATCGAACCGGTAGACGGAAAGCTGGCGGTCAGTGAAATTTTGACGGCTATCATGACCAGCTCAGAGATTGAAGCATCCCAAACATGGGAAGAAGCAGAAACGGCCATCCAAAGCCTGAACCTGTTTGATACCCCGCCGGAGATGGACTTATTCCGCCTTGTCTACGCCCAGCTAAGAACCACCTTCCTTGAGGTCGATGTGGGCTTCATCCATGAGCTGGGCTATCTATACTTAAATGTACTTTCTATGGCCGTCATCCGCAATTTGCGCCAACACTGATTTGTTAAAGTTGGGGAGTGAGTAAAATGATGGAGAAAATGGAGACATTGTGTTCGACCGTAATTATGAAAGAAGACGAGCCTGACCCACTGGCTCAAGCTATTTTTGACCGCAAACGCCCCCGGCGGCTTCTTAGAAGAATTTTCAAAGAAGATGGATGCCATCCCGAAGGTGATTGTTCCGAAGGATAAGGAAAAACTACAGTATCTGTTGGGAAGATGCGACGAGTTTGCAAAGCGTCATCACGGCAAAATTCATGGTGTCGTTGACTTTGAGCATTGGGACGCCCACATCGACCTGACGCTGCCCATGCTTGAGTTTGACGATCCAGAGGATATGTCGCTTCTAAAAGACATCGGGGAAAAGGCGCATTATTGCTGCATTACCACACAGGAAGACGGCAAATTCCATTTTCATGTCATGATCAATTATTTCGAGGAAATTATGTCAGAGGAATACGGCGACTATCTGAAATTTGAAACGCTTGCTGAGGACGATGAACTGGCGGCTATGCTCAATATGGGCATCAGCGAAGAAGATGAAGCCGTTGTCCGTCTGATTGGGAAATCCTCGACCGGTTTGACAATGAAACTCATGTGGACAAGACCACCGCATTTAAGGCAGTAGCCAGCTACTTAATGCAGAACGACCCGGATGCGATCAGTTATGAGCTGATTGCCGCCACACTCACCGCCTTATTGGAAAAAGTATTGGACGATGAAAAGCACGAGGAGGACTGAAACAATGAAATATCTTCTCTACCGCTCTTTTGGAAATCTTGAGAAAGATGTCAAGAAGCACGAGCTGGTTGCCGTTGAGTATGGAAAAAGACATTGACGATGTGGCCGATGCGCTGATTAAAGCGGCAGCGGATGACCTTGCCGGTATGCCGGAATACGAGCGCTGTGAGACAGCGGCCTATGCACCGGAGCCAATCAAAGATTTTCGGAAGGTCCGGCGCTATCAGTATGAGATGACGGGTATCGTCTATCCGCCGAATGCTGATAAGAACATTCTGATCGACTTTGGCATTGTAGAAACACAAGAATAAATAAGCGTGCTTGCTCTTCTAAATATCTGATATAAAGAGCAGCAAGCCCTAAATAGGAGCAGTGAAACAAAAGTGATTATTTTGATTACCGGTGCGTCTCACACAGGAAAAACTCTGTTGGCTCAAAAACTCCTCGAAAAATACAACTATCCGTATCTGTCGATTGACCATTTGAAAATGGGGATGATTCGCAGTGGAAACACACAGCTTACACCTGTGAGCGCTGATACCGAATTGACGATGTTTTTATGGCCGATTGTCCGGGAAATAATTAAAACCGTGATTGAAAATCGGCAAAAATTTGATTATTGAGGATGCTACATTCCATTTGACTGGAAAAAAGATTTTACTGACGAATACCGCAAAAGATATACGAGGCTATTGCCTTGCGATGAGTGAAAACTATATAAGAATGCATTTCGATGACATAAAACAATTTGCAAATGTTATTGAAAACCGTTAGGCATGACCGACGCGCAGTGTTACAAGAAAGCGAACATCGACCGCAAGCTCTTCTCGAAGATCCGCAGCGACCGGCTTTACAAACCGTCGAAACCCACAGCACTCGCCTTTGCGATTGCCTTGGAGCTGCCGCTGGACGAGACAAAAAAAATGCTCATGAAAGCGGGCTTTGCCCTCTCGCACTCGAACAAGTTTGACATCATCATTGAGTATTTCATTGAGCACGGAAACTATAACATCTTTGAGATCAATGAGGCGCTGTTCGCCTTTGACCAGAGCTTGCTCGGAGCGTAACCGGTTCGCAGCTTTTGCAAACCCTCTAAATGAATACAAAAATAAGGGGACTCCAAATGGAAAGAAATCATTCATGTATCGTCAGAGTCAAATCAAACAAGCAGCTTAACCGATTATACGGAAAGCGTAGTAAAATGCTTCGACAGCGTTCCTGAGGTCGCTAAACCATTGATTGGAAGCGCAGGACGGTTGTTCAATCGCATTGAGAAAACGCTTTACTCTGCTCCAGCGTTTGTCAGCGCTGTCAAAGCTGCTATTCCCGAAGAAGCTTATCAGGTGATCCTCACGGATGAGCAAAAAACAAAAATAACAAGCGGTGCACTAAAGCTCATGACGAAAAAAGATGGCTCGCTTATGGCAAACCTCATCAACCCCTGAAACGAAGAAAATTGTTTCGACCGTTTCGCCCGGCAAGGTCAAGCTGTCTCCTGAGCTTTCACAAGCAATGACGAATTACGCCACACAAATGCAAATGGCTCAAATTGCGGAGCAAATTCAATTTGTTCAAGTCGCAGTTGAAGAAGTCCGGCAAGGTCAGGGTATGATCGGCTTGCGACGGCGTATAGCTGCCAGCAAAAGCTAATCAAGCTGCCGCCATTCAGAATCGAGGTTGAAGGAAATGGCTCTCATGCAGCTCGTGTCAGATGCCGAAAACAGCCGAAATCTATTGATGCAGAGCCAGAGCGCGAATGCTGCGTTTATTAAAAATCAGCCGGAATCTACATGGGGCAAGATTTTATCCGGCGCAACGCCTGAAAAGATAAATGCACGGATGAATGAACTGCGAGAAAGCTTATGCGCCGTAAACATGGTGTCCCTTTGCCGAAGCCATCGCTTATCAGGAAATGGGCGAAACCGAAGCGGCAAAGGTAAGTTTGGAGTATTGCGCAAAGTTCATCCAGAGAACCTATCTTGAAACAAAGGGTTTTGTCGAGAGGCTGGACATGATCGATCCGTCACCGGAAAACTATTGGACGCAAAAGCTGCCTGAGATAGAGAATCGAATCTTGGCGTTGCCAAGCGACAACCCTGCACTGCGTTTGGAGGAACAGAAAGATGAGCCAGAAACTTTGTAAAAATAAAAAGTGTCAGCGTCCGCTACCGGAAGGGTACAAGTATAAATATTGCGAGCACTGCCGTAGCGAGCGGGCGCAACAAAAAAAAGAGCTGGAAAAAGCGGCGCTTGGCGTCGTCGTAATGGTGGGCGGCACTGCTGTTACCGTTCTTTCCAAAGGGAAAATCAATCCGAACAAAGAAGTGAATGCCATCGCATGACTGCTCCTTCACAAAAGAAAGTCATTACGATGAGGAAGGAGAAACTATGTGGCTAAAGCTTGATTTGAGCGGTATAAAGCTTTCGATGCAGATAAGAAATTATCGCAAGGTCTCCGATGATGACTGGGATTCGGTGTGGTGCAAGACTGACTTTGCATTTGTCTCTGATGAGTGGCTGAATTACAGAAAAGATAATGACGGAAGTTTTCTTGCGCGTGAAATCGAAGACCTTGCAAAATCCTCGACGATCTTCTGAATGACCGCCTTAACGCTCCAACTGAGTTTAACTGCATTGAGCCGGATTTCAATTTCATCCTCAACCCGAAGAAGGATTTGCGGCTTGATCCTAAGGTCCTATATGTCAGACCGGGCTGTGAAATCGTTGATATTGATATGGAGTGGAAAATCTCGTTCTTGGATGAAGGACTGACAGACAACTATTTATGTCTGTCTCGCTTGTCAGATCGGATATTGAATGTCTGTTGTTGTCATATTTACGCCTTGTAATGGGTGAAGTACAGGAAAGTGCCCCTGAGATAAAAAGCACTCATGAACAAAAGGTGTCGTTTACAGAAATGATATGGATGACGCATGAAGCGGTTCGGATTTCCCATAGAAAGTTACAAACCAAAATACAGGAGGACAAAGATGACAGGACCTAATCCGAATGCGATATACGAACGAGGGCAATCAAAAGAAAGTTGTTGTTTTATCAAGAATGTGATCATAAGACCCAACATCCTCGTTGGCGATTACACCTACTATGACGATGTGAACGGTGCGGAGCGGTTTGAAGACCATGTGACGCATCACTTTTTTCCATTCTTGGGGGAAAAGCTGATCATCGGAAAGTTTTGCGCCATTGCAAAAATGGATTGAATTTGTAATGAACGGTGCAAATCATCGGATGTGCAGCGTAACGACTTATCCCTTTGCAACATCATGGGCGGCGGCTGGGGAGCAATTCACTCCGGCTTTGGCAGATTTGCCGCTCAAAGGCGATACCGTCATTGGCCAACGATGTCTGGATCAGGGCAGAATGTCACGGTGATGCCCGGCGTTCATATCGGGGATGGATAAATTATTGCAGCAAACTCCGTTGTTGAACAAAGGATGTTCCAGCCTATTGTATTGCGGGCGGGAATCCGTGCAAGATCATCAAAAAGCGCTTTGATGACGAACTTATCACCTATCTGCTTGATCTGAAATGGTGGGACTGGGATGCCGAAAAAAATCTTTAAGAATATGCACAGCGGCATTATGCAGCGGAGATTTGGAAAAAAGATACGGCATATAAGAGGAGTAAAATCAGGGAGGAAACGCACGGATGCAGCAAGGACGAATTTCATTATGGCGAACAAACGGAATTCAAAAACAGGTAAAAACACCGTGGCTGATAAAGCCGCTATGGAATCGGATAGCTGGAGAGAGTCCGTTTGTATCAGAACAGATGATTTCTTTCTATCTCCAAAATTAGCTCAAATCCCTCCACAAACACCGTTGATTTCAAACGCACAAAACGGTGTGGTGATTGAAGCGTTTTGGAGAGTGCAAAACGATTCGTCAAATACGGCTACGATCAAAGTATATGTCCACATGGGATCGTCGGTCCGTGGTTTTACCCGTGGCTGGGGCAGCACGCAAAGGATATGAGTTGCATTACATGGTGCTGCGAGCATCAATTCTTCGTACAGCTGCGATACATTTGCCATCAATTCAGCGTTTCGCTCCAGTTCTGCACTGGCTTCTTCACACAGAGTGTCCAACTCCGTGTGCTTCTTTTCTAAAGGTGTGATCATCTCGGCAAGAGTGTCTTTCGGAAAAGCACTCTCCCTTTGATTACCACAGCCAGAATCTCAGTTTTAAGGCGAAAAGAACTTTTTCGCCTTGTCGCGTTCTGCTTGAAGAGCTTGCAGCCTGCCAGAAGCGGATATAGTTCAGCAATTTGTCAGTGTGGTTGTCGAATCGCTGCTCACCCTCTTGGGTACTCCATACCCGGATGCCGTTCCGTACAAACCATTCCACAACAAAGGGAGTTTCATCTGCGATACGACCGATACGGTCGAACATGAACACCAGCAGGATGTCAAACTTGCCCCTCCGGCATAGTCCTTGATGATTTGCAGCTTGTCGCGGGCGGCGGCCCGGACTTTGTGGCCGGACACGCCTTCTTCCTGTTCTTCAAGGACGATGACCCAGCCCTTCGATTCAGCATCTCCCTTGTCGTGAATGGCAAAGTCGGCGATCATACCCTTGGCAACAAACTGCTCCTGACAAAACTCTTTTATCATGGACAAATACTGCTCCTTCGGCACCTCCACCGGGAACGCCAGCACGATGCGCCGGGCAAGCTGGGAGTTCCACTGGTTCTCCACAGCTTCTACGGCGTTCCAGAGGGTCGCCCGGTCTGCATATCCGGGCGGCGCATAGGATGGCAGCATGATCTCAGCGTGGACAAGCTCTTTC
>VOFC01005323.1_pt1 | contig 15420 bp, 18 predicted proteins | sample 5384161 | NCBI WGS metagenome assembly VOFC01 (sample SAMN12384722, study PRJNA508395) | human gut metagenome | isolation source: healthy gut B | host: Homo sapiens | reverse complement strand
GGCCTACACCGTCACGGTGATGTGGGGTGCCACATTGGTGGCACGCCTGCTCGTGCTGTGCACCTTCTTCTATGTGCTGCTGGTGCGGGCTGACACGCAGGGCATGGCCATTGTGCTGCTGTTTGCATTTGCATTCTCGATGGCAGGTCTGAACCCCACTGCGGTCGCCAGCGCAGGCCGCATGACCAGCGTTACCAGCATGGGCATCATGCTGCCGGCGGCGTCCAGCGGTGCCATCCTGATGCCGTGGATCATCGGCATGGTGGCCGAAAAGGCGGGCCTTGCCGCCGGTATGGCGTCCAACATCGTGCCCTGCGTGGGGCTGATCGTGTTCACCCTGCTGGTAGCTAGATTGCCGGAAGAATAAACCCTCTCAGGCGCTATCGCGCCAGCTCCCCGAAGGGGGGGCTTTATGCGCTAAAACCGTTTGGTATTCTCTTTTCAGTAAAGAAAATAACCGTTGGGAAGTAGAAAAAGCTCCCTCTCGGGGGAGCTGGCATTGCGCAGCAATGACTGAGAGGGTTATTTCTCAATGCCACGTGCTTTTGCGCTGAACTCGCAGCCGCAGTAGTCCTGCCGGTACAGGCCGTACTGCTCCGAAAGCTGCAGGCTGCGCAGGTAGCCGTTGTGCTTTTTGAAGTCCGAGGGCAGATGCTTTACCCCGAACTCTGCCTCCAGCTCCTGCCCGATGGCATTGATGCGCTTTGCGTCCTTGTGGGGGCTGATGGACAGGGTGGTGGTGAACCACTCGAACCCGTTGTCCCGGGCGTACTCGGCGGCCCGGCGCATCCGCAGCCGGTAGCAGACCGTGCAGCGGCTGCCCCGCTCCGGCTCGTTTTCAAGGCCGGTGACGGCGGAGTAGAACTCCTGCGGATCGTAACGGTCCTCCACCACGGTGACCCCCAGCGGGTGGGCTTCGGCCACGAACTTCTTCAGTTCCTCGCCGCGGCGGCGGTACTCCGCCTCCGGCCAGGTGTTGGGGTTGTAGTAGAGGACGGTGATCTCAAAATACTGGCACAGTTGTTCCAGCACGGCGCTGGAACAGGGCCCGCAGCAGGCGTGCAGCAGCAGGCGCGGACGGGTGCCGCCCAGCTCCTTGAGCACGGCATCCATCTGCTGTGCAAAATTCAATTGAGTTGCCATTTTTATCATCCTTTGCTATACTGATTGAGAAAATTCCTTAAAAAGCTCGCCTCTTCGGGGGAGCTGGCATTGCACAGCAATGACTGAGAGGGTTTGCTTTCTTATTATAACATATTCCGCTTGAAAATACAGGAGGCCCCATGACACAGGAAAAGATCGCCCGCATCAATGCGCTGGCAAAAAGAGCAAGACCACCGGCCTGACCGAGGCCGAAAAGGCAGAGCAGCAGGCTCTGCGCCGCGAGTACATCGATGATATGAAGGCCAGCCTGCGCGCACAGCTGGCCAACACCTCCATTCAGGAGCCGGACGGCACCATCCATAAGGTGACCCTCCGTGCCGACCTTGAGAAGCCCCGCAGCTGAACGCACAATTTTACGCGCATTTTTTTTGGAGGAAAACGCAGCTCAAAGCTGCGCTTTCCTCTTTTTTTGCGCGGGAAACTGTGCTATACTATACTAGCATTGGTGCGTGCATGATGCGCCGGTGCGCTTTCCCAAGGTGGCGTATCCCGGGCAAGGTGCACGGAAAAGGCTGTCTTTTGAAAAAATGATAAAGAGGTCATTTATTATGCTTACTGCAATTACGGGTATCAACTGGGGCGATGAAGGCAAGGGCCGCATGGTCGACCTCATCAGCCAGGAGTATGACATCGTTGCACGTTATCAGGGCGGCAACAACGCCGGTCACACGGTGAAGAACGAGCGCGGCAAGTTCGTGCTGAACCTGCTGCCCTCCGGCATCCTGCGCCCCAATGTCGTCTGCGTCATGGGCAACGGTATGGTCATCGACCCGCATCATCTGGACGGCGAGATCAACAAGCTGCGGGAGCAGGGCGTTGAGATCAGCCCGGCAAACCTGAAGATCTCCGACCGTGCAACCATCACCATGCCCTACCATGTGGAGCAGGATGGTCTGGAAGAGGCGCGTCTGTCCAAGACCGGCGCACAGTTCGGCTCCACCAAGCGCGGCATCGCCTACGCTTACGGTGATAAGTACATGAAGAAGACCCTGCGCATGGGCGATCTGCTGCATCTGGATGACGCGGTGAAGAAGCGCCTCGTCACCATGGTGGACTCCAAGAATCTGGTGATGGAGGGCAGCTACAACGCCGCTCCCATCAGCGTGGATGAGATGTGGGCATGGCTCGAAAAGTATGCCGCCATCTTCAAGGACTACATCTGCGATGTGGGCCAGTATCTGGCCGATGCCGATGCCGAGGGCAAGAAGATTCTGTTTGAGGCACAGCTGGGAGCCCTCCGGGACATTGATTTCGGGATTTACCCCTTCACCTCCAGCTCCAACGTGATCGGTGCCTACGCCCCCATCGGCGCGGGCATCCCGGGCGCTGCACAACTCCATCGGTGTCATGAAGGCTTACTCCTCCTGCGTGGGCGACGGCCCCTTCGCTGCCGAGCTGGCAATGACCGAAGAGGAAAAGCACGACCTGCGTGAGGCTGGCCACGAGTTCGGCGCAGCCACCGGCCGTCCCCGCCGCGTGGGCCCCTTCGACCTGGTGGCCAGCCGTTACGGCGTGTCCTGCCAGGGCGCCGATGAGCTGGCCCTGACCCTGCTGGACGTCCTCGACTACATGGAAGAAGTCCCCATGGTCACCGCCTATAAGCTGACCGACGGCAGCACCACCACCCGCTTCCCCATGGGCGAAGCTCTGGATACCGCACAGCCCGTGGTGGAGTACCTGCCCGGCTGGCACTGCGATATCACCGCGGCCCGCAAGTGGGAAGACCTGCCCAAGGAAGCACAGGCCTACGTGGAATATCTGGAAAAGGCTGTTGGCTGCAAGATCACCTATATCTCGGTGGGTGCCGAGCGTGAGGCTTACATCCATCGCGTCTGATGTTCCCGGCAGCCCCGAATGTTGCAGAAAAGGAAGCGTCACAGATGTTTGATATCATTACCGACAGCGCGTGCGACCTGACGCCGGATACGGCCCGGCAGCTTGGTGTTGAGGTCGTGCCCTTCTACGTCTCGCTGGACGGCGAGCACTACCGCAAGGAGGGCACCGAGATCGCCGTGCGGGATTTCTACCAGTTCATGGTGGACAACCCCTCGGCCTACCCCAAGACCAGCCTTGCCTCCATCGAGGACTTTGAACAGACCTTCCGTGCCCATGCTGAGGCGGGCCGGGCTGTGCTGTGTCTGGTGTTTACCAGCAAGATGAGCGGCTGCGTGGGCAGCGCCCGCAATGCCCGGGATCTGGTGCTGGAAGATTTCCCCGATGCCCGCATTGAGGTCATTGACAGCGCGGCAGCTACCGTTACCGAGTCCACCATGGTGGAAAACGCCGTGGCCATGCGGGACGCAGGCTGCTCGCTGGACGAGACCGATGAATACCAATCAATATACCCAGAAGACCCTTGAGGCTCTGCAGGCCGCACAGCAGCTGGCTGTGGAGTATCAGCACAACGCACTGGAGCCGGAGCATCTGCTCCACGCTCTGGCGACACAGGAGCAGGGCCTGATCCCCCAGCTGCTCCAGAAACTGAATGTGGACGCAGGCAGCTTCTCCGCCGCTGTGGCCGAAAAGCTTTCCGCAATGCCCCGGGTGTCCGGCTCTGGCCGTGACCCCGACAAGGTCTATATCTCGCAGGCCACCGACAAGGTGCTGAGCGCCGCCGCCCGCGAGGCCAAGGCCATGAAGGACGACTACGTCAGCGTCGAGCATATCTTCCTCGCCCTGCTGGACGAGCAGACCCAGAACACCTCCGAGCTGTTCCGCGCCTTTAGCATCACGAAGGATAAGTTCTTACAGCAGCTCACCGCCGTGCGCGGCAACCAGCGCGTGACCAACGACAACCCCGAGGACACCTACAATGCCCTGCAGAAGTATGGTCAGGACCTCGTTGACCTGGCCCGCAAGCAGAAGCTGGACCCCGTCATTGGCCGTGACCAGGAAATCCGAAATGTCATCCGCATCCTGTCCCGTAAGACGAAGAACAACCCCTGCCTCATCGGTGAGCCGTGCGCGGCGATGTGCCCGAGAACCTGAAGGATCGCATCGTGTTCAGCTTGGACATGGGCGCTCTGGTGGCCGGTGCAAAGTACCGCGGCGAGTTCGAGGAGCGCCTGAAGAGCGTCCTGAACGAGGTGAAGAAGAGCGAGGGCAAGATCATCCTCTTCATCGATGAGCTGCACACCATCGTGGGCGCCGGCAAGACCGAGGGCAGCATGGACGCCGGCAACCTGCTCAAGCCCATGCTGGCCCGGGGCGAGCTTCACTGCATCGGGGCCACCACGCTGGACGAGTACCGCCAGTATATCGAGAAAGACCCCGCTCTGGAGCGCCGCTTCCAGCCGGTACAGGTGGATGAGCCCACCGTGGAGGACACCATCTCCATCCTGCGCGGACTGAAGGAACGCTACGAGGTGTTCCACGGCGTGAAGATCAACGACAGCGCCCTGATCGCCGCTGCCACCCTTTCCGACCGCTATATCACGGATCGTTTCCTGCCGGATAAGGCCATCGACCTTGTGGATGAAGCCTGCGCCATGATCAAGACCGAGATGGACAGCATGCCCAGCGAGATGGACGATCTGGCCCACCGCATCACCCAGCTGCAGATCGAGCAGGTGAGCCTGAAAAAGGAGACCGATGCCCTGAGCCAGAGCCGCCTGAAGGATCTGGAAAAGGAGCTGGCCGAGCTGCAGGACAAGTTCCGCAGCATGAAGGCAAAGTGGGAGAACGAGAAGAACGCCATCGGCAAGGTGCAATCCCTGCGTGAGCAGATCGAGCAGACCAATGCCGACATTGAAAAGGCTCAGCGCGAGTACGACCTGAACAAGGCTGCTGAGCTGAAATACGGCAAGCTGCCCCAGCTGCAGAAACAGCTGGAAGAGGAAGAGAAGATCGCCGCCGCCAAGAAGGAGGACAGCCTGCTGCGTGACCGCGTGACCGATGAGGAGATCGCCCGCATCGTGGCCCGCTGGACCGGCATCCCGGTGGCAAAACTGGTGTAGGGTGAGCGCGGGAAGCTGCTGCATCTGGACGATGTGCTGCACCAGCGGGTCATCGGTCAGGACGAGGCTGTGACCAAGGTGAGCGAGGCCATCCTGCGCAGCCGCGCCGGTATCGCCAACCCCAACCGCCCCATCGGCAGCTTCCTGTTCCTCGGCCCCACCGGCGTTGGCAAGACTGAGCTGGCCAAGGCACTGGCACAGGCCCTGTTTGACGACGAGCGCAACATGGTGCGAATCGATATGACCGAGTATATGGAGAAGTTCAGCGTCAGCCGTCTGATTGGCGCGCCTCCGGGATACGTCGGTTACGAAGAGGGCGGCCAGCTGACTGAGGCTGTGCGCCGCAAGCCCTACAGCGTGGTGCTGTTCGATGAGGTGGAAAAAGCCCACCCCGATGTGTTCAACATCCTGCTGCAGGTGCTGGACGATGGCCGCATCACCGACAGTCAGGGCCGCACCGTGGACTTCAAGAACACGGTCATCATCCTCACCTCCAATCTGGGCAGCGACATCATCCTGAACGATCTGGAGCAGCGCCGTGCCAACGGTTCCAACGAGCTGAGCGAGGAAGCAAAGCACCAGATCGACCAGCTGCTGAAGAGCAAGTTCCGCCCCGAATTTCTGAACCGTCTGGATGAGATCGTCTACTACAAGAGCCTGACCAAGGACGAGATGCGCAGGATCGTGGATCTGCAGCTGCAGGATCTGCGCAAGCGCATGGACGAGGGCAAGCACCTCAAGCTGGAGGTCACCACCGCCGCCAAGGACTTCATCATCGATTCTGCTTACGACAGCGTGTATGGCGCACGTCCCATCAAGCGGTTCATCCAGAGCCGCGTGGAGACCCTGATCGCCAAGGCCATCATTCAGGGCAGCTATACCGAGGGCAACACCCTGACGGTAGACTGCGAGAATGGCGCTTTGACCCTGCGATAATGTAAATTTTACCTGTTCTGTACGGACTTTGCGGCAAGAAAGCTTGCACCACCGTACAGACTATGGTATGATTACAAATAACATTGATGTGCTTTTCATCGCGGAACAGGAACGATGGGGAGCACATTTTTGTATGTAAGAACATTTATCCCAAAAAACTCCTTCCCAGTCATCGATATCCCGGGCAGCAGCACCTTCTGTGGAAGGGGCTGGTTGCGAAGCAGACCTGGAGTCTGTTCTTTAAAAAAACAGAAAGTTGAGTGTGATTTCCCTTTTTATGGACGATGGCAGTATTACGCTTTTAGTGGCGTTGATCATTCTGGTGGCATTTTCCGCCTTTTTCTCCGCCTCTGAGACCGCATTTTCTTCCCTGAACCAGATCCGCCTGAAAAGCCGTGCTGAGGACGGCGATTCGGCAGCAGCCCGCGTGCTGGCTATGTCGGAAAAGTACGACAAGCTGCTCTCCACCATCCTCATCGGCAACAATATCGTCAACATTGCCGCAGCATCCATTGGCACAGTGCTGTTCACCCGCCTGCTGGACCCGGAGCGGGGCGCGACGGTGTCCACCTTCGTGCTGACCATTGTGGTTCTGATCTTTGGCGAGGTGACCCCCAAGAGCCTTGCCAAGGAGATGCCGGAGACGGTTGCAACGGCGGTTTCGCCCTTTTTGAACCTGCTGCTGATCCTGTTTACCCCGCTGACCTGGCTGTTCACCCAGTGGAAGCGCCTGCTGGGGCATTTCATCCACAGCACCGAGGAGGACACCATCACTGAGGGTGAGCTGATGACCATGGTCAGCGAGGCCGAGAACGACGGCGAGCTGACCGACCGGGAAAGCCAGCTCATCCGCAGCGCCATTGAGTTCGACGATGTGGAGGTGGAGGAGATCCTCACGCCCCGCGTGGATGTGATCGCGGTGGAGGACGATCTCTCGCTGGATGATGTGGCCGATACCTTTGCGGAATCGGGATATTCCCGTCTGCCCGTCTACCACGGCACCATTGATAACATCATTGGTGTGGTACATGAAAAGGACTTTTACCTTGGCCGTCTGCGCAAGGATACCACGCTGGAAGACCTTGTGAAGCCCACCCTTTACACCACCGGCTCCACCCAGATCTCCCAGCTGCTGCGCACCCTGCGCGAGCAGCACCATCACATGGCGGTGGTGGTGGACGAGTACGGCGGCACCGAGGGCATCATCACACTGGAAGATATTCTGGAAGAGCTGGTAGGCGAGATCTGGGATGAGCACGACGAAGCGACCGAGGACTTCCGCAGGCAGTCGGACGGCAGCTGGATCGTGCTGGGCAGTGCCGGTGTGGACGACCTGTATGAGAGGCTGGGCCTGCCGGAGGATGAGGATATCGATTCCAATACGGTGAACGGTCTGGTGCAGGAAAAAAACCTGCCATTTGCCCAAGGTGGGCGACCGGTTCACGCTGGGCAAGCCGGAGCCGAAGAAGGACGAAGAGGACAGGCAGCGCTTCAACCGGATCACGAATAAATAAAAAGCTGCTTCCCATAAGCTGCGTGAATAGACGGGGCATTTTGCCCGGTCAGCAGGAACAGCAGCTGAAAGACCAAACGATATAAAAAAGCAAGTGCACACATCTCCATCAAAAACGCTGGTTTTTGAAAAGAGTGCGGCACTTGCTTTTGTTTTTATGTGCTCACAGCCGGAACGATCTCAGGCGGGTTCTTTTTGCGTGGGCGGTTGAGTGGGCGGGGTGGGCTGAACAGAGCAGACCACCGGGGCGTCCGGTGCAAACTGCAGATATTCCCGCGGGCAAAGCCCAGAAGCCCGGCCAGCGGGGCAAAAATGCTTTTGTTTCAGGGTATTGTTGAACCGTGTGACCGAATCGTTGTAGATCAGGCTGCTGGTATAGATCATGCGGTTGTAGCAGTTGGCCGCTTCGATGCAGCGCTGGTAGGTCTTGTCTGCCTTGATGGCCGGGCGGCTCTCGGCCACGGCGGTCACATAGCTCATGGCCTGCGCAAGCCGCTGCTCCTGTTCCAGCACCTGTGCCGGAGTGGAAAGCGCGTGGATGGAGGGCGGCGGCAGCACCAGCTGGGCCGAAGGGCCATAGCTCCGGAGCAGTTCCAGAAGCGTTTCCAGTGCGCGGAAGCGGGAGGAAAGCTGCAGGCCGATCTGTTCCATGGCAATTTTGATGTTGTCGTCCAGTTCACGGAGACGGCGATATACTGCGCCGACCCAGACTGCAAGCAGAAGCAGCAATGGGATGAGTACGTATATCATACAGGAGACCTCCCTTCAAAGAAGTAAAATCGGGCGGCAGTACAGTCGTCTGAGCTTACTATAACACAAAATGTGCGGCAGAAGGGTATTTGGCATGAACCGCCCATAAAATGCATTGAATCGACCTTTTACAGAGAGATGCGCAGCACGAACTGATCCTGCTGCCGGGCAAAGCTGTACATGCCGCCGTATTGCTCCACAATGGCGCAGATGCTGCGCACGCCAAGGCCGTGGCCGGGCTGGCTGGTGGTAGGGATGCCCTCGGCACAGAACTGCACCGGGAAGCTGCAGGAGTTTGCGATCTGTAAAAACAGTCTGCCGTCCTTTTGGTAGGCGGTGGTCTCCACAACAGCGGGCTTTCCGGCCTGCTTCTGGCGCTGCCCGGCGTGCAGGGCATTTTCCAGCGCGTTGGAAAGCAGCACACACAGGTCGCTGTCCGGCAAAGGCAGCACCAGCGGGAATGGCGGCATGCACCCGGAAGTCGATGCCATCGTGCTGTGCGCGGGCAGCAAAGGAGGAGAGAAGATGAGGTTCGCAGCCTCGTTCTCGCAGTAGACGGTCACCTTGCCGGCTTCGATCTCGGCACACACACTGTGGATGTATTCCTGCGCGGCTTCGGCACGGCCATTTTCGATGCAGGCGGAAAGATACTGTAAATGATGGCGCAGGTCGTGGCGGTAGGTGCTGGCCTTGCGTTGGCTTTCCCGCAGGGCATCGATCTCGCGCACAGCCTGCGTTACCTGCAGGTTCAGGCTGTTCTGGGTCTGCTCCAGCTGGCTGCGCCCAGCTTCTGCTCCTGTCGTGGTCTGCAGCACAAAGGCCAGATAGGCCAGACTACACACAAAGGGCATGAACTCCACTGCAGCCTGATTGCCGCTGGAGAGCAGATCGGTGTAGATGCGGGTAAAGTAGTCAAAGAGATAGCTCAGCAACGGGATCATGCCGAATTGCAGCTGCAGCAAAAGCGGGGAGCGGGACAGCGCCCGTACCGACGGTGCGATCCAGCGAATCAGCACCAGAAGGATCGGCAGGGTGACGATCAGCTCGGTGGCGTCCTGCAGTACGGTGCCGCCTGCCGGGAACAGCGCAATGACCAGCAGCGCGGCCCAGCGCCGCAGCTGGCAGCACAGATAGGCTGTCAGTACGGATACCAGCGGCCATAGCGCACGGCGGGTCATGGCGGCCAGCAGCAGCCACAGCGGCAGATGGGTGATGAGCGGATAGAGATACCGGGCAAGGCCGGTGCCCCAGCGCAGGCTGACCACGCCCTGCAGCGCCAGCATCAGGATAGGGCGTCCCCCACAAGCAGGAGTTTGCTGGCAACGGGTCCATTCGATCTCACAGAAGGCGGCAGACAGCACGATGCCGAAAATGCCCACCGCGGCAAGGTTGCACAGCGAAAGAGCTTCCGTCAGGAGGCGGCTCACAGCATCACCTGCTTTCGGCGGAAGGCATATTCCAGATACTGCCGTCGGATCTCCGCGGACTTGCCGTGCGGAATGGGGATCTGCACCAGATTGGTCAGGGTGACGGCCCGGCTGGAAATGTTCTGGACATATTCCATGTTGACAAGGAACGAGCGGTGCGGGCGCAGAAAGATCTCATAGGGGGCCAGCTGCCGGGCCAGCTCGTCCATGCTGCCGGTGCTCTCCAGAACGCCGCCGTCTGAAAGGTGGAACAGCAGGGTGCGGCCCAGCACCTCGCAGTACAGCAGCCGATCCAGCTCGATGCGGGAAATGCCGGTCTTGCACCGCAGCACCAGACTGCGCTGGTCGGCCTGGCGGCACTCGGCAATGACCGAGTCGGTCAGCCGGAAGAAGCTTTCCTCCCAGATGGGCTTGAGCTGATAGAAGTAAGCACCCACCATATAGGATTCCACCGCAAACTCGGTGGAAGAGGTGAGAAAGATGATCTCGACTGCGGTGTCGTACTGGCGGATCTCCTTGGCGACGGTGATGCCGTTTTCAGCCGGCATGATGACATCCAGAAACAGGATATCATACCGCACGCCCTTTTCGATCTCAGCCAGCAGATCCAGCGGACTGCGGAACGCTGTGCACTGGATCTGGATGCAGCGCTGAGTGCGGTATTTTTCCAGCAGGGCAGACAGCTGATCCAGAACAGTCTGGTCGTCGTCGCAGAATGCGATTTGGATCATAGCGGTTTCCACATCCTTTGTTCGTGTTGGCCGGGCACTTACAGCTGGGCTTTGCCCATGCAGTAGGTCTGCAGCACATCGTAGTTGTCGTCCAGCACCACAAGGTCGGCGTCCTTGCCCACCTGAATGGAACCCTTGCGGTCATCCAGATGCAGGCAACGGGCCGGGTTGATGGTGCAGGCGTTCAGCGCGTAGTTGAAGGGCACCATGGCTTCTTCCACAAGGATGCGCAGGCCCTTGTTGATGTTCAGGGTGGAACCGGCCAGCGTACCGTTGTCCAGATGCGCGCTGCCGTCCGGGTAGATGGTGATATGGTTGCCGCCAAAGATATACTCGCTGCCGATGGGGGTGCCCTTTGCCATCAGTGCGTCCGAGATCATGATGGCGTAGTCCGGGCCCTTGCTCATAAAGTAGTTGTTCAGGGCAGCCGGGGTGGAGTGGCAGCCGTCGCAGATGATCTCACCGTACATGGTGCGGATGCGGTAGGCTGCGCCCACCAGACCGTTTGCACGGTGGGCAAAGGGGACATGCCGTTGTAGACATGGGTCATGGAGCGGGCACCGTTGGCCCATGCCATCACAGCCTGCTCGTAGGTGGCGGCGCTGTGGCCGAGGCTGACCACCACGCCGTGCTCGGTCAGGTAATGGGTCAGGGCAAAGCCTTCGTCGTGCTCAGGTGCAAGGGTCACATAACGGATGTGGCCGCGGGCGGCCTCCTGATAGTGCTTGAACTGCTCCACGCTGGGCTTTGCAATGTACTCCGGCGGCTGTGCGCCCTTGTACTTCATGTCGAGGTAGGGGCCCTCAAAGTGGATGCCAAGGATCTCGGCACCCTCATAGCCGCCCTCCATCACGTCGGCCACATTGGCCACGGCGTTGGTCAGCACCTCCACGCTCTGGGTGACGGTAGTGGCCAGAAAGCTGGTCACGCCCTCGGAGACGATATGCTTGGCCCAGTAGCGCAGGCCCTCCGGCTTTGCGTCGTTGGTGTCGAACTCATAGGCACCATGGCAGTGGATGTCCACAAAGCCGGGAACGATGCGCTTGGAGCCGTAGTCCACATCGGCCTGCTTTTCCCCCATAGGGGAAGATGCCGGTGATCCGGCCCTGCTCCAGCTCCAATGCAGCCGGCACAAACTGGTCGGCAAGCCATACCTTCTTGCTCTGGATGATCATACGCTTAACCCTCCGTACTATTCATCATAAAATCTGCATCTGCTGCGCAGCAAAAAAGCGCAGTCTGTCCACCCAAAATTATAACATTTTCTGGTGAAAATAACCAGTGTTACAGCGGCTTTTCAAAAAAAATACAGCAGGACCCCCGGCAGAACGCAATGCTCTGCCGGGGGTCCTGCTGCTTTATGAAAGATCAGTCCTTCTTCTCTGCGGTGCGGGCAAAGAAGTTGGCGAGGATGGCACCGGAAATGTTATGCCACACCGAGAACACAGCGCCGGGGATGGTCGCCAGCGGATACTGTGCAAAGTGGGCAGCGGCCAGAGAGGTGGCAAGGCCCGAGTTCTGCATACCGACCTCGATGGAAATTGCACGGCACTTGGTGGAATCCAGCTTCAGCAGCTTGCCCACGCCAAAGCCGGTGAGGTAGCCCAGCAGGTTGTGCAGGATGACCACAGCAAGGATCAGCAGGCCGCTGGTCATGATCTTGGCGGAGTTTGCGGACACAACGGCGCAGATGATGAGCACGATGGCAGTGGTGGAGACCAGCGGCAGCACGCGGACGGCGTTCTGGGTAAAGGCATGGAAGAAGTGGTTGACCACAAAGCCCAGTGCGATGGGCACCAGCACCACCTTGACGATGGACAGGAACATGTTCATGGGGTTCACATCCACGCGCTGACCGGCATACAGCAGGGTGAGCAGCGGGGTGAGGAAGGGAGCCAGCACGGTGGAAACAGCGGTCATGCCAACGGACAGTGCAACGTCACCCTTGGACAGATAGGTCATCACGTTGGAGGAGGTGCCGCCGGGGCAGGTGCCCACGAGGATGACGCCGATGGTCCTGCAGCTGGTTGTAGTACTTTTCCTCGTTGTCCAGGAACAGCTCGTGCTCGTATGCCTGGCACTCGGCACCAGCCTGATCCACAACGGCCTTCTGGCTGTCGGACAGACGATTGTACTGAGCCAGACCCATTGCGATGTAGACCCATGCACGCAGGTGAGCGGTCAGGATCAGGTAGGGGCAGACCTCATAGAAGCTCTGGGTCTCGATCATGGCCAGCGGGTTCTCCTGAGCCTCGATGGTGCCCTGCTGCAGAGAGGTAAACACCTCGGCCAGAGCCATCGGGGTGGGCTTTGCGCCCAATGCTTCAAAAGCGGCCACGGTCATGGCAGCACGGGCCGGGGTGCGGATGACCAGGTTGTTGCAGTCGTGCGGTTGGAGGTGATGTAGCGCGGTGGAGGTTCATGCCTGCGGCTTCCATCAGGCCTTCCAGCTCCTGCCCGACTTCGCCGTTGAGCACCTTCTCCATCTGCTCGTCGCTCTGGATCAGGTACGGCATGCCGATCATGCCCAGATCGGGCTGGTAGGTCTGCATGGACTCGCCGGTAAAGGTGATATCACAGCCGCCCTGCGAGAGGATGGACTGGATGATGTCCACCTCGGGGCCCAGCTGGCCGTTGGGGAAGATCTCGACCTCGATCTGGCCGTTTGATTTTTCCTGCACATACTTCTGGAACTCCACAGCACCCAGATGCATGGAGTCGGTCTCGTCCTGCTGATGCGCAATGGTGATCTTGTAGGAGGCATTGCCCGCAGCGGCAGAAGCGGCAGGGGATGCGGTGGAGCTTGCTGCTGTGCTGCTGGAGGAACCGCCGCAGGCGGCCAGACCCATTGCCAGAGCTGAAATACCAGTGATCTGCATGAAGTTGCGACGGCTGATCTTGTGAATGCGCATAGTGTTTCTCCTTTTCTGCTTGTTTGATTTTTTTTGCTTGTAAGCGTTCTTTTTTGCTTGCTTCGTTCGGGTTGGTGTTCCGGCTTTGTGTCAGGCCCGGCCCCCACACCGGGCGGTGATCTTGCTTTGACGGGATGACCGTCTCTTTAATGATATATTAGTTCATTTCGATAGATTCGTCAATAGAAAACGCATATTCTCTTAAGCCGAATATTTTCTGCGAAAATAGAGCATAATGCACAAGAATCGGCCTTTTTTTCACGGAGTCAAAGACTGATTTTCTTGGAAGATTCACGGCATTAACTGATATATTGAATGCAATCCATTGACAGATGCGAGTTTCTGCTTTTGCTTCGGAACTGCTTAAAAAGCGTGGATTCGCACTTTTTTGCATCGTGAAGCAAAAAAGACCCGCCAGCGGATACAGCTCCGCTGACGGGTCTTGACCTGTTATGATATATCACTCAAAGAAATCCGGGAACTTTTCCAGCAGCTGCTGGAATCCATCGCGGAAATGCCCCAGATGTTCCTCCATCTCCTGACGGATGTCCACCGTGGGCGGAATGCCAAGCATGAGGTAGTTGTAAAAGCGGCGGTGCTCTTCCACCACACGGTTCTCATCCTGTCGGATGACCGCATTGGTCATGTAGCGCACCCGGTCGTAGTGCGAGGTGACGTTGTGCACAGCCTGCCATGCGCGGTCGTAACCGCCATAGTGGTACAGCAGCTGATGAAAGTCGTTGTCCAGCGAGACGAACTCCTGCCCGGGGGTCTCATAGTTGCCGGTGTTGGCCACTTTGGCCTGCGCCTCGATGCAGGCGGCAAACGGCTTGAGCTGCTGCATGGTCAGGCGGCCCGCCAGCTGCTGCATGATGCTGGCTTCCAGCATCAGCCGCATATTGAAGCCCTCGCGCAGGTAGTCCACGCGGATCATGGAAACGCTGCTGCCGCGCTGGGCCTGCACATCCACGAGCCATTCGTTTTTGAGCATCATCACAGCCTCATGCACCGGGGTACGGCTCATTTCCAGCTTTTCGCTCAGTTCCGCCTCGCTCAGGGTCTGGCCCGGCGCGAACTGCAGCGTGATGATGTTCTGCCGCAGCACGCGGTAGGCATATTCGCGGTTGTTCTCGCCCTCCAGCCGCGGGCTGATGAGCAGCGGCAGGCTGCTGTTTTCCTTGGTCGGCATAGGCATCTCTCCGAAAACGGTTTCTCAGTCCAGCAGTTGGTGGACCAGCGGCTCCAGTGCCCGGGCCAGCGCTGCGTGGTTTGCGGCGTCCATGTGGATGGAGTCCTCGTCGCAGGGGCCCGCCACGGCGGCGGCGTCAAAGAATGCACAGCCCGCCTGCTCTGCCACACGCTGCATCTCTGCCGCAAGACCTTTGGAGATCTCGATGGCCTCCGGCTGGAAGCTGCCGAAGGGGCTGTGTGCCACATCCGGCCCGATATGGATGGGCGAGACCACCAGCACCTTCGGGGCAGAATAATTGGGCGCATAGGGATAGGTCTGGATCAGGTGCAGCAGCTGGGCCACTCCCTGCCCGATGCTCCAGGCATTGTTCTGGAAGTAGTGCTTCATATCGTTGGTGCCCAGCATCATGATGACCAGATCCAGTGGGTTGTGGCTGGCAAGGCACACCGGCAGACTGGTGCGGCCATTGCGGCCCAGATCGATGGGGTCTTCAAACACAGTGGTGCGGCCGCCGCAGCCCTCCTCAATGACCCGGTACGCCGGGCCAAGGGCCAGCTGCAGCCGCCCGGTCCAGCGCACGTCATAAGGGTGGCGTCCGCCGTGCAGGGTACAGCCGAAGGTGTTGCTATCGCCATAGCACAGGATATTTTTCATGCTCACAGTCTTCCTTTCCATTGCTTGCACAGCGTTTTGCGCCTGTTTTGGGGAGACAGGCCGGGCTTGCAGTGCAGCCGCTGCTGTGCAGGTGCCGGAAACCGGAAACAACAAAAGAACCGCTTAGAATGATTTCATTATACTCTGCGCCGCCGGGAAACACAACAGTTTTTTCAAAGCTTTTC
>VOFC01006677.1_pt1 | contig 15421 bp, 20 predicted proteins | sample 5384161 | NCBI WGS metagenome assembly VOFC01 (sample SAMN12384722, study PRJNA508395) | human gut metagenome | isolation source: healthy gut B | host: Homo sapiens | reverse complement strand
CTTTCCCTTGGGTTCGTTTTCATGTTATCGCTCTGTCAAGCATTCGAATATTGGGAATCCTACCCATTGCGGCACAGGCGTCCGCAAAAAACCCGATAATTATTATCATTGCGCAATAGAAAACAAATCAACAAGCGTTCAGCATTTCCGCCTCGTCCCACACTGCGGACCTTCCCGCTCGTTCCACTGAACAAGCGTTCACAAAAAATCTCCCTGCGAATCCGTATCAGACGCCCCGCAGCACGAAATCCGGAGAACAGTCATTAGGCGCGCCGACCGTCATGCATTCGTCATTCGTCCGCCGTCGTTTCGTCATGAAGCCTCTCGATAATGCCTCATCCTTGACTGAACAAACGACCGTTGAAGATCATGAAAAGACAAAGTCAATGCCTGCCGGCTGCTCACGCCCGGCCCCGTCTCCATTGAAGCATCCGTCCTCGAGGCCATGACCTGCTGTCCGTCTCCCGCTGATGCCGCATTCATCTCGATGATGGAGGACGTGCGCAGTCGTCTCCTGCGTGTCGCGGGCATGCGTCCCGCCGAATACGCCGCTGTCCTGATGGCGGGTCCCTGCGCCTTCGCGCGCTCGAAGCTGCGCTCACGACGCTCATCCCTGAGGAGAGCCGTGTGCTCGTCGTCTGCAACGGCGCCCGCGCTGAAGCCGCCTGCCGCATGCTCGCGCGTGCGGACATTGCGTTCGAGAAGCTCGAGACGGGATTCGAACAGGCTGCGGGCGCGGCCGAGATCGCCATGCTTCTCGACGAACGTCCCGACATCACGCACGTCGCCGTCGTCCACGTCGACGCCGTCTCGGGACTCAGGAACGACCTCGGGAAAATCGGCCGTGCCGTCCGGGCGGCGGGCAGGACGTTCATCGTCGACGCAGGCGTCTCCTTCGGCGCCACAAGCATCGACGCGGAAGCGCTCGGCATCGACGTGCTCCTCTCGGTCGCGGACTGCGGCCTCAAAGGCGTATCCGGCCTCTCCTTCGTGCTGGCCCGCCGCAACATTCTCGAGTCGTCCGAAGGACGGGCGCGCAGCGTCTCGCTCGACCTCTTCGAAGGCCTGCGCAGGCAGGAAGCCGGCATCGAAAACTCCCTGCCGCCTCAGGCCGTCTCCGCCCTGCATGCCGCGCTGGACGCTCTCGACAAGGAGGGCGGCTCCGCCGTGCGCGAGACGTCCTGTCGCGCGGCTGCCGAAAAGCTCGCCGCCGGCATGATCAGACTCGGCTTCGAGCCCTGTCTCTCGAGGGAGGATGCGCGCAGCCCGCACGTACTCTCCTTCCTTCATCCTTCCGACACGTTCTCGTTCGAGCATCTGCAGTGTGCTCAGGGCCGCAGGCTGGCTCATTGCGTCCGCCGCCATTGAAAACCGGTCCGTCGTCAGCCTCTCGACGCTCTCGGGCATCGACGACACGGAAGCCGACCGCCTGCTCGCCGTTTTCCACGAATACCTTGAGTCGCTCTGCGACTGCAGCACGAAAATAATAGGTGCGTCAGGCCTTCATCTCTTGAAAAGGACGTGACAAGGGGCGGGGCCGCCGGGAACCGCCCCTTTCGCATCTCAATCGATTCATCCAGCGCCGCCTACTTGGAATGGCGCCAGCGGAATTCCTCCATCATGAAGGCTTCGAGCGCTCCGCGCCAGGCCTTTCTCAATCCACAGGCGGGCGAATCAGCCAGAAGCTCGGCGGGCGTTGCGCGACGAATGCGGCTCGAAAATCTAAGCGTGACGCCCGCACGTTCGCACGCCGCCTTCACCTCGTCTGCAAAGCCTTCCTTCGCCAGATCCCTGATGCACCAGCAGAGCGTGACGGGACTGTGCGGCGTCTTCGCCGCAGCCTCGAGCCAGGTCATGAAGGGCGCGATGCCGCCCGCCACCCAGGTCTGCGGCCTGTCGTCAAGGACGAGACGGAAGGCGCCCCACGGGCCCTCGAGCCTGACGGTCATCCCCTTCGGAACGTTCGGAACGACCTCGCCCGTATAGTCGCCAAGCCTGAGGGTCAGAAGCATGATCCTTCCCTTGTCGATACCCGCCACCGAGAACGGATGAAGCGGCTCTCCCTCGGTCGCGGCAAAGACGAACTGACCGGGAAGAACACGTCTGGAAAGCGGCGTCTCGACCACCCACCTGGTGGTGGCGCCCTCGCACGCCGTCTCGACGATCGTGCCTTCTTCGCGAAGCTTCGCGCCGGGACCTCTGAAGAGCAGGATCTGGGCGGCGACGCTGCCCGCAACCGTGATGATGAGGTTGAGCCAGTCGAAAGACATCATGAAGTCGGTCGTGTCCATCAGGCGCACGCAGTGCAGCGTGAGACCGAGAAAAGACGATCGAGAGCACCTGGTGGAACTTGAGCCAGTGCGTGTAGCGAAGCGTCCGCACGACAGCCAGAAGGCAGAGGACGAGCATCGCCTAGGTAAGCCACTCGACCGAGGTGTTGGCGATGGGCCTGAGCGAATTCCAGAGTCCTTCCCAGAAGCCGGGATCAGCCGCATGCACGACCTTGCCGGGCTTGGGCAGGTTGAAGAGCGCCAGCACGGGCGAAAAGATCGTCTTCCTAAACAACCTCGCCACTGAAGTGGGAGGGTTTCGATACAGTCGAGGCTTTTCGCCTCGGGGTTGCCCCCGATTTGCTGTCACTCCGACCACGAAATCCTTGCTGACGCAGCCCTTGTACGGCAAGGGACGGAATCCCCCGCCGTCGGAACCTCCCGAACTCGCGATCGGTGATCCCTTCTCGGGCTTGAATGACTACGACACCGGCGTCAAGCCAGGCTGTTACTCCGGCTGGAACGGCCTCACGGATCCGTTCCGGGGCGTAGGTTTGATTCTCAAGATCGGCGTACAACAGATTCAGACAAGCCGACGCATCGCGGTCGATCCAACGGTCGTCGTCATCTTCACCCAATCGTACGCGGCGCTCCCAAAGTTCGTGCTTGACAAATTGACCCGTCAGCAGATTGTGCTGCGTGGGCTTGATTCTACCAACAAACCGGCGCTTTCAGCCTTGCTTGTCAGTTGGGTGTAGAACGCCGCCGGAGCATGTCGTCCGATGGACTTGCCGAACCGTCCCTCTGGAACGCCTTTGTAACTGTTGTCCTCCACAATGATGTGGCCTGCATGGCCGAGAAGCCAGTTGCAGACTTCACCGTGCTCGCGCTTTCGCTTGGCGGCGGAAAGACGAAGCATCTCCGCAAGTTCCGACCGGAGCTTTTCGTAGCGTTTCGAGAAACGATACCGCCGAAACCTCACAATTAGCTAGCTAAGTTTCTATTATCAAAAGAGCTGTACGTATCTTGACGATCAGCTAAGGATGAGGCGGAAGAAGATGCGGGAAAACGTCACGCCCGGCCGTGTGTCCGGCATGGCAAGTTCCTTCTTCTTGCGGTAGCATAGGCGCGGCCGGCAGAGCCTTGAAAAGGGGCGAAAAAGCCGACCTGTTCCCAATCTTCAAACAGTCTCCCTCCTGGCGGTGCGCCGTGAAAAAAGGCCTTCCTTCAGCTTCACATCTCCATTCTTCTGGCCGGCTGGACCGGCGTCTTCGGCAAGCTCATGATGCTCTCGCCCGGCCTCATCGTCTTCTGGCGCATCGTGATTGCGGGCGGCTGCCTGTGGCTCTGGGCCTGGCTGACGAAGCGCCTTGAGAAGGTGACGCCGCGCGACAGGATCGCGATCATGGGCGTGGGCGCGCTTCTCGCCGTGCAGTGGACGCTCTTTCTATGCCTCGATCAAGGCCTCGAACGTGAGCATCGGCGTCGTGGCCTTCTCGTCGATCGGCTTTTTCACGGCGCTCATCGAGCCGCTGATGAACAGGGCCCGCATCTCGCTGCGCGAGATGCTTTTCTCGCTCGTGACGATCTTCGGCATCTCGCTCATCTTCCACTTCGACGCGCAGTACCGCCTCGGCATTGCTCTCGGCCTCGTGGGCGCCGCAGCGGCGGCGCTTCTGCCGTCTACTTCAAGCGCTACCGAGCCAAGTACTCGAGCGTCACCGTCATGAGCTGGCAGCTCTCGGCGGCTTCGCCTTCTCCTGCGTTGCGATCCCCATCTACGTCTCGCTCATGCCGCCCGGAGCCCTTCATCCCGACCTGGCCCGACACGCTCTATCTGCCGATCTTCGCGATCTTCTGCACTCTCTTCATGTACATCCTGCAGATCCAGTCGCTCGAGCATATCTCGGCCTTCACGGTCAACCTCTCCTACAACCTCGAGCCGATCTACTCGATCATCCTCGCCATGGTCATCTTCGGCGAGGCCCGCGACCTCGGTCCTTCCTTCTACGCAGGCATCGGACTCATCGCACTATCCGTGGCGCTGCAAAACCAGTTCGGTCGTGCGCGGCAGGAAGCGCCAGAAGCGCATCGAGGCCCGGAAAGGCCGCCGAGTCCGCGAAGGCCAGGGAAGACTGAAAACTCTTGAGACAAAGTCGTTTGCGGTTTTTCCCGTTCGCACGCGGGCGGTGGCACGATTCTGCGTGTTCCTTTTCACATCAGGAAAGCCTATGACCCACATTCTCAAGAGACTGGCCGCGGCCGCCTGCATGACGCTCACGCTTGGCATCGCCTTCGCCGGCCAGCCCCTCAAGATCGAATCCATCACCTACGAGCCGCAGGCGAACGTCAACGGCGAGCAACTTCTGCTCAACGGTGCGGGCCTTCGCACGAAAAATCTTCTTCAAGGTCTACACGGCAGGGGCTCTACCTGAAGGCGCCCGCCCGCAGGAACACCGAGGTCATGGCCCAGAACAGCGCTGCCCGCGTTCGTCTCGGCCTGCTGCGCGACGCGTCTCCTGCGCGAGCTTCATCGACTCGCTCAACGACGGCATCAAGGCGAACCTCCAGCCTGCCAAGGAAAAGGCGATTTCCGCCGGACTTGAGGCCCTGCGCAGCCTCATGAGGTCGATCGGCGACGTGAAACGGGCGACATCATCGACTTCGACTATTCGCCCGACAAGGGCACCACGGTCCATCTGAATGACAAGCCCGTGGGCGAGCCCATCGGCGGCGGCCGCGCGCTCTACAACGCCGTGCTAGCCATCTGGCTTGGCGACAATGCCATCGACGACGGCCTCAAGAAGAAGCTTTTTGAAATCAGGCGACTGAATGCCCTGAAAAAATACAACGGCCCGGAACCGCAGGTTTCGGGCCGTCTTTTCATTGAAGGACTGCGGGTCATTCGCCCCTGAGCTTCCTCAGGAAGCGCTTGGCGGTGCCGCACGCATAGCCGAGCGCATAGAAGCGCTCGCCCATCGCGTGGATGATGGCCTCGACGTCGGGCAGCGGAAGCTTGTCGGCGATGTAGCCGCGAAGCTCCTCACGAAGAACGTCCTCGGCGGGACGGTTTCGCATTTCGGAGACGGCACGAAGCGTGCGCATGGCCTCGGGGGAAAGACGCCCCATGATCTCGCGGGTGACGTCGGGAGCGTGCTCTTCAAGCGGACTGCGCGCCATGGCTAACCTCAGGCGAATTCGGGCGGAACGCCCGTGAAGACCTGCGCCCACATGCCTGCGACCTGCGCCAGCGCCTGACGGGCCGCGGGCGTGTCGAGGCCGCCGCGCTCGACGATCTCGCGCGCGAGGTTGTCGGCGTCGTCGGCAAAGAGCGCGGCCGCATGCGTGATCACCTGACGGGGCGAATGGCCGTGATAGTCGAGCGTCTCGGCCAGATAGTCGGCGAGACCGCCGTTGCCGTGCCACTCGGAGTCGGCCTCATAGTGAGGATTCTCGCCCGAAAAGGCGTTGACGAGCCAGCGCACGAGCTTGCTCTTGGCCTCCTCATACTCCTCGTCGCTCATCATGCCCGCGGCGCGCTGAGCGGCGCGAAGCGTCATGTTGCGGACGGCCTTCGCGAAGATCTCGCCCGTCACCTCGACGCTCAGAAGATTGGGCAGACGCTCCGCCCTGAACTGAAGTCCTTGCAGCATCCTGCGCTGCAGTTCGATCCGCAACCGGCCATGTCCCGTCTCCGATCGTTCAGTTGAGTTTGTCGGCCCTGCGGCCGGTGAAGCGCAGCGTCCAGAGCGCGGCGGTCGAATTCACGGTCTCGGAGAGCTTCTCGGGCGTCATCTCATCGGCCTTCGTCAGCGTGCGGACCATGTCGTAAATGCCGTGCAGGAAGGTGCGGCACACGTAGACCATGACGGCGCGCGGATTGGCACTGTCGATCTCCTCGGGGAGCTCGTCCTCGGCATAGTCGGGAAGCTTGCGCAGCTCCTCGACGAGCGCGGGACCGACGAGCGGAAGCGCGCTCGTGAAGCCGGGATTCTCACCCATGAGCGTGCGGGCGAGGTGACGCGCAATGGCATCGTCCTCCCGGTTGCCTGGTCGGGCGTGATGGCCTTCGTGGCAACGCGGTGCATGCGGCGGAGCACGTCCCAGATGCAACCGACCAGCAGCTGTTCGAGCACGTTCTCGTCAAGAACGACAGCCTCGACCTTTTCCTCGCCCTGCTCCGGGGCCTGCTCCTCGATCTTCTTTTCGTCCGTCATTCCGTCTTGTCTCCTTCGCTGTCATCCGCCGCGCCTTCCTCGTCCTCCTCTTCGGGGGGCAATGCCGAGGATCATCTCAGCCCAGGTGGCGAAGTGGGCGGAGAAGAGTTCGTCATGAAGGACGCCGTTCAGAATGGTCTGCATGTCCGTCGTCTCTCGTGGGCATCGGCCCAGTACTCTGCGATGGCGGCGGCCTCCTGGAAGCAGGTCATGACGGCGAGCACAAGGAGACTCTCGTCATCGGCGAAGGTCCTGCGGTCCTCCTCGGGCATGTTTTCAAGCATGTCGGAAAAAGCGGACGAAGGGCGGCGCCCGCGCGGCGGGATCCCAGCCCTCGGGAAGCTCGAGCGAGTCGGTGTGCCCCATGAAGATCGAGGCGACGCCGAAGACGATCCTGGAGAAGTCATTGGGATCGCCCTGCTCATTCAGCATGACGGCGATCGCATCACGTCCGGTGTACATCAGGATCTCGGCGAGAACGGCGGAATCGCCGATCGAAGGAAGCGCCACGACGGCGCCGCTCGTATTCTGTTCGGTCATAGGAAATTTCATCCTTGGGGGCCATCATGCAGGGGTGCCGCGGCTCTTGTGAAAACATGCCGACATTATACAGAGCGAAAGGCCCCGCACCCGCTTCAGGAGTACGAAACGGCATGCGGTGCAGGTGATGATGGAGGTGCGACGGAAAAAGGCGCCCGCGGACGAATCCTGCGGGCGCCTTCGGAAGGTGCTTCAAAGGACGGCTCAGGCCTTGGGCGGGAGCTGGGCCTTGGCGCCGTCGACGATCTTCATCGCCGAGGCGATCATGCCGGAGATGTCGCCGAGGTTGCCCGGGACGATGAGCGTGTTGTTGGTCTTCGCGAGCTGCGAGAAGGCCTCGACGTACTTTTCGGCGACCTGCAGGTTGACGGCGTCCATGCCGCCTTCGGCCTGCGTGGCGGCGGCAACGCGGCGAAGGGCCTCGGCCGTTGCCGTGGCAAGGGCGAGCGTGGCGGCCGCCTGGCCTTCGGCCTTGTTGATCTCGGCCTGCTTTTCACCCTCGGACTGGGCGATGGCGGCCTCGCGGGCGCCGGTGGCGAGGTTGATCTGCTCGAGCTTGCGGCCTTCGGATGCGGCGACGACGGCGCGCTTTTCGCGCTCGGCCGTGATCTGCTGCTGCATGGCCTGCAGGATGACGGCGGGCGGCGTCAGGTCCTTGATCTCGTAGCGGAGCACCTTGACGCCCCAGTTGAGGGCCGCCTCGTCAATCGCGGAGACGACGGACTTGTTGATGAGATCGCGCTCCTCGAAGGTCTTGTCGAGCTCCATCCTGCCGACGACGGAGCGAAGCGTCGTCTGGGCGAGCTGCGTGATGGCGACGACGTAGTTGGACGTGCCGTAGGAGGCGCGCTGCGGGTCGGTCACTTGGAAGAAGAGGACGCCGTCGACCGTGAGCTGGGTATTGTCGCGCGTGATGCAGACCTGGCTCGGCGTGTCGAGCGGGATCTCCTTGAGGGAGTGGCGGTAGGCGACGCGGTCGATGAAGGGAATGATGAAGTTGAGGCCCGGCGTGAGCACGGCGTGGAACTTGCCGAGGCGCTCGACCACCCACGCGGTCTGCTGGGGCACGACCTTGACGGACTGGAACGCAAAGAGCACCGCCACGACGACGAGCACGAGCGTAAAGATGAGAAAGCCGCTGACGTTCATTTTTTCAATGACTCCGTATGACGTGTGAAATAGGCGTCGCCTCTACTTGAGGGCGGCGGAACGAAGGACGAGGCGAGTACCGTCGACGCGGGCGATGATCCAGGTGCCCGGCGTGAGATCGCCCTCTTCGGCGCAGGCGATCCAGGGCGCGCCGCGGTACTGCACGACGGCGGTGCCGCCCGTGCCCACGGATTCGACTCGGATGCGCTCGCCCTCGTCAAGATTCATGAGACGATCGGCCTGCGGATTCTTCCTGCGGCGCAGGAGATGCGCAAGCGCGCAGCCGATGACGGTCACGAGGGCGCAGACCGCGAACTGCCAGCTCGCCGAGAGGCCAAGCCAGCTCGCGGCGCCCGCGGCCGCGCACGCCAGCGTGACGGCCAGAAGATAGACCGTGCCCGTCACCATCTCGACGGCGGCGACGATCAGCGCCAGTATGAACCAGAGAACCGTACCTGATATGAACAACGTTCCTGCCTCCGCAAGCGCCCCTGATCCGCCGCAGGAACCGCCCTGCGGGCCACAGAGGCCGTACCAGAACACTCTAGCACAGCGGCGAACGGCGGCACTCCTAGGTTTTCACGCACTTACGAAACGACAATCGGGAAGACAAAAAGACCGGCGCCCGCATTCCTCCGAAGAGAACTGCGGGCGCCGGTCCTCACTCAACTGCAGAAGTCGTGAAAACTATTCTCCGTGCGTACGGTCTCGAATCGCATCCAGTCCTGTCGCCGCGGCAAAGGCAGCGATCGCCGCCGCAAAGCTCGCCTGCGGCGCGAGAAGACCGAGAACGGGCGCCGCAAGAAAGAATGCGGAGACCGAAAGACCTGCGGTTGAGGCGGCTCTGAGCGCCGTGCGCGTCCTTGCAGCTGCATGCTTCGTCATGTTGCCCTTCCCTGCGCCCGAAAGGCGCCTGTGATTCGTGTGGTCCTGCCCGTTCGCACCTGCGAATGGTTCTCATTCGTGTTAATGATAATCATTCTCATGGCACATGTCAAGCACGGACGTGAAAACATCTCGGGCACACGCGATTCGAAGGGACCAGACAAAAGCCCCCGGCGCCTTTCGGAGCCGGGGGCTTTGTTCGGACTAGCGTCTCAGCGCGTCAATTACTTGACGGCGAGGCGGCGCCACGTGTCGACGACGGTGTCGGGGTTGAGCGAGATGGACTCGATGCCCTGTTCCATCAGCCAGGCGGCGAAGTCTGCGTGGTCGGAAGGACCCTGGCCGCAGATGCCGACGTACTTGCCGCGTTCGCGGCAGGCCTTGATGGCCATGGCGAGGCGCCTTGACGGCCGGATCGCGTTCGTCGAAGGACGCGGCGACGAGGCCGGAGTCTCGGTCGAGACCGAGGGCGAGCTGCGTCATGTCGTTCGAGCCGATGGAGAAGCCGTCGAAGTACTCGAGGAACTGGTCGGCGAGGACGGCGTTGGACGGAATTTCGCACATCATGTTGAGGCGAAGGCCGTTGACGCCGCGCTTGAGGCCGTACTGTTCCATGATTTCGTTGACGCGCTTGGCTTCATTGAGCGTACGCACGAACGGAATCATCAGTTCGACGTTGGTGAGGCCCATTTCGTCGCGCACGAACTTCATGGCGCGGCATTCCATCGCGAAGCATTCGGCGAACTGGTTCGAGATGTAGCGGGAGGCGCCGCGGAAGCCGAGCATCGGATTTTCTTCATCCGGCTCGTAGAGGGCGCCGCCGATGAGCTTGCGGTACTCGTTAGACTTGAAGTCGGACATGCGGACGATGACCTTCTTCGGGTAGAAGGCGGCGGCAATCGTGGCCACGCCTTCGGCGATGCGCTTCTCGAAGAATTCCTTCGGGCTGGCATAGCCGGCGGAGAGGCGTTCGGCGGCGTCGCGCAATTCGCTCGGGACGTTCGGGTACTCAAGAACAACCTTCGGGTGGATGCCGATGTTGTTGTTGATGATGAACTCAAGGCGGGCAAGGCCGACGCCCTTGTTCGGGATGGCCTGGAACTCGAAGGCGAGCTGCGGGTTGCCGACGTTCATCATGACCTTGACCGGGATTTCCGGGGCAGGGCGCCGCGCTGGACTTCCTCAACGGCCACTTCCTGGATGCCTTCGTAGATGTTGCCCGTGTCGCCTTCGGCGCAGGACACCGTCACTTCGTCGTTTTCGCAGAGGCGTTCCGTGGCGTCGCCGCAGCCGACGACGGCCGGGATGCCGAGTTCGCGGGCGATGATGGCCGCGTGGCAGGTACGACCGCCGCGGTTCGTCACGATGGCGGAGGCCTTCTTCATCACCGGTTCCCAGTTGGGGTCGGTCATGTCCGTGACGAGAACGTCGCCGGCCTGAACGCGATCCATTTCAGCGGCGCTGTCGACGATACGGACCGGGCCCGTGCCGATCTTCTGGCCGATGGCGCGGCCCTGGCAGAGCAGGCGGCCCTTGGACTTGAGCGTGTAGCGGAGCTGCACGTCGGCCTTGTTCTGCTGGGACTTCACCGTTTCAGGACGGGCCTGAAGGATGTAGATCTTGCCGTCGTTGCCGTCCTTGCCCCACTCGATGTCCATCGGACGACCGTAGTGCTTTTCAATGATGCGGGCGAAGCGGGCCAGTTCGATCACATCTTCGTCGGTGATGGCGAACTTGCGGCGGTCTTCGGCCGGGACATCGACCGTGCGGACCGTGCGGCCGACGGACTTGTCGGATTCGAACTCCATCTTGATGAGCTTGGAGCCGAGCGTCTTGCGGATGATCGGATACTTGCCGGCATCAAGGATGGGCTTGTGGACGTAGAACTCGTCGGGATTCACGGCGCCCTGAACCACGGTTTCGCCGAGGCCGTAGGAGGCGGTGATGAAGACCACCTGGTCGAAGCCGGATTCGGTGTCGAGCGTGAACATCACGCCGGCGGCGCCGCGGTCGGAGCGGCACATGCGCTGCACGCCGGCGGACAGGGCGACTTCAGCGTGCGTGAAGCCCTTGTGGACGCGGTAGGAGATGGCGCGGTCGTTGTAGAGGGAGGCGAAGACCTCCTTCATGTGCTTGAAGACGGCGTCGATGCCGACGACGTTGAGCACCGTTTCCTGCTGACCGGCGAAGGAGGCGTCAGGGAAGGTCTTCAGCCGTGGCGGAAGAACGAACGGCAACGGAGATTTCCTCCTGACCGTCCTTGAGCCATTCGTAGAATTCGCGGATTTCCTTTTCGAGCTCGGCCGGGAACGGGCGGCTTCAATCCAGCCGCGGATCTCGGCGCCGGCAGCGGCGAGCGCCTTGACGTCGTCGACGTCAAGGGTGGTGAGACGCTGAGCAATGCGCTCCTCGAGACCGCCTTCCTTCAGGAAGAGGCGGAAGGCTTCGGCCGTGGTGGCGAAACCGTCCGGCACGCGGGATGCCGGCGCTCGTGAGCTGGCTGAGCAGTTCGCCGAGCGAAGCGTTCTTGCCGCCGACGCGATCAACGTCGGTCATGCGAAGCTGACTAAAGGGGAAAACGTAACGACCCTGTACCATGCTTATCCTCTTAAGCCCCAAGAACCGGGGCGGTGGTTCAATTGTGGGGATTTTACCCGTTCAGAGCGCTTTATGCGCCGGAAAATGGGCCTACCCTGCATATTTTTTGATCCCGCAGGACAATTTCAGGGATTTTCCGCAGGTCCGGTCCGCCTCAATAGATGAAATCTAGACGCAGGCAGAGTGTCATTGTTCCCATCTAGGTAGTTTTGAGTAGGGCGAGGCACTTTCACGCGGCAGCGGATACAATGAACTGATCCGATCCGGCCGGCAGGCGCCGCCCCCGCGGCACCGCCCCCCCCCAGACCGTCTATATATAGAGAGCAAGCCCGTGGTCACCCAGCAACTGCAGGACTTTGCGCGTCAGTCCGTCTACGACGCGCTTTCCGCCCTCTTTCTCCAGCCCGAGGCGAAGGGCGCCTATGAAAATTACGTCGAGGCGATGCGCGCGGCCGCAGGGCTCGCGGCCGAACTCGGCACGAACGCCGCCCCGTTCGAGGCGGTGCTCGACGCCCCCGCGCCCGAGCCGCTCGAGCTCGAACGCGAGTACGCCAGACTCTTCCTGGGCACGTGCGAGGGCACGGTTCCCCTTGCCGAATCCGCCTGGCTCCACAGGGACGAGATCCCGCTCTCCCAGCTTGAGTGCCGCAAGGCTACGCCGACGCCGGTCTTGAGACCGCAGGCATCCTCGGCGTGCCCGAAGACCATCTCGGCCTGCAGCTCGGCTTTCTCACCGTCCTGATCCTCAAGAACGACCCGCAGCCGCCACCGCCTTCTTCGAGGCGCACGCCGCCAAAGTGGCTCCCCCGCCTTCGCCGCAGCCGTTCGCGCACGCAGCGACGCCCGACTCTACGCACTTCACGCGGCTTCCGGGCTTCACGCTCCTCGACCTGGGCGACGGCTTCACGGCCGTGCTCGGCCCATCGGGCTGCGGCAAGTCGACGCTCGCCGGCGGCATCGCGGGTCTCGTGAAGCCCGCATCGGGCACGATCAGCGTCAACGGCCGCGTCTTCAGGTCGGACGATCCGTGCATCGACCTTCCCGTTGAATCGCGCGGCATCGGCTTCGTCTTCCAGTCCCACAGGCTCTTTCCGCACCTCACCGTTCGCGAGAACCTGCTCTTCGGCAGGCGCTTCGGAGGACGCCGCACTGCAGTCGACCAGGATCGCCTCATCGAGGTGCTCGGCATTGCGCACCTTCTTTCACGCCGTCCCGACACGCTCTCGGGCGGCGAAAGCCAGCGCGTCGCGCTCGGGCGCGCCATTCTCGCCGCCGAGACGCTCCTCATCATGGACGAGCCGCTCGCGCGAGTCTCGACTCGAGCGCAAGGCCGAGCTTCTCGGCTACTTCGAGCGCATTCCCGAAATCACGGGCATTCCCGTCCTCTACATCACGCACGCCGCCGACGAGGCCGAGAGGCTCGCGAAGACCGTCCTCACGATGAAGGACGGCCGCATCGCGGACATCCGCACGCCGGCCTGACACCGACCACTCCCCAACCCAAGGATCTCATCATGAAACTCAAGCCGCTTCTCATCTCCCTTGCCGCCGTCTCCGCTCTTGCCGCGGGCGCCGCGAACGCCGCGCAGGTCATCGTCACGACGGGCGCGGGTTACGTCAAGATGGTCGACGCGCTCGCCGCGCTCTATCAGAAGGAGACGGGCGTCGCCGTCGAGAAGAGCTTCGGCGGCAACATCGGCCAGATGCTCGCCCAAGTGAAGCACGGCAGCGGCGTCAACGTCGTCATCTCCGACGAGGCGAGCCTCGAGAAGTTCCACGATGCGCTCGCACCCGACGCCAGGCGCCTCGGCGACACGCCGCTCGTCCTCGTCTGGCGCAAGGGACTTGAGCTGAAGCGCCCCGAGGACATCGCGCTCGACTCCGTCAAGACCGTCGCCTCGCCCAATCCGAAGGCCGCCGTCTACGGCCGCTCCGCCGCCAAATGGCTCAAGGCGACGGGCCTTGACGCGAAGGTCGCGCCCAAGCTTCAGGTCGTGGGCACCGTGCCGCAGGTCTACTCCTACGTAACGACGGGCAACATGGACGCAGGCTTCGTGAACCTCGCCGTGCTCAAGTCCGGCACGGAGGCACTCGGCGGCCACGCGGCCATCCGCGACGAAAGCGCCGTCGTGCACATGACCGTGCGTCCCGTGCGGGGCGCCGAGGCCGACGCCGACGTGAAGGCCTTCATGGACTTCCTCGCCTCCGAAAAGGCTAAGCCCGTCCTCAGGAAGTTCGGCATCGAATGAGGACGCCCGCGACGCACGCCCGCCATGATCGACCTGATTCTCAACGAGCCGCAGCTCCTCTTCTCGCTTGCACTCACCGCGAAGACCTGCCTCGTCACGCTCGCGCTCTTTCTCGTCGCGGGGCCGCTCGCAGGCTACTACCTCGCGAGGGCGCCGGAGTAGCCCCGCGCGTCCTCGGCTTCATTATCACGATTCCGCTCGTCTTTCCGCCCGTGGCGCTCGGCTACATGCTCTTGACGGCGCTCGGACGCACGAGCCTCGTGGGCGGAGCGCTCGAACCCTTCGGCCTCTCGCTCATCTTCAACGAGACGGCCGTCGCGCTCGCGGGCTTCATTGCGGGCCTACCGCTCGTCGTGCGTCCGCTTCAGGCGGCGTTCGCCTCGCCGCGCCTCATCGAACTCGAGGAGGCCGCCCGCATCCACGGCGCGGGCAGGCGCGACGTCTTCCTCAGGATCACGCTCCCTGCTCGTGCGGCCGAGTCTCGCGGCGGCGCTCCTTCTCGGCTGCGCCCGCGTCTCGGGCGAGGTGGGCATCACGATGATGCTCGGCGGCAACATCTCGGAGCGCACCAACACACTCGCTCGAAATCTTCAACGCCGTCTCGCGCGCCGACTTCGACGCCGCGAACGCGCTCTGCCTCCCTGCTCGCTCTTTGCGGCCGTCATCTTCCTTGCGGCCGAGCTCCTCAGCAGGCGCAGCCCAAGGCTCTGACCTCAAACGCCCGTACGACGCGGGAACCCTCAGACTGGACTCATCGGAAATGGCCGATCGGTTAGAATGGAAGGATTACCCAATCCTTTTCATCTATCCGCCATGACAGACACCCAGAAGTGCGCCCCCTGCCGACAGATCTTCATCGTGAGCGACGGCACCGCCATCACCGCCGAAACGCTCGCGCATTCGATCATGACGCAGTTCCCCGACCTCGACTACCACCAGACGCGCATCCCGTTCGTCAACACGGTCGAGAAGGCGCTTGAAACCGCGCAGCGCATCAATCAGGTGGAAAAAGGAAGAAGGCCTTCGTCCGATCATCTTCACGACCTTCGTGGATCCGGACATCATGCGCACCTTCAACGAACACGTGAGCGGTCACATCATCGACCTCTTCCGCAAGTTCGTCGGCATGATGTTGATTTGGTAAAAATGAATTTAATGTCTGTAAGGGAAAAGAGTAATTTATTAATTCTTTATTTTGGACCAGATAAAGTGGAAAATGATAAAGTTGATTTATTAAATAAGGGTGATAATATTTCTAAAAATCAGCATATAGTCAAGTTGATAGAAGATATATATATAGGATGTTGTAGTTATTTTATCAATATCAAGACAATGAAAACATGTAATGATTTGGATTCACTATGTAAGTCATGCCGTAAATCGGGAAGTGAATATGAGAATTGCAATATATATAATGAGCATTATTCAAATCAACAACAAGAAAATGAGTGTAGCTCTTTTATAAATGGCAATCTTGCAAAATGTCAGTGTGTTGCTGAACAGAATAATAAAT
>VOFC01004753.1_pt1 | contig 15431 bp, 32 predicted proteins | sample 5384161 | NCBI WGS metagenome assembly VOFC01 (sample SAMN12384722, study PRJNA508395) | human gut metagenome | isolation source: healthy gut B | host: Homo sapiens | reverse complement strand
TTTTATCTGTTAATTTTGGTAATACCTCATTATTTCAAGAACAAGTAAGAAATAACCATTTAGCCATTAATACTGGTTATAGTTTTGATAAGGCTGGTAATATTTTAACTTTCTTGGTAGAAGCTGATATCTTAAATGAAGAAGACTATCTCTTTATTGGATAAAAATTAGCTAATTTAGAAGTTACGAAGGAAGACTTGGAAAGAATTAAAGAAAGTATGGATTTCTTCCGAAGTAATGAAAACAGATTATAAAGAAGCGATGGTTAATAACATTGTAACAGATTTAAACTTATATCATGATTTCTGTGATCATTATATTGATCTTATTAGAGAATGGATATTGATACGATGAATTCAGTAATTAGAAGTTTAGATTTTAAAATAAAATCATTTGTTAGAATGATTAGTAAAGAAATGGAAAAAGGTGAGTAATCATCTTTTTATTTTTAAAAAATGTATATCAAAAATCTTAAAAAAATGTATAAACAGAGATTAATTGATAACATGGTTGAAAGATATTTAAAGTTTTTGGTGCTATTAGTATAGAAGATACAAAGTGGTGTGGGAGGAGACTTGAACTTCATCTATTTTTCTAAATTTGTCATTTTCAAAATCAATACCTTGTCTAGATTCAACCAAAGTTTTACAATAGTCATTGTTAGCATCTTCAGCATAATAAAAATAGTAATTTTTTACACTTGTTTTATAACTTAGAACGTAAAACCCACTAACTTTTTTAGATGATGGGTAGTTCACTAACCAATTACTAATGAGTAAAAGTGCATATTGATGTACTTTTTTCTTGCACTTTTTAGGTAGTCTAGTAGAATCTTTCTATAAGAGGTGTTTATATTAAAGACAGGGAAATAGAAAAAATAAGGACAATGTTATCATTTTATATGTTAGCAAATAACCTTAAATATCTGACAGTAGATGAAAAAAGAAAGTGTTGCTAATCAAGTGTATGGTAGTATGATTTTAGCAACAGCTATTAATTCTGAATATAAAAGAGTAGATAATTTAGGAGAAACTATTAGAATGATTTTACTTAAAACAATGAATGATTATTCTAAGGATAAATTATTTAGTATCTTGAAGAAAATGAATAAAGGACAGGAATATATAACAAAGTTAACTAATTATGAAAATATACCATGTCATTCTTATAACGATTTTGCTTTTGATTGTATTGAATATGAACTTGAGATGGAAAAGTTTTTTAACGTAGCTTATCAGAAGGGGTTAACTTCTGCTGATGCTAAGAAATTATATGAAACAGCTAAAAATTATGGCTTATTTAATGAAATTGGTAATGATGATAAGAAAAACTTTGAGATATTTAAGTTTTATTATTTAAATACCGTTTTAAAAAGTAAAGATAGAAGTGGTTGGGACGATTATCATTGGAATGTTTCTATTAATAGAAGAGAAAAAATTGCAGAACATATTATTGGAACAATTGCTTTAGCAACTGCTCTTGACTCAGAATTTGATTTTAATATTGACCTTGATAAGGTTACTTCTTTATTATGTATTCATGAACTTGGTGAAATAAAAATAGGAGATATTACTCCTTTTGATAATATCACTCCTGAACAAAAAAAAAAATTGAACATAAGGCAATTATTGAAGTGGTTGATAATTTAGCAGATAAAGAGAGAATAGCTAAGTCAATATTTGAATTTGATGAGCGAAAAAGTAATGTAGCTAAATTTGCTTATTATTGTGATAAATTAGAAGCGGATATTCAGGCTAAAGTTTATCAAGAGATGGGTTATCAACATCCATTAACTGAACAAGATAATAATATAGTCTTTAAAAGTGCTGTAATCAACCAACTGGTTGCAGAAGGTGCAACTACGGCCTTTGATATTTGGTATGGTTATGATAAAGATATTTATAAAGACTCAAAAGTATTTACTAAGACTTTGAATTATGTTAAAGATAATAGACTAAAAAATAAGTAAAGCCTATTGCGTAAAAACAAAACATTTGTTATAATAAGAAACGTCAAAAGAAAGTGTTCCGCTTTATTACTATATGTAAACATATGAGCACTGGGTATAGTTAGGAGGAAAAACGATGAATATAATTGACAAAATTAATGAAAAACAAATGAATCCTGAAATTCCTGAATTTAGAGTTGGAGATACTGTTCGTGTTGATGTAAAAATCAAAGAAGGTAAAAAGAGAACGTATTCAAGCATTTGAAGGATTAGTTGTAGCAAGACGTGGTGGTAGTGTTTCTGAAACATTTACTGTTCGTAAGATCTCATCTGGTGTTGGAGTTGAAAGAATTTTCCCAATTCATTCACCAAAAATTGATAAGATTACAGTAGTACGTCGTGGTCGCGTTCGTAGAGCTAAACTAACATTCTTAAAGGGAATGGTTGGTCAATACAAGATTAAAGAACGTGGACAAAAACAAAGAAAGAAAACGAAAAAAGTAGATTTGAAGTCTACTTTTTTTTGCTAAGGGTGAAAAAATGGAAAAAAATGAAAGAATTAATACCATATATAGTTATACTTATTCTTGTAGTACTTTTTTTAAAGTTATTTATAGTGACACCAATTAGAGTTAATGGCACTAGTATGATGAATACTTTGCATCCTAAGGATATAATGATTTTAAACAAAACGGCTTATCTTACTAAGAATCCTAAGAGATTTGATATAGTAGTTGTAAGGTTAGAAGATGAAGATGTTATTAAAAAGAGTAATTGGTCTTCAGGCAGAAGTTATTGAGTATAAAGACAATACTTTATATGTAAATGGTAAGAAAGTAGAAGAAAAAAGTAAAAGGCTTAAAGACTGATGATTATAAGAGTGAAAAGATACCAGCTGGTTCTTATCTTGTAATGGGAGATAATAGAGAAGCTTCTTACGATGGAAGGTTTTTCGGTTTTATTAAGAAAAAGCAAATATTAGGTAGAACATCTTTAGTAATACTTCCTTTTTTAATAGAATAGGAAATAAAAATAAATAGTTCTTTAGCGATAAGGAACTTTTTTATATTATGGAAGGATATTAGTATAAATAAAAAAAGAATAGTATTGCTACTATTCTGTAATTCTTCCTATTCTAAATTGATAGATAGACTTATTGCCAATAACAGTTTCTTTTAAGTTAGCTTCAATACCTTTATATTGGAAGTATTCAGAAACTTTAGCACCATCTTCTTCTTTATTAGTTCTTGTTCTGATGATACTATCATACATATTAGTAACATCTTCATCAGTTAATTCACTATTATTTGCTTGCATTGCAAGTTTAATTAGTTCTTTAGTATCATCATTTTTCTTCTTTATAATAAATAGTCATAATCTCTACTTTGTTTTTATTTACTTGGAAGACATAAGTTATGTTATTAGTTGTATACTCGTAAAGAGTATCTTTTTTATCTAATTTACTGCTATCAATTTTATATTTATCAAGATTTTTGTCAGCTAACAACTTATTATAATTACTAACTAATTTATCAATACTGACATTTTTGATGGTTTCTAGTTTAGTCATTTCTGAAAAATCTATTTTTTGATCTTCCTTTTTCTTATTATTTAGATATGTTTTTGTTACTACTGTACCAAGAAAATAAGCTCCAGTTCCTAGAATAATTGCTATTATAATAACAATTATTTTTTGCTTTTGGTTAATTTTCTTCTTTCTTTTTTTTGCTTTTTATCCTTATTCTTTTTAATCACTTTACTTCACCCTAAAAGTAGTATAACATATTTCGAAAAAAACTGTTCATTTTCTTTATTTTTATGTATAATATTACTGAAAGGAAGCGGAGTATGTATCTTTCTAGTATTAGAAGTATTGATTTACATGGAATGGACAGAATTACTGCTAAAATAACTGTTGATGAGTTTATAAATGATCTAATAAGATTAAGAGAAAAAGAAGGGGTAATTGTTCATGGAATTGGCACAGGAGTATTAAGAAAGGAAGTAAGCGAGTATTTGCGGCATGATAGACGAGTACTTGAATACAAACTTGATTTTATGAATCCTGGTTGCACAATAATTAAACTTAAAGATAATTTGACAAAATAAGTGAAAAGTTGTATAATATGAGCCACAGAGGAGGGATTTCAATGTATACAGAAGAATATGATAAACGACCTTTTCCATTTAGAGATTTTTTACTAAAATTTATTATCATTGTTATCTTTGCTTTGTTTTTGATTTGGTTAATACCAAAGTTCACTAGTCCTAAGACAAAAAGCAAGCGAGACAACTTCATCAAAAGTATTTCAAAAGAATCTTGCTACAATGAAACAAGCTAGTATAAACTACTATAGTAAAAAGCAAATTTACCAGTTGATGGTAATAAGGAAGTCATTACATTACGCCAGATGATTAGTAAAAAATGTTATCTGCTTTTACTGATAATAAAAGAAAGGCTTGTAATGTTGATAAAAAGTTATTCAGAGATTTATTCAGAAAACGGAGAATATATTTTAAAAGTAAAGCTAAAATGTAGTGATGAAGAGGATTATGTTTAACTAAAGTAGGAAGTTATTCGTACTGTAGCACTGAAGTTTGTGAAAAAGATCTTAACAAAAAACTGATGAGAATGTTAAAGATTCTACTAGTACTCCTTCTACTGATAATAGTACTAATAAGACTGAAGAAACACCAACTACTGATAATAAGCAACAAGAAACTAAGACTGATAATCAAGAACAAAAAACAGTTACTTATAGTTATGAATATCAGAAAACTGAAGCTGGAGTTTTCTCAGAGTGGTCAGAATGGTCAGGTAAGGAGAAAAAATAGCAGTAGGCTTAAAGAAATAACTTGCAATAGTAGTGATAGTAACTGTTTAAAAAGAAATAAAGATTTCTACTGCTAGAGAGGTGATTGGTAAAAACACCACTTGGAAATAATATAGTAGCAACAGTTAGCTATTACCAGGTAAGAACAAGAACTTATACTCCAGGAGCAACTGATATAAAATGGAGAAGCGCAAATGATCAATCTCTTATTAGTGCTGGTTATAAAATGACTGGAAATAAGAAAGAGATAAATTAGGGGAGAGGATAAAAAATGAATAATTATATAGAATATTATCAATTTCATGAAAAGGACAAAGGATGGTAATGATGTATGTATGTATTGCTTTGTTAAGTTAAATGCAGGTAATGTAACATTTCACTTTTTACCGATGATTTACAAGAAGCAGTTAATGAATTAAGAGAATTTGCTTATAGCAATAATATATACAATCCAACTGATTTACTTGAATCGAAAAATTACATCTTCAAGTTAGCAATAAAGATTTTCGTGATTTTCTATGGAAAAAAGTATAGATATACCTCTGAAACTGTAGAAAATTTTCATGATAATATTGGTGAAGATGCTGTAATGACAAATAATTTAGATTTTGCAAAAATATTAAATAGTAAAGCTGTTATAAATAATAATCCATCAAAAGAAGAAGTTGAAGAGGAAGAAAATAAAACATCTGAAAGAAAAGCAAAAAGAGAAGCTAGACGAAAAGCTAGAAAAGAAAAAAGGCTTGTTAGGCATTGTAAAAGAAAAACTTGATTACTTTATAAATGACAATGGTATAAAGAAGTTTGCTATAAGAAGCGGTTTAATCTTTTGGAGCTGTTACGATGCTTGGGGTTGTTGGTATTAAACTTAAATCTTGTGGTAAATCAGGTACTACTGATGATTTAACAATTGAATCTACTACTGATGATACTTTTATACTTACAATAAACATATAGATCCAGAACAATATGCTTATGATGAACAAGATCCACAGGATTTAGTTGATGAAAATAAAGATTTAGTCGATATTGAACCAACTGCTACTCCAACTCCTGATTATTCTAAATTTGATAATTGCTTAGCTAATAGTGATGCTCCTACTAAAAACTATATGAATAAATTTAGATATAATCTTAAAAATTTCAATAGTTTAGCCAAAAACTACGCTGATTATACTAAAAATAGTCGTTTAGGTTTAGATACTTCTGATTACACAGTACTACAAATGGCTTTATTAGGAGAAAAATTTGGCGATGATGTAACTAATGTTTCTAAATATTGGAATTATAGTTATGAAGATTATAAGCAAGTTAATAAACAAATTAAACAATTAGCTACAGTTCAAAAGGATACAAGTGGTTTTTCTAAAATATTAGTAAGTCCTGATGACCAAGCTTTCTATGAGAAATATGAAAATTTAATTATTGATTTAAACAGAGCTACTGATGATAATGAAAAAGATTGCTCAAGCTGAATCAATTTTGGCACAAATCAAAGAAGACTTTAAACTTGATAATGACCTTGCTAGTAAAAGAAAATATGTTTAGGGAAATTCTAAATATATTGCTACTATGCCATTAGTAAGAAGCTTTTATGATAGAACTAAAAACTGCGGTTATGATAATGCTATAGATTCATCAAAAATGGCAGAGTTAAGTAAAGCTTATAAAACAGTTGTAAAAGAAAAATATAACATCTGCATTAAATTCAGTTGACGTAAACTTTAATGCTAGTCAAGTTATAGTGATTTTGTTGAAGCTATTAAGAGTGATTTAGAGGCTAAAGACTTATATGTGATTGATGATGTTCGTGATATAACTGATACCTCTTTATATCAAAAAATAAAGAATTACCACATAAAGTTGTTGTTACAGAAACTGTAGAAACAACACCTGCACCAACTGTAACTGAGACTGTTTCTGATAATTCTGATTACTATGCTGCAAGTTCAACTAATGATAATTATACTTACACTGATGATACATCTTCTAGTGATACTGATACAAGTTCAGAATTAGAAGAAATTCTAGTGATGATTCTTCAAATGGTTCTGATGATACTACTTCTAATGAAGATGAAAATACTAATGAAGATGAAAATACTAATGAAGATCAAGATGATAATAATTCTGAAATCAGTGAAGATCAAATTATTGAAAGTGATGAAGGAACAAACGAAAATACTGATACTGATAATTCCTCTTCAGGCGATACAACAACTGATGATGACCAAATTATCGAATCAGAAGAAGAAATTGCTGGTTCTATAAATGATACTATAAATAATGGTGAACTAGCTGAAATACCAGATGGTTGGGAAATCAATGATGAGTACAAGGATGGTAATAACATTGATGGTAGCATTAGTGATATAACTATCGAGGAAGATAATAATACTGGTAGTGGTGATATTTCATCAGCTGATGAGGAAGTACCTACTTATGAAGAAAAATACAACATCAGAAGCTGCTACTTATTCCAATGATATACCAGTTTATGATGAACCAGTTACTTCTGATGTAGAAACTTATTCAGATGTATCTAGCTATGATGAAGGTACAATTTCAGATATAGATAATTATTCAACTGATACTTATACTGAAGATACTCCTGTTTATGAAGAGGAAGTAGCATCAAGTCAAACTGATACTAATGATGATCAAATGGTTGCAAGTATGACTCCAGATGCTATAGTTGATCAAGTATTAAGTTACAATGCTAATGGTATTAATGCTGTACCAGTTTACGATACTAATACAGGTAGTTGGCGTACACAAATAATTGATGAACCAGCACAAAGCGAAAATGTATCTCGTATCTCAATGTAAATTTTAAGGGATTTTATCCCTTTTTTTTTGTTTTCAAAATATGTTATACTTTTTTATCAGAATAGAGAATAGTGGGTGAATAAAATGGGTAGATTAGCAGTTTTATTAGATGGTGATGGAACTAAACAAGAAAGAATAACAGCACCATCATATTTAACAGAAGAAAAATGAATGAAATAAATAACTTTCTAGTGGAGAATAATAATTCTTTAGAAAATGGTTATGTTGATGTTTTATCTGCTTACTTGTTACAGGTAAATGGTTATTTTAATCAATTATTAGTTCGTGGTGAAGAAATAGTTGGATCAGAAGGACTTAAAGAATATAAAGAACAAGCTCAAAAATTAAATGAACAGGAAAATGATAAACGTAAAAATAATTTAGAGGAAGTCTTAAAAAATATAATGAATTATATAAAATTGTGATGCTTCTATCAAACAGGAGTTATCAAAAAATCACGAGAAAAAGCAATTAGCAGAAACAGTTTCTACAATAAATGATTTATTTTCTAAAATTGATGTTTCTTTTGTAGAAACAGATAGTAGTATAGATTCTGTTTTAACACCACTTGTAACACTTTACAAAAAGGCTTTTGAGTCAAGATGGAAAAAGAAAAAATTAGCTACTCTTACTTTATTATTAGATGAAGAGAAAAGAATATTAGCAGATGATAAAGAAAATCGTTTTATAGAAGCAATAAAAGCCGCTTCAAAAGAAAAAGTGTTTGATTTATTTGATAAAATAAATGACCAAATAATTGATAAAGAATATAAAAAAGTAGATGATTTACTTTATGCTAAATATAAACTTGAAAATGGTGGCTGTTACTATGCTGTTATCAAGAATGGTGATAAAGTATTAAATGAAGAACAAGAATTTAAAACCTTCACTAACTTTGTTATGAGTCAGGAAGAAGTTGATAAAAATTTAAAATTATGATTAATAACATTATTGCTTATTATGACTTGAATGAGTATACAAGATATATCGAAATGATTTATAAAAAGCAAATGACTAAAGAAGTTGATGATTCTATCGCTCAATATAAAACAAGACTTACTACTATGGAAAATGTTTTAAAGAGTCAGTTGGAATTTATGGATGATATTGCACCTATCTTAAATGGTAAGACAAGTCCTAAGTATCCTAATATCTTCTATAATGATTCCCCAGTAAAAGATTTTTTATCCAGTATCATTAAATGACACTGATTTGATAAGCGACGAAGTAAAAAGAACAGAGAAAACTAATGATTCGTTTAGCGGATGATACAGTAGCTAATAAAATAACGACCAAAGATGCTTTGACAATTATATATGGTAGTAAGATAGCTAATAGTTTAGCAGAAAACTTTCAATTACCAATTGAAGAAGAAATAATTTCTAAACCTATAATTCAAGAAGAAAAAGAAAGAAGAACCAGCAAGTAAAGTTGTACCAATGACTACAAATTATCAAAAAATAAGTGATTATATAGCTACTAGAAAGAAAGAACTTAACCTAATAAGTATTAATGGTGATAGTAGTATCAAAATATCTGAAGATAAAGAAGCAATGTACCAAAATGTAAATACTATTTTTGATTTGAATGTTGCTGCTGCTATATCTGATAACCAATATAAGAATGGACAAGGAGTATTTGCTATTACGCATTATTTACAAACTGGTGAAGCTAATAGATTTACTTCTAACTTCAATGCTAGAAACTTAGCAACTAGTGTAAAACCAAATGCTTATACATCTTTATTACTTGAGAATATGATTAAATCATTTTGCAGGAAGTGGCAAGAAATCTACAGAAGATGCTAGTTATATGGATAGAATGCAACAAATATTATCATTTGTTAAAGATGAACTATCAAAGGAAAACTTTTCTGCTACAGATATGCGTACTAGATTTTTACAAAGTGATAACTTATTGCAAGAAGCTATTAAAAAATTTGACTATGACTATTTAGACCCAACTAGTGAAAATTCTAAACTATTTGATCAAGCAATAGAAATAGGTGTAAATAATAACAATCAATCAGCTTTAAGAATAAAACAAGCTCTAACTGATATAAAAACAATTGCCAAAGATGAAGTTTTACCTCAAAATACGCAGACTCAAACTCTAGTAGCATAAAAAATCAATTTACTACTTGTATATTTTTAAATATGTTATATATTATTAGTAGAAGTTCAATATAACTTCTAGTCATTATATTTCTTTACCACCTTGTTTACAGTTCGCCCATAGTTAAACTGGGTTTGAGATAGCAATGACTTTTATGACAAAAAAAGGAAGAGAACACTCTTTTACTTCTCAAATATAGAAGTAAAAGCTAGTGCCTTTTCCTTTTTTTGTGGTTACACCATATTCATAATTATGTAAAATAAAAATACTTTTTTAACAATAGATAAACCAAGACCAGTGCCATATAAATTTCTCTTATGTTTCTTAGCAGACTTATAATATTTATCAAAGATATTATCTAAGTCTTTTTCATCAATACCTTTACCACTATCAATAACTTCAATCTTATACCTGTCATCAACTTTAGAAATATTAATAATGACTTTCATATCATCACCAGTATAGTTAATGGCATTGATTATTAAATTATAAAGAACTTGTTCAATTTTCTTTTGATCTGCTCTTATAATTAACTTTTTAATATTAGTATGTTTAAAACTTAATAATATAATTAATACTTTTTACTTTTCTTGGTAGATAATAAATCTCTTTAAAATATTATTAACTAGCATAATCAAATCAAACTCTTCAATACTTAAACTATCAATTGATTGCTGTAACTTAGAAAGAGTTAAAATATCATTAACTAAAGTGCTAGTCGATCAGTTTCTTCTATAATAATATTTAAATTAGCATCACGCTTTTCCTTATTATTATAAGTTAAATCACGAACCATTTAGGCATATGCTTTTTATCATTGTAAGAGGAGTTTTTAAGTCATGTGAAACATTTGCTAGTAAATCTCTTTCTAACTCCTCCGTCTTAGAAAGTTCAATCATCATTTCATTTAAAGAATTGTTTAAATCTTTAATTTCTAAGATATCACTATTACTATTAAATTCCTTTTTTATCCTTCCTTTAGCAATTAAAGAAGCTTTTCTAGAAATATCAACAATCGGACTAGATAGTCTTTTTTAGAAATAAAATAACCAATTAATAAAGAAGAAGAAAGAATTAAAATACTAATGATTGTTAATTGTTCTTTTAATATCTTAGCAGTTGAATCAAGAGGTTCTAAAGAAGTTGATAAAATGCATATAAGTTATTATCTAACCTAATAGCTTCTAAAATCGTTTTATTAGCAAATTGTGGATTTTGTAAGTTATAAGTTTCTTCCTTTTGATTACTATTAATAAATGCTTCCTTTAATAAACTTTTACTAAATAAACAGTTACCACTAGAACTAGAACGATATAAAGTAGAATTGCTAGAAGTTATTTCAATACATAAATTTTCTTGATAAGAAATTTCATCTAACGTATTATAAATATTTTTTTTTTATCCTGTAACTAATTTATTAGCAATTGCTTTTTATATCCTTTGTTTTAGTATATTGATAATACTTATTAATAAAAATAACTTGAAAAAGCCAGAGAAAAACAATAATTATTAATGAAAAGATAATTAAATATTGCCATATCTTACTTCTTAAACTATTTCTCATCATTAAAACGGTATCCTATCCCTCGAACAGTTTCAATTAAATCCCGATATTCTCCAAGATGATTTCTAAGCATTTTAATATGTGTATCTACTGTTCTATCATCTCCAAAGAAGTCATAACCCCAAATACATTTTAAAAAGTTTTTCTCGATTGATAGCAATCTTTCTATTTTGGATAAAATACTCTAATAATTCAAATTTTTTGGTGTCAGATATATTTCTTCATCTTTAATCATAATAGTATGCTCTAAGAAATTAACAAATAAATCTTTGATAACGATAATTATCTTTTCTTAGTAGAAACACGATTTAAAATAGCTTTAACTCTTGCTACTAATTCCTTAGGAGAAAAAGGCTTACAAAGATAATCATCAATACCTTTATCGAAACCAGTCAATTTATCCATCTCTTCACCACGTGCTGATAAAAATAATAGTGGGAACTTTTCTTATTACTATCTAATTTTTCTAAGAGTGTAAATCCATCCATATCAGGCATCATAACATCTAAAATCATTAAATCAAACTTATCATTTTCTAATAATTCTAAAGCAGCCAGACCATCTTCGGCTTGAAAAGTTAGATAACCTTCATTGTTTAAATATTCTACAATAACATCTCTTATATATTCTTCATCATCTACAACTAATATTTTAATCAAACTAAACCACCTCACTTGTTAGTATAACTTATTTCTGTGAAATTGTGGTGAAATTACTTAAATATTTTTTAACTTGATAATAGTTATAAATAGTAACGAAAATAACATGAATACTAGTAGAAATAATATAACCCCATAAACCTATTTTTAAAAGAGAGAATAAAAGAAGGGTGATAGTTCTAATGATTGTTCCAAAAATAGTAGCTTTTAAGTTATCTTTACTTCTTCCCATGGCATCTAAAGAAAAGCAAGTGGTGCTTGAATATACTGAAAAAGGCAAATAGGGGCAAGAACTTTTTTTAGATACAAACTACCCTGATTAGTATGATACATTACTTGTAAGAAAAAACTAGGCATAGTAACAAATAAAATAGTAGCAGGTATACCAATAAATAATGACAAAATAATTGCTTGTCTAATTTTATTTTTAGTATAAACTATTTCCTTATTGCTAATAGCTTTTTGGCAATAACAGGTAGTAAAGCTTGTGATATAGCTAAAGTAAAGAAGGAAGGAAGTAATACTAAAAGGTAAGACATAACCTTGTAAAATACCGTACTGATTAAGAATGAAATTTGATGAATAACCACTGTATTTTAAAGTTGTAGTTAAAATGATTGGCTCTAAAAAAATAACCAATACTACCAATTAATCTTGAAAGAGTAGTAGGAATACTTATATCTAGAGCATCTTTAATATAAGACTTTTTTAATATGAAATTCTTCTAAACGATAACTAGTATTTTTAGGAAGAAAGAAAAATAAAACTAAAATAGAAGTTAGTTCACTAATTACATTAGATAAGATAACAACAGTTACTGTAATTTCTAATCCTTTAGGAAGAAAAAGGGGAATAAGAATAAACATAAGTATAAGTCTGACGATATCTTCTAAACAGTTAGAAAAAACATGTGGAAACATTCTTTGTTTTCCGAAAAAAGTAACTTCTAACAATAGATGAAGTAGAGGTAAGTGGAATAACAACTGCTATTGCAAGAATTGGTAGGTAACTCCTTTCTTCTTGAAGTAATTTATTAGTAGAATAGGAGCAAATAAAATAAAAAAAAATAATTAAGAAAATATTTTTGCTAATGATGTAATAAGTAAAAAGAAGAAAAAGAGTTTCTTATTATTCCTTCTATCTTCTGCGACCATCTTTGATAAAGCGATAGGTAGACCAAACTGCCCAAGTCCAATAAATAGCGAAAAAGTAGGTAAGACTAACATATAAAAGCCCAATCCCTTCACTACCCATTAATCTACTCATAACAATTTTAATAATCATTCCTAATAGCTTTGTAATAAAACCACCTATCATTAGGATAATAGTGGACTTAATAAAAGTTTCTTTTTCATAACTTTCTCCTTTGTAAATAAGATGTAAAGTTTTTTAAAAAAATATTATTCCTTTTCTTATGCTTACAGTTTATGATATAGTTAATGTAAGAAGTGTAAGAGGTGAATAAAGTGCAAGAATTAATTGATTTTTAGCTAAGAAGGAAGTCTTAATCATTTTTATCATTTTAATGATTGCTATTTTTTATATATAATTTTATGGGTTATCTCCTTTATAAAGAAGAGAAGTGAGAAGAAAAAAATTAAAAAAACAACACTCAAGAATTGACAAAATTAGCAGAGCAAGTAAAAATTTTAGAAAAAGAAACAAAGAGAAGTGCTACCACCTATTTTTTAGAATAAAGGAAGAAAAGGTTGATTTTCCCAAAATTATTAAACGTGAAAAAAACAAGTTTTGGAAAAAAAGAAAATCCTATTAAAAAATAGAACCAGCTAAAAAAAAAGAAGAACCTAAAAAGTAGTAGTTAAAAAAACTTTTCTTTCTCCAGTAGCAGCTTTTTGCCTGTTGTAACTGAAGTAATAGAACCAAAAAAAAAGAAAAGTGCTATTACCAAAACAATTAATTTTAATAATTCTTTAGAAGAAGTAGAAATTCTAGATGTTCCACCTATTCCTGATTCAATAGTATATAAAGATGAAGTTTATACTAAAGAAGAAGCAAAAGAGGAGTTAAAGCGCCTTGAAAAAGAGTTGATTTCTCAAGATGAAAATAAGTGTAATATAACTCCTATTAATCAAATATTAGAATCAAAAAAGAGGTTAAAGAAGTTACTAATGAGGAAGTGATTCCTGTTCTTGATGAAATGTTAGAAAAAAATCAAGAGAATATTACACTAACTAACTTTGAACAAGATCAAGAAGAAAATGCTATTATTAGTTTAGATGAGTTACTTGAGCGAGGTAAGGTTATCACACAAGAAGAAATAGAAAAACATGAAGATGATGGTAATGAACCAATAACTTTACAGGAATTAGAAGCTAAATGGAAAAAAAGATAAAGAAATTGTTAGTATGAAATATCAAGAAGAATCTAAAGAGGAAGAAATTGAGTTATTAGATGTTACTCCTTATGAAGAACAGAACTTTATAAAAAGAAGAACCAATACTTGAACCGATAATAGAAAGTATTAAAGTACCAACTATGGATGAATTATTTGCTAAAAGCAAAAGAAACCATATAAACCAAGTCCTGTGATAAGTCCAATTTTTGGAATAGAGGAAGAAAATTTATCTAAAAATAATTCCTTGTCTCTAGAGAACACTGCTAATTATGATAAATTAGATGCAGAAATTAGAAAGACTAATGAGTTTTTATCTAAGTTGAGAGAATTACAGAAGAAATTAGATTAATAGTATGTACTAGGATAAAATAATATTCTAGTATTTGTTTTATTAGTTTAATATTAATAATAGAAGGTTAGGGATATGAAAAAAGAAAATAGTTTTAATATTATTGGTGATAGTAGTTTTTTAGTAACAAGTTTTATTGCTTTTACTTGTATAATTAATAAAAATCACAAGATAAGAAACAAGAACTTACTACTTTAAATGTTACAAAAGGATTAAATGTAAAATATAAAGCTAGTTCTAATACTATTAATGTGGATGATACTTTAGAGTTTACAGTAGAAGGAAAAAGTTAGTAAAGGGCAAGCCATTGATTGGGAGATAGCATTAGAAGGTGATGGTGTTGCTAAGAAGGTAAATATTTCTTTAACTAAATTAGATAAAGATGGTGTTTTTTACTGAGGTAAGTAACTTATCTTCTTATCAAATGGATAATTATAAAAAGTATTTACACAGGAAAACCAAGTGATATGATGAGTTTGTTTGAAGAAGAAGCAACGCAAAGTTTTTACTACTAAGTATAGATTAAAAATTTAAATCTAATAAAGTTCATACTGCTGATGAGAAAGTCAGCTAAATTTAAAGTTAATATTTATGGTATGGTAGTTGATAATAAAGGTGATATAGCAACATCATTTCTAGTTAATAAAGCTAATAGTGAAGATTTTGATTATAATAGTGCAACAGATGAACAAAAAAATCAAATGTGGACATTTTCTCATGGTGCAACTGAGCAGTTAGGAGCAACCACCGACTATCGTTATATTGGTAAAGATCCTAA
>VOFC01002335.1_pt1 | contig 15438 bp, 25 predicted proteins | sample 5384161 | NCBI WGS metagenome assembly VOFC01 (sample SAMN12384722, study PRJNA508395) | human gut metagenome | isolation source: healthy gut B | host: Homo sapiens | reverse complement strand
GAGATATTCGGTGTAGTGAATAAGTCGGATGTGATCGGAGTTAACTTCTTTTGATAATCCGAATGTGCCGCAGAACATACGTGATCGTGTGCGGAATGAAGATTTGGTGGATTTCAGGCTTAATTATTCTTTTGAACAGGCGGAAGGATATTATGAGACAAATCGTTCTAATGCGATAGAACTGTATTCGAAGGTTAGTAAATTGTATGATAATGAGGGCAACTTCAGCGGATATATATTAATAAGTATTGATAATACCGAACGGATTGACGCAATGAATCGTATCCGTGATTTTGAGAATTTCTTCCTGCTCATATCGGATTATGCAAAGGTGGGATATGCCAAGTTGAATCTCTTGAATCGCAAGGGATATGCCATTAAACAATGGTATAAAAATTTAGGTGAGGAGGAAGATACGCTTTTTGGATGAGGTTGTGGGTGTTTATACCCTATGCCCCTGAAGATCGTAAGCGTTTCCTTGATTTTTATGATGAAGTCAGAGACGGAAAAAGAAGCATTTTCAGGGTGAGATGCGTATTCGTCGTCCCGGAACGAAGAATGAATGGAATTGGGTGAGTAGTAATGTGATGGTCACTAACTATAAACCGGAGGAAAATGAAATAGAAATCATCGGTATCAATTATGATATTACAGAATTGAAAAGAAACTGAAGCCGAACTGATTCAGGCACGCGATAAAAGCAGAGATGATGGATCGTTTGAAAAGTGCTTTCCTTGCAAATATGAGTCATGAGATCCGCACGCCTCTGAATGCGATTGTCGGTTTCTCCGATTTGTTGGTGGAAACAGAAGAGTTGGAAGAACGTCAGGAATATATTAAGATTGTACGTGAGAATAATGATCTCTTGTTGCAACTAATTTCGGACATACTTGATTTATCAAAGATTGAGGCTGGTACGTTTGAATTTACTAATGGAGATGTAGATGTATATCTGCTGTGTGAGGATATTGTCCGCTCTATGGGGATGAAAGCGAAAGAAGAGGTGGAACTGGTACTTTGATAATCACCTTCCGGTTTGTCATGTCATTAGTGACCGTAACCGTATACATCAGGTGATCTCTAACTTTGTTAACAATGCAATGAAATTTACCTCTGAAGGTAGTATTCATGTGGGATATAAACTAAAAGATGGCGAATTGGAATTCTATGTTGAAGATACAGGCATCGGTATTGAAAAAGAGCAGTTGCCACATATCTTTGAGCGTTTTGTGAAGCTTAATTCTTTTGTACACGGTACAGGATTGGGACTTTCTATCTGTCAGAGCATCGTTGAACAATTAGGTGGGCGGATTGGCGTTGATTCTGAAAAAGGAAAAGGATCAAGGTTTTGGTTTACTATTCCCGGAGTGATCGTGACGGAAGAGGTGGGCTGTGCCCGGTAGAGTGGTAATGAGGCAGGTGAATATCTTCCTTCCTCATTAATAAAAGTGGCTTTTATATAGAAGAAACGGTCTTGGTTTTGATGTCGATTGATACTGACATGAAACCAAGACCGTTTCTACGTTATAAAAGGAAGTTCGTTTAAATTCCGAACGATAGTTTATCGATGGATTGATATACGATACTTGCAATACCCAGTCCGATGATACCCAATGTGCAAAGTGCCAGTCCCCATTTTGTGCAACGGTCGCTGCGGAAAGTAGGAATCGGGTTGTCGGAAGGAGTGATGTACATTGCTTTTTACAATCAACAGATAGTAGTATAATGAAATCACTGTATTTACCAATGCGATGAATACCAGCAAGTGGAAACCTGCATCGAAAGCAGCCATGAAGATAAAGAACTTAGAGAAGAATCCGGCAAACGGAGGATGCCTGCCAATGAGAACAGAGACAGAGTCATCAAAAGAGCGATTTTGGGATTCGTTTTATAAAGTCCTGCGTAATCTTCGAGTGTAAACTTCTGGCTGCGCAATGCCACGATAGTGATAACGGCAAATACTCCGAGGTTGGCGGCAGCATACACTAATACATAATATACCAATGCTGTCATGCCTTGTGCTGTGCCTCCGATAACGCCTAACATAATATATCCCGCTTGCGAAATACTGGAGAACGCCATCAAACGTTTCAGGTTTTGCTGACGGACAGCAAATATATTTGCAATAGTGATAGAAGCGATGGTTACCCAATAAAGTACTTCCCTGCCAGTCATTAATCATTGGAGCGAATACTTTGATAAGGACAGCCAATAAAACAAATGCTGCCGATCCTTTTTGATATAACACTCAAATAAGCGGTAACTGCACTCGGAGCACCTTCGTAAACGTCTGCTGTCCATAAAGTGGAACGGAACCAGTGATAACTTGAATGCCATTCCTGTGAAGAAGAATATAAATGCCATGATCTGTAACGGATTTCCGTCGATATGGGCAGGAGGTCATCGAAATAAAGAGTCCCGGCAGAACCATAGATCATGGACAGACCAAACAACAGCAATGCACTGGAGAAAAGAGCTGTCAGAATGTATTTGGCACCTGCTTCGGCAGAGTTGTGACGGTATTTATCGAAGGCAATCAATGCTGCCATCGGAATAGAAGCTGTTTCGAGACCGATGAAGAACATCAGGAAATGTCCGGCGGAAATCATGAGGTACATACCAAACAAGGTAGAGAGTGTAAGTACATAGAATTCTCCTTGTTTGAATGAAGTGTCTTCTCTTTTCATCCACTCGTGCGCCATCAGGAAAACAATCAGTGTACCGACATTCAGGATCGATTTAACAACTGTGTGCATCGGTACATAGTGATACATACCACCGAATGCATCGGCGGCAGTTCCCGGAATCAAGTTGATAGCTGTATGGATAGCCATCAGAATAACGGGCAACATAGTGTTCAGGCGTGCTTTCCCACTATTTTTGTGTGCATCCGGACTCATGAAGAGGTCAGCTAGAAATAGCAGCAGTAGTACAGCTATGAGCGACAGCTCTTCTCGCATATATAGAAATTGTGAATAATCCATCTTGTTTATTTATGAATTAAGAATTATGATTTATGAGTTAGGGGATTAGTTGTGAGACAACCGGTAATACGCTTTCACCAATCATGTGGCTAACCCAGAAAGGAGCTATACCTAGTCCGGCAACACAAACGATGAGGCAGATAACGGCTACACGTTCGTCCCAAGTCGCGTCGGTCAGTTCGAGGTGATGTTTGTTGGTACAGGTTCCGTATAGAATTTTACCTACCAGACGCAGAATGTAGACTGCGGTAATCACAATCGAAGAACAAGCGATGATGGTCAGTGTGCGGTGAAATACGTCGTTGTTCTGGAAAGAGCCGACGAAGATAGTCATTTCAGCAATGAAAACCGCTTAATCCCGGCAGACCGAGGTTGGCAAGACCGGCAATCACATAACATACACTAAGGAACGGCATAATTTTCATTAAACCGGCAAGTTCGCGGACGTCACGTGTGTGTGTACGTCCATATATCATACCGATCAGAGCAAAGAATAAGGCTGTCATCAATCCGTGTGAAAGCATCTGAAGGATTGCTCCTGTTGCTGCTGTCTGGTTTAGCATCAGAATAGCGAAAAGAACCAGTCCGCAGTGAGATACGGATGAATAAGCATTGATATATTTCAAGTCGGTCTGTACGCAAGCGGAGAATGCTCCGTAGACTACAGAGATACCTGTCAGTATCAGGAATATCCAGGAAAGTTCGTTGGCTGCTTCCGGCATCAGATACATGGCGATACGGAAACATCCGTAACCTCCCAGTTTCATCAATACTCCGGCATGAAGCATGGATACCGCCGTCGGCGCGGAAGCGTGACCGTCCGGACTCCATGTGTGGAACGGGAAAAGGGGGCACCCAGTACACCGAAGACCGAGGAATGTCAGTGGGAACCAGATGCATTGCTGTGCAAAAGGTATGTTGTGCAACTGTGCAATTTCGAGAAGGTTCATGGTGGTTGCTCCCCGAACCGAAATAGATTCCGAGAATACCGATCAATAGGAAAGCGGAACCGCCCATCAACATAAGAGTCAGCTTCATGGCTGCATATTCTTTACGTCCTGATCCCCATACACCAATCAACAGGTACATCGGTATCAATGCGATTTCGTAGAACATGAACATGGTGAATAAATCGACGGATATAAAGAATCCGAATACTCCCATAGACAACAGGGTGAACCAGAGGAAATATTCTTTTGTCAGCGGTTGCAGGCGCCAGGAAGCGAATGTACCGGTGAACACAATGACAGCGGACAATAACAACATGGCTACCGAAATTCCGTCAACACCTACTGAATAGGATATGTGAAGCGGGGGCATACCAAAGCGTATCTGCACGGAATAGCATTTCTGCCGTGTTGCCGGCACTGCGTTCTCCCAAATACATAAAGGTAAGTACGACGGAGGCAATCAGAAGTGCCGATGCGCCGGTAACCATAACCCCGGATGGCTTTGATTCCTCGTGCTGCCCAGAGACCGGCCAGCATTAGTAAGGGGATGAGTACGAATATTGATAAGAAATTCATATCGTTCTGTTTAAAGCTTTATAAGATTAATAGTAGGATAAGTAAGCCAGTGCACCACAAAGGAATACGTATGCATATTGTTGTACCTGACCGCTCTGCAAACCACGGATCTCGTCGCTTGTTGTGTTGGTTGCCCATGCCAGGAAATCAAAGAATCCATCCACTACATGACGGTCGAACCATGCGATAGGAGTCGAAATACAACGGAAGATGATCTTATGCGTGATAAACTGGTATATATCGTCAATATAGAAGCGGTTATAAGCAGCCTTGTGCAGACCTTTGAACTGTTTTTCCTAATGAATCGGCAACTGGTTGTTTGGCATTCTTGTACATCCATGTGGCAATCCCGATAGAAATGATAGCAATGACGACACTTGTGATAGCTACCGACGGATCGAGATGAATAGAATAGGATTCTCCATTTGAACTGATGAAATGTCCGAAAGGAATAAATCCGGCTCCACAAGTTACAACTGCCAGGAACATCAACGGGAAAGTCATAGCCAACGGACTTTCGTGTGGTGTGTGATGTGCATGAAGTTCTTTGTTTTCCTTGCCCCAGAAAATACCATAGTAGAGACGGAACATATAGAAAGCTGTCATTGCAGCGATGACTGTCATCACCCATCCCATTACAGGGCTGTATTGGAAACAAGCAGCCAGAATTTCATCTTTCGAGAAGAAGCCCGAGAACGGAGGAATACCGGCAATAGCCAGACAAGCAATCAGGAATGTCCAGTGAGTGATCGGCATATATTTACGTAAACCTCCCATCGCGGACATTTCGTTAGAATGTACAGCATGAATGATACTACCTGCACCGAGGAAGAGCAATGCCTTTAAACATAGCATGTGTGAAGAGGTGGAACATGGAAGCCATGTAGCCCAAACCTCCTTCGTGAGGATCCATGGAAGTACAAACACCCAGAGCTACCATCATGAAACCAATCTGTGAAATGGTAGAGAAAGCCAGTACGCGTTTAATATCTGATTGTACGCAAGCCACACTTGCTGCATAGAATGCGGTGAATGCACCTACCCAAGCAACCATGTGCAACGTATTCGGTGCATAGGCAATGAAAAGCGGGAACATACGTGCCACCAAATATACACCGGCAACGATCATTGTAGCCGCATGAATCAATGCACTGACCGGAGTAGGACCTTCCATTGCATCCGGCAACCAGATATGCAACGGGAACATGGCACTTTTACCGGCACCACCGACAAACATCAATCCGAGAGCCAACGGGAGCATAGAAGCTCCACCGCTTATCAAGGATACCGTGTCCGGGGTAAATCCGAATGTACCACCATAATAACCGTAAATCAGGATACCGATCAGAAACCCAAATCAGCAAAGCGAGTAACAATAAACGCTTTCTTGGAAGCAGCGATGGCAGCCGGTTTTGTATAATAAAACCGATTAGCAGGTAAGAACTTACCCCACCAGTTCCCAGAAAAGATACATCTGGAAAATGTTTGTGGCAACAACCAGTCCCAGCATAGACATCGTAAACAGGGACAGGAAAGCGTAATAACGCTGAAAACCGACTTCTCCTTTCATGTAACCGAAAGGAGTAGATATGTACCATCAGTGACACGGTAGAGATAACAATCAACATCATTACTGATATAGGATCGAGCAGGATGCCCAAATCAAAGTGTAAAGGTCTCTGTAAAAAGGAAGCCACGTGAAGTTGTAAAGGTATCAGTGTGGCGAATGTTCCGTCTTCCAGTCGCGGAGCGGAGAAATATTGGAAAGCCGTAACGTATGATAGCACTGCTACTGCTCCCAGTACTAGCGTACCGATTGTACCCGCTGTCCGATGAGACATCCATTTTCCTCCGATTCCCAAAAGGAGGAAGGAGAGGAAGGGAAGAAGGAGTATTAGAATTGTTAGTTCGATACAGTTTTATTTTATTTATTACTTGATTTATTATTATTTGTTCTTGGTGAGAAACAAATCACCACTTCAGATCGTCCAGATTGCGGACTTGAATGCTTCGGAGGTTGCGGTAAATGTTAATCATGATGGCGATAGCTATAGCCGGTTTCCGCAGCCGAAATGGCGATGGAAAAGCGCGCAAAAGAAATAGCCTTCCATGCCTCCGGAAAGAGAAAACGGTTGAACACGGCGAAGTTGATGTCCGTGGCGTTCAGCATTAGCTCCACAGAAATCAGGATAGCCAGTGTATTCCGGCGGGTAAAGAATCCATAGATTCCTGCAAACATCATGATAGTAGAAACTACCAGATAATATTCCATGTGTATCATATTCGAACTCTATTTTGATAGTTAATACTTATTTATCTCTTTCGGGCGATCATAATACCACCGATAATACATGCCAGTAATAAAATACTGATTGCTTCGAAAGGCAATATATAACCATATTTGTCGCTACTAAGCAAAGCGTTCCCGATAGCATGAATGTTGATCTCGTGCGGGGCAAGATTAGCCGTCTGCATGAAATTATGTTTCAACGTGATAGTCAGGATAATTGCTAAACCGGCAATCATGGTAATGAGCCCGGCCAGGAGCTTACTTCTTCGTTTTGCTTTCTCGGCGCGGTCACCTTCTCCACTGGTCAACAGGATGGAGAATACATAAAGAACGACGATACCACCGGCATAAACCATAATCTGAACAGAACCCAGAAAGGTGTAACCCAGCAAAAATAGATGCCGGCCGTGCCGAAGAGCACGAAGAGCAGGTAGGTAGCCGAGCGTACGATACGTTGGGTAGTCACCGTCATGATGGACATTGCAATAATAAATGCTGCCAAAAGTAGAATACTACTGTTTCAAGTGTTGATCCCATATCTAAACTTCTTTTTTTTTTCTATTACTTTACTACCGTCATGATTTAATTTCAGGACAAGTTTCGTCCGGTCGAAGACTGCATGTTCGAAGTTCTGGTCGAACGTGATGGCATCGTGCGGACAAGCATTGACGCAGAGCTGGCAGAACATACAGGCGCCCAAATCATATTCATAGGTTGCCAGGATTTTCTTTTTCTTTCCAGCTTCTGTTTCGACGGTTTCGCTGGTCACTTTGATGGTATCGTTCGGACAAGCCATTTGACACAGTCCGCAAGCTACACAGCGATGTTCATTATTCTCATTGTGGGGCATATTCAGCGTACCACGGAAACGGTCGAACATTTTCAGCTCTTTCCGGTTTTCGGGATATTGCTCGGTTACTTTCTTACGAAAATACACCTTGATACTGGTCTTCATACCCGTTGCCAGTGTACTGATGCCGTGCACCAGACCACCTAAGTACGTATATTTTTTATCTTTATACTCCATAATTTTCATTTATCAAAAGTGGAAGCCGAAAGCTACGCAGCATGCCATTAATAATAGGTTTACCATAGAAATTGGAACCAGATATTTCCATTCCAGATTCAGAATCTGATCAATACGCAGACGGGGGAAAGTCCATTTAATCCACATCAATAGAAATACCACAAAGAATGCTTTGCCGAAAAACCAGATAAATCCCGGAATATAGTCCATTACGGCATTAAATCCGTCCAGCCCTACGATATGCAACGGCATCCAACCACCCAGAAAAATAGTAGCAGCAACGCTGGCAACAATAAACAGATTCAGATATTCCGCCAGATAGAAGAAACCGAAACCCATACCGAATATTCAGTGTGGTATCCGGCAGTCAGCTCACTTTCCGCTTCGGGAAGGTCGAACGGACCACGGTTACATTCGGCGTTTCCGGCAATCAGATAGATAATGAAGGCAATCACCGCGGGAATGTGTCCTTTGAAGATAAACCAGCCATTAGCTTGTCCCTTCTACAATTTCGGAGAACTGCATGGTGCCCATAAGTACGACCATAGTCATGATGCTCATACCTACGGACAACTCATAACTGATGATCTGTGCGCCACTTCGCATCGCACCAATCAGCGAGAACTTATTATTACTACCCCAGCCTGCAAGCAGAATACCTACCACACCGATACTGGAAGCTGCCAACAGGAAGAATACGCCTACGTTGAAGTTGAGAATCTCTGCACCTTTATTAAAAAGGAATACAAGCGAAAGTAAGGAACGAGGCGATAATCACCATAAACGGAGCCAGATTGTAGAGGAAATGGTCGGCGCCCTTCGGCATGAAGATTTCCTTAGGTCATCATCTTAAGTACGTCGCAGATCACCTGAATAGAACCCCATTTACCAACGCGGTTCGGACCAAGACGACACTGGAAGAAACCGCAAACTTTACGCTCCATGTAGATCAATATGATAGCCAGGGATGGCATATAATGCTACGAGGCACACGCCGACAGCCACACATTCTATAAATACGGCTACTCCCTTCCGGCATAATGGAGAGAAGCAGCTCATGTATCCAGTTTGTTACTATACTAAAGTCGAACATATAATTTAAAATACTTTGATACTTAATATCCGAACGTTTATCTATCAATATCCGGGACCACATAATTGTTCCGCCAATAGCAATCAAGTCGGCAATTTTCGCTCCGCGGCAAATCGTGTCGATTGCAGCAACAAGTGGCAATCCCGTAGCACGATAGTGCAGGCGATAAGGCATCTTGTCACCCTGACTTTCGAGAAAGACTCCGAATTCACCGCGGCTTCCTTCTACGGCGGCATAATAACTACCTTCGGGAACGCGGATGATCGGTTTCATCTTTTCCTGATAGGGGCCTTCAGGGAATATTGTCGATTAATTGTTCGATGATGTTCAGACTCTCCATTATTTCGTCCATACGTACCAGGTAACGGGCGAAACAGTCACCTTCCGTATAAATAATTTCTTTGAAATCTACTTTGTCATATACACCATACGGTATCCGTTTGCGCACGTCAAGCCCAACCCGAAGCACGTCCTGTACCTCCTGTACAGCCGAAAGAGATAGCATCTTCACGACTCAGCACTCCTACACCTTTCATACGGCTTTTTGGGCAATGACATTACCTGTAAATATGTCGTGGTATTCGTGAATGATACCTCTCATATAAGGGATAAATTCTTTTACCCGCTTGACAAAATTCGGGATGAAGAGGTCAGCTTGCACACCGCCAATCGTGTTGTAATTCATAATCAGGCGTCCGCCGCAAGTTTCCTCGAAAATATCGAGAATCTTTTCACGGTCACGGAATCCGTAGAAGAAAGCAGTCAGTGCCCAAGGTCCATGGCGAGGGCGGAGTAGAACAGTAAGTGAGAGTCGATACGTTGCAGCTCATCCATAATTGTACGGATATATTGTACGCGTTCGCTAACTTCGACACCCATTGCCTTTTCAATGCATGCATAAGTGCATGACGATTCTGATGGCGCCCAGGTAATCAAGACGGTCTGTCAGAGCCAATGTCTGCGGATAAGTAAGACTTTCGTTCATTTTCTCGATGCCCCGGTGGATATAGCCACAGTTTGCATCAATCTTACGAATAATTTCACCTTCCAAAGAAACACGGAAGCGCATGACACCATGGGTTGCAGGATGTTGAGGACCAATGTTGACTACATATTCTTCTTCGCCGAAGAGTTTGGTTTCTTTGTCTTTGATTGTCCCGTCCGGGTTCAGCTCTATTTCCCGGTCGTGTCAAACGTCTCTTCGTTTGTCATACAAAGCGGATTATCTTTCTCCGGGTCATTGTCTTTCCGCATCGGATAACCTATCCAGTCATTGCGCAGATAAAGACGGCGCATATCAGGATGACCGATGAAAGTGATACCATAATAGTCGAAGACTTCACGTTCGTAGAAGTCGGCTATCTTCCATATATATCGCTGACAGACGGATTTCCGGTAATTCACGGTTGGTTGTAGCTGTTTTTACTGCTATCCGTTCGCCTGTGACAGTAGATTCCAGATGATAGACTACGCCTAACCCACGAAGTTTTTCCGGAGTATCTTTCTCATCTGCTGCCCCAGTCCATGCCGGTGAGACTCTCGAGGAAGTCCATCTGTTTTTCATTCCGCAAGCGCAGCATCTCGTCGTGTAATGCTACAGGGGCTATAAATTGTATTTCTTGCATAAATCTTTTAAATTAAGAATGTAAGATTACTCTTCGTTCTTTATATAATCCGGTTTCTTCTCTTTTCTATTCACTCCACCAAAGAACTTTTCTATTTTCACTTTACGCTGCAACTGCATCATTCCGTAGTAGAATGCTTCCGGGCGGGGAGGGCATCCGGGGATATATACGTCCACCGGCAAAATCTTGTCTACTCCGTTCACAACGTGGTAGGACTTCTTGAAAGGCCCTCCGCTGACTGCGCATCCCCCACGGCCACCACATACTTCGGATCGGGCATTTGGTCATACAGACGTTTCAATACCGGAGCCATCTTGTTCGTGATTGTTCCGCACACCATGATCATATCAGCTTGGCGCGGACTGGCACGTGCTACTTCGAACCCGAAGCGGGCCATATCATAACGCGCGGCACCCAGTGCCATGAATTCGATGCCGCAACAGCTGGTTGCGAAAGTAAGTGGCCACAGCGAATTACTGCGTCCCCAGTTGATAATCGTCAAGGACTCCGAGAGCGACATTGCCCCTCCGGCATTAAGCTCCCTGACCAACTTTTCCAATGACTCATTGTCAATGAACTCCTCATAAGGTATTGATTTTATTTTTGGCTTCTTGGTTACTTCCATTCCAAAGCTCCTTTCCTCCAGGCATACGCAAGGCCCAGAACTAAGATAATAAAGAAGAAGAGAATACTAACAAGTCCTTGTGGTCCCATGTCACGCATTACTACTGCCCACGGAAACAGAAAAACTGTTTCTACATCGAACATTAGGAACAGAATAGCAAACAAGTAATAGCCCACACGGAACTGCATCCATGATTTACCACGTGTCGGGATGCCACATTCGTAAGCCTCGAATTTTTGTGCGTTGTACGAACGGGGAGAGATAGCGCGTGAAAGAGCTATCACAACACCGACAAAAGCAAGCGCTGTCAGTAAAACAACAACTAAAAATGTAAAATTCATAATTCAATAGCTGTTTAGATTGAATATTATAGAAATGAACAACAAACCCTTCACCCACCGGAGAAGAGGTTGATTGCCTGAAATAAATCGAATAAAAAATAGTGCCCTGGCTTGTCTAAATGACAATCTTCCTTAAACCATATATATAATGGGTAACAGGATCATAAAGGTAGTTGGGAGGTGAAGCGAAAATGAGTAAGGCGGACTTTGCAATTTGTAATGTTCGCAGAAATAGGCGATCAGTAATAACATGCTCTTGTCTGTCGGAACATGGGCGACGTCCGTATGGCTCATATCGCACGATTGGGTGGAGTATAGATTATAAAGACGCTCAATCGCATTATGAATCGGACGGTCTTGGGATACGTAGCACTTCTCCTGGCGATATGTCGGGGAGGTAACTTTGCAAATATCTTCCATTGTTCCATTAGTGACGCAATGAATTAGCAAAGCCAGTACCAAAAGTAATCCGAATTTTAAGCTTTGTTTCATCTTTCTCTTTTAACGGCTGCAAATATAGATGAAACGCACACTTTGGTTTATATTTTTTCCTTCCTAAACTCCTTGTTTTACACTCCATGCAGATAGTGAGAATGATTCTTTGTTGAAGGTGTTAACAAAGGGAAGTGATTTCTGAACGTTTGATATATACCAGAAAAAAAAGAAGCTACCATAAAAGAATTAAAGAAAAAAGAAGGTTGGCGCAATTCGTTGGAGGATATATACAATTTAAATAAAGTTATCCAGCCATGAGGAAACGCTTTGTCTGTGACTCGGCTTGAACAATACATTCATGAGAATATTGATATAGCAAAAACAATCGGTAATAAAGAATATCTTTTTGGAAACGCTTCGGTTGGCTTTGTCCTATTCTTTATCCCGGTTTGTTTATTCAAGCAAATGATATTTTTAAGTCGATAAAATGTGCGGATTACCGATCATTTAGAAAGCTTTGTATTGCTGGAATCGTATACGTTATTATGAAAATCTCATTAAATACACGGACGATGTACGTTTTTCAAACGAGTATATATCGGAAAAGAGGAACTTATCGGGATACCGTGATGAGCATCTTATTTGATCAGTCGGATGAATATAGAAAAGAAAAAGCTGTGAAGCTTCAAGATAAGGGAAGTACCAAAGAGGCTCTTCTGATTTTGACAGAGATATATGATAAACAAGAGCCGTCATCTCATGGCTATGCTATGATGGCTATAGGACTTGCCAGGGCTTATCGGTTGATTAGGGAATTATGCACTGGAAGAAAAGTTTCTAATGCTGGCTGCTATGACAGATACAAAAACTAGCTGTCAAAGAGATAGAGGCATTATTGACATTGGCAGTTAATTTGTATCATAAAGGAGATATAGACAGGGCTTATAATTATATAAAAGTAGCGTTGGATGATGCCATCTTTTATAATTCCCGTTTTAAGAAATACGGTAATTGCCCGTATCCATCCGATTATTGAAAATACATACTTGATCCGGTTGAAAAACAAAAGCAGGAACCTCCGTTTCTATATATTTCTGACTAACTTGTTTGGTAGCTCTTGCTATCACCCTGTATTTAAGCATATAAACAAACAAAGTACTGGTATCCCGGCTAACGGTATCTAAAGTTATGAAATGAAAGAAACTGGTCAAATAGAATGTAAGAATTCGGACGAAAGCTAATCTGATTATTAAAAAATATGTAAGTGGTTTAAATCAATAAAAGTTGCTTATTAATAAACTCGATGAGCAACAGGAAGACGAACAGAAAATCAAGACGGACAGATTGATGATTTATGGCAAGTCATCCTCCCGACCTTTGAAAAAGGAACTTTGAAGAACTTTATCATAACTTTGATAAAGCGTTCCTAAATTGTATCCCAACTTTGTAGAAAAAGTTCACCTTTTGCTGAACCTGAGAACGCTATAAACTGGAAAAGGACCAACTGAATACAGAATTACGCATATTTGCATTATTACGGTTAGAATTACCGATGTTGACAGATGCCGTGGCTTTTTGGCATTTATTCTGTGCAGACAATCTATAATTATAAGAGTAAAGTGAAGAGAATGTCCACTCTGATAGTAATATCTTTGAGGAGGAGGTAAAATGCTTTGGTTCTTTTGTCTCAAAAATGATTCTATCCGGTTTACCAAAACCAAAAAATGGTCTTGTTATAAACTGTTGATTATTAAATGTAAGTATATACAATGATCTGTAAAACGTGTTATTTTCTCCCGCCTACTTCCATTAAGAAGTAGGCTTTTTTTCATTCTCATATTTGCATCACAAGATTTTTGATAACTGAATGAATTAATCTAAAGAAACACACAACTATGAGTTTTTTCAGAATTGTATCTTATTTATTATCCCAAACTAGTTCTATTTCCTTCTGGTAAAAAGAATTTGTGATGTCGGTAGCAGATGTGGAGGAACATAACACAAGATAAAGCTGAGCAGACTTATGGAAAGAGAGTCAATGAATTCAAGGCTGAGTGAAAACAAATATGAATGCTTATCTTTTCAGCCTTCTGTAAGAAACAAATGTTTGGGATTGATGTATATGATATATCAGAAAGAAATCAGATGGAGAAACTGGATACGGATGCTATCAATAGTTTGCCTAAAAGATGTCGTGACATATTTTTGTTAAGTCGCATGGAAGGATTGGAAGTATAGGAAATATCCGAACGTTTGGGCATTTCTGGTAAATACAGTGGAACGTCAGATGGAATAGCACTAAAAAAGCTGAGAGCAAAAAACTCAATGCATTGGCTGCATAACTTTTTTTAATGAATTTATCGGTATTTTTTAGGGTATTTATTGAGATAATCGTTTTGATAAAAAAAGACTGTGTATATGGGAGAATTGTCTGAATAAATATTTTTAGGATGAATTTACTTTTGAAAAACAGAGTTTCTCATAGAAGTGGAAAAACAAAAAGGCTGAAGAAGAATTTATAGAAAATCAGAATTTGCTGGCACTCGTTGATTGGATATCTCCGGAATATGAAAATAATAAAGAAGTTGTCCAACATAAATTGCGCGAATTTATGCGTAGAATGGAGCAACAATAAAGATAAATAGCTTTAGGATACTATGAGTAAAAATTTCCTCTATCATATTACTGACTGTTTTTATGCAAATGTTTATTCTCAAACAAGCTTATTTTGTTGATGGGTATCATGGCGGATATATGGACATTATCCGCAAAGTGGAAAACTCAATTTATTGTGGATCAGTTTGGCTATGCATCCGGACTGGCGGATTTGTATGGAGATAGAGCCTGAAACATGGGATACAGTCAGAGTACAGACTCCGGAGGCTTATTTGCGTTTTTTAAAGAGATGGCTACTAGTAATCAGGTAGAGTTTACGAACCCTACTTATGCACAGCCTTATTGCTATAATATCTCGGGAGAGAGTATAAGACAGTTTCAATATGGTATTGCTAAAATAAACAAAACATTTTCCGGAGGTAGATTTTGTAACCTATTCGGTAGAAGAACCTTGCTTCACAAGTTGCTTGCCACAAATCCTTAAACAATTCGGCTTTAAATATGCTGTATTAAATGTCCCAACACCTGTTGGGGAGGGTGTACTGCTGCGTATGGCGGAGAATTGGTTAATTGGGTAGACCGACGGGACTTCAATATTGACTGTCCCAGGTATGCTTGGAAAACTGGAGCTGGATCAACCTGGCAGACAACTGCGTGGGGAAATTCGATGCTTATTTAAAAGATTGCCGAACGCAGGTATCAAAACACCCCGTTGGTAAGTGTTTCAGGATGCGGGATGGAAGAACGGCCCATGGCTGGGAAGTGAAAGAACACAAAAAAAATAATTCTATATATATGACATGGAGAGATTGCATTGAAAAATGTTCCATCGGAAAAAACTGATGATAATTGGTACCTTTCACAGGAAGATATACA
>VOFC01002646.1_pt1 | contig 15439 bp, 26 predicted proteins | sample 5384161 | NCBI WGS metagenome assembly VOFC01 (sample SAMN12384722, study PRJNA508395) | human gut metagenome | isolation source: healthy gut B | host: Homo sapiens | reverse complement strand
GAATATTTATTTTAACGCAAAAAAAAGCATGAAGTTCAAGTAACTCCACGCTTTTTCTTTTCTCAGTTTTTACATGTTGTAGAGCTTCTCACTTAGGCCCCGTGCATGGCCATCAGCTCCTCATGGGTTCCCTTCTTCCGCGATGCCGTCCTCGGTCAGAACCAGGATGCGCTCCGCATTGCGAATCGTGGACAGGCGGTGAGCGATGACAAAGGTGGTCCGATCCTTCGCCAGGGTTTCCAGGGATTCCTGCACGATGCGCTCGCTCTCGTTGTCCAAGGCACTGGTAGCCTCATCAAAAATGAGGATACGCGGGTTCTTCAGGAAAACTCTCGCGATGGACAGCCGCTGCTTCTGGCCGCCGGAGAGCTTCACGCCCCGCTGGCCGATGTCGGTGTCGTAACCGTCCGGCAGCTCCATAATAAAATCGTGGGCGTTGGCATTTTTCGCCGCCTCGATGACTTCCTCCCGGGTGGCGTCCGGCCTGCCGTAGAGAATGTTGTCCATGACTGTACCGGCAAAGAGGTACACGTCCTGCTGCACGATGCCGATGTTGTTCCGAAGACTTTGCAGAGTCTACGTCGCGCACGTCATTTCCATCGATGCAGACGCTTCCGCCGGTCACATCGTAGAAACCGGGGAATCTGCAAGGGTCGTTTTGCCGCCGCCCGAGGCCCACCAGAGCCACGCTAGCTGCCCGCAGGCACATTCAGACTTACATGATCCAGCACCTTCTCGGTGGCGTCCTCATACCGGAAGGATACGTCCCGGAACTCCACGGTTCCCAGTACATCCGTAAGCTCCTTCGCGCCCGCCTTGTCCGCGATATCCGGCTGGATATCCATAATTTCCCGGAAACGTGTATAGCCGGAATAGCCGTTCTGGAACTGCTCGGTGAAGTTAATCAGCTTCTTCACCGGCTCTGTAAAATTCGCTATGTACAAAAGGAAGGTAATCAAATCCGGAATCTCCATGGTTCCATCTGATCAGTCTGGATCCGGCCAGCACCACTACGATGGTCACCGCCGTCAGCATGGCGTTCAGCACCGAATGATAGGCCCATATAGAGATAGCTGCGGCGCGCTTGGTGTAGGAAACGGTCATTGCCTTTTTCTTGAATTTTTCATCTCAATGTCTTCATTGGCAAAGGACTTCCTGCCCATACCGGACAGGTTGTCCTCAATCTGGCCGTTGATATCTGCCATTTTACGCGGTTCTCCTTAAGACCCGCTTCATCCGCTTTGTTCGAAGATACAGGGCGAAGGCCAGGATAAAGGGCAGGAAGCTGGCGGTGAGAACCTCAGACGCACATTGATATGGCCCAGAATCACAGCGCTCCACAATTTTTAATCAGGGAAATGATGATGTTCTCGGGCCGTGATGCAGAAGCTCCGTAATGTCAAACAGGTCGTTGGTGACCCGGGACATGAGCTGCCCCCACCTTTTGGTTGTCGTAGAAGGTGAAGGAAAGCTTCTGGTAATGCTCGAAGATGTCATTTCGCATCCCGTATTCCATACGTGCGCCCATCAGATGCCCCAGTACGTGATATAAAATTACGGCCAGCTCTGCCAGAAGAAGGCCACCATCATCAGCGGCTCAGCCGTACGATGGTCTGCCAGGCCGCGCCGCTCTCCTCATAAATGACGGTACCGGTAATATACCGGACGATCAACGCCAGCGTTACACTGGCACCCAGGTGGCGAAAAACAAGGTCTAACGCCAAAAGTCCCTGATAGGGATCCGTAATAGGAAAAAATACTTACTTTTTTATTGTTTGTCTTTACTCATACTTTACCTAATTTAAGGGCGCCCTATGTCTGACGCCCTTAACCTTACTTATGAAAATAATTTCTCGTTGTATACGCCGTCCGCAATCACCCACATGTTCATGGATACCGGACAATGTGCCTGAACTGCTGTGAGACTTGCCATCCTCTGCCTGTACGGCTGCACCTTCTGCGGTCTTTACGATATTTTTGGTCTCTGTTACTTTGGTCAGGTGACCCTGCTCATTGACACTGCAGATGCCTCTGGTCACGCCGCCATTTTCACTCAAAGTATTTCCCAGATGGAAGCCCGCCATACAGAAATCAAATTTATCCTGGCCGGATGTTCTTCCACCAGATAGTCATGCACTTTTACAAATGCTTCTTTGCCATAGTAATCGTCTGCATTGATAACGGCAAATGGCTCATTCACCAGATCCTTTACAGGAAAGGAGCCTGACCGGTACCCCACGGCTTGGTTCGTCGGCAGGTTTTGTGAATCCGACCGGAAGGTCATCAATCCTGAAATGCATAAGCGGTCCCACCAGCTCTTCTCCATGCGGTTGCCGATGATCTCGCGGAAATCTTTTTCCAGATCCTTGCGGATGATAAATACGATTTTATTGAATCCCCTTTAAGCGCATCATAGATAGAATAGTCCATGATGATCTCACCGGATGGTCCTACTGGCTCCAGCTGTTTGATCCCGCCGCCAAAACGACTGCCGATGCCTGCTGCCATAACTACCAGTGTTGTTTTTCTTCATTGTTTCCTCCCCCTGTATTCCCCTATTTATACGCTTTTCATCGTTTGATGATTTGCCAACATATTCTTTGCAAAGCTCCTGGGTGGTTGCCTCTACTGACACGCAGCAGCGGCTCCGTACCGCTCTCACGCACCAGGATACGTCCGTCGCTTCCCAGACGGTCCTCCACCTCTTTGATGGCCTTCTTTTATCCCGGATGGTTCAAAGTCGCGTCCATATCCTGTACACTCGCAGGTTCTCCAGCAGCTGTGGATAGATCTTCACCTCAGATGCCAGTGTTCCAAGTGTCTGTCTTCTTCTCGGTAAGCACTTCCATGATCATCAGAGAAGTCAGGATACCGTCACCGGTTGTCGCATGTTTGCTGAAAATGATATGTCCGGACTGCTTCTCCGCCCAGGCAGTGGCCGTTCTGTGTCATATTCTCATAGACATCCACTTCGCCGTTCTCATCTACCGCGATGCAGCGATCCGCGTCTCCGTCGTAAGCGAAGCCCACATCCAGGCCTTTTTCCTTCACGAATTTCTGCAGGCCCTCGATGTGGGTGGAACCACAGTTCGTGTTGATGTTCGTGCCGTCCGGCTCGTTGTTGATCACATAGGTCTTGGCTCCCCAGCGCATCGAAATACGCTCTTCGCAATCATCGGAAGCGCTTCCGTTCGCACAGTCGAGGCCGACTTTTTGTTCTTGAAAGAACGGGTCGGCCAAGGGTAATCAGGTAGCCGATATAACGATTTCTTCCTGCCGCGAAATCAACAGTTCTTCCGATGTTTTCCTCTGGTGGCAAAGGAATCTCCTCCGGTCTTGCCATCGATATACGCCTCAATCTTCTCTTCTACCTCCTCCTCCAGCTTTTTCACCCTTACCGTTGATGACCTTGATTCCGCTGGGGTGAGTGCCCGCGCCGGAAGCTGTGATGCCTGCCAGGGCGTACTCAAACATGTAGCTGCTTCTTCTTGTATCTTTACCAATTACGATCTTTGCCTTGTGCTCTCTTCCATAATACCATCCCAGGTATCTTCCCACTCTTAAATGCGTGCTCTACGGTCAGTTTTACATTGGCCTCTCCGCGAAAAGCCGTCGGTTCCAAAATACTTTCCCATACTCTACTCCTTTTTTTGCTGTCAGTCCGCAGACGAACCCGCCGCCTGCTCTGCAATGGACGCACCACCGCGCCTACTGACGGTCGCTTTGCCCTTATTATATCAAAATCTGGGAAATACACAAGTTTTATTTTGCTTCGGACTTCCCAAGGGGCGGGGCAATCCGGCGGCAGCAGTCAGTCAGCTCCCGGACGCACTCCAGATAGGTTTCCAGATTCTGAGCCTTTTTTGATTTTCTTGCTGTACTTTTCTGCATGCTCAAAGAGGTGGCTCTGATAAAACCAGAGCTCCTTTACCTTAATAAGACATTCCGGTCGCCGATATTCAGCGCCCGGTAGCCGTACACCACGCGCCGGTGGAATTCCAGAAATTTCCTTTTCTGTGCTTTTTCATCCAGGCAGTCCGCCTCGCCCCCGCAGCACAGAGGGGCAGCCCCGGATTCAGGATAATGCCGCGACCCAGCATCAGGCGATCTTCCTTCGGAAATTCGGCCTCAAACTCCCGGATCTGCCCTTCCGTAAATAAGTCGCCGTTGTAGCATAAAGGCGCTGCTCTCTTCCAGCGCGTACCGGTACGCTGCTTTTCGCGGGTGATTTTTAATAATAATCCTGCTGTAGTCTGGGGTGGATGATAAGCTCGGATATCGGATACTGATTGTAGATGGCCAGCAGCCGTTCGAACTTCTTTGTCCGCTTCCACGCCGATACGGGTCTTTACCGACAGCTTCATTTCCCCGGGGAGGCCCTTGTATGCCGCGTCAGAAAAAAAAGCGGTCCAGCTCTCCGGGGCAGCCAGGAAGCCGGAGCCCTTGCCCCGGGTCACGACGGTTTTGGAGGGGGCAGCCAGATTCAGGTTGATCTCCCGATAGCCCATTTCCCATAGAGTCCCGGCCAGCTCCAGGAAGCCTGCTGCGATTGGTCAGGATCTGCGGCACCACGTTAAGACCCTCATTGTGCTCCGGCAGCACTTCGTTGCGCTCCTTGGTTTTCATGCTGCGCTTTTCGCGGGGCTCCAGAAACGGGGTGAAATATTTATCCAGCGGGCCGTAGACAGCGGCATGGGCGCGCGGTATAGGAATGGTGACGCCCTCCATGGGGGCCAGGTAGATGTGGGGTGTCGGCATGGCGTGTACTCCTGTTCTTTCGTATTCATTCCGAAATCAGAAGGCGCTGCCATCTGTTCCGTTTTTTCATATCTTTACATCATACCATATGCACATACCTTTGTGAACCTGATAACATTTCTTCTGTTGTACCTTTCTTTAACCTGTACGCTTTCCAACTCCCCCAAACCGGTTGACCCCTCCGCTTTTGCGCTATTCTATTTAAATAAGTATGGTTTTAAAAAAAAAAAGGTATTTCCTATTGTATGAAATGATTTCGGACCGGAGGTTTTTATGTATACACTTTCCTTATTGCTGCTGACTCTGTTCAGCCTCTATATCGGCGTCTTCGCATTCTTCCGCTGGGACGCTTCTTTCTGCGGAATCTAAACCACGCGCCTGTGCAGGCCTTGTTTATCCTGGCCTTTGCGGTGCTTCTGGCGGCGCTGTTGCTTGCTGCGGCCTGGTCAACCGGCATGTCTGAAAAAATCTGGAAGCGGGCTGCACTGTCCTTTTTCCTGATTCTGGCTGTCGGGCAGCTTGGTTTTCTGCCGCTGTGATTCGTCCCCAAGCTTCGCTATGATCCCCCCTGAAAATCTTCGATATGGCTGTGGAAATGCTGCGGACCCATACCATCTCCGGCACTTATGAGACCGGCTACTTCTGCCCGGTATACCAATAACTATCCGCTGACCATTCTGACTTACTGGCTTCTGGATCTTTACAGGAGCGTCGGCGTGCCGGAAAGCGGCTTTATGCTGGCGGTACAGCTGGTAAATGTCGTGCATTCTGGTTTCCGTGGTACTGGGGTATCTGATTTTTTAAAAGAACTGAAAGGGGACGGAAGCAGTCTTCTTTCTCGGCGTCTGCGTCCTGTGTCCGCTGTCCTAATGTGTGGGCAGGGTATTTCTATACGGCCAACTGTTCCATGCCGTTTTTAATGGGAATCCTATCTGGGCATCCGATTCAGAAGGCCCTGATGCTTTTCACCGCAGGACGGTGGCGCATCCGGTCCTTTCTGCAGATCAGGATTACCGGAAAGGCCGCCTCTCTGTTTCCTTTTGCTTTACTTGGCGCGTCGTGACCGTCTTCGGTTTTCAAGCTGCGGGCTACGGCAGCCATTGCGCTGATTGCCCTTTGCATCGACGGGGACGCTTAAGCTCTGGCGCAGACGGAAGGGAAGGACTGGCCGGATTGATTGGTGAAACCTCGCACGGACTGGCCGTTCCATGTCATCGCCTTCCTTGTAACCGCTGGCCTGTCCCTGGGACTTTTTTCTCCTCGGCAGTTAAAACTTATGTAAACTTCGATTACAAAAATACCGGATTTCCGGCGATTCACTGGGTCATGATGAGCGCCCGCTGGGACGGCTCCTTTTGACCAGAATGATGAAAATTATACCGTAAGCTTTGAGACTAAAGAAGAAAAAACTGCAGCCGCCAGATCTGGCAATTCTGAAACAGCGCATCAAAAAGAAGCTGGACCTTTTGGGTCTTATGGCCCTTTCAGGCCGCAAGCTTCTGAACACCTGGGTGGACGGCACCGACAGCTACCAGGCCGAGGACAGCTATGCTTCCTATGGGAAGGTCTATGATTATCTCATTGGAAATAAGAGCGGACTGCTACTCATCTATACCCAGGCCTTCCGGACGCTGGAGATGCTGGTCATCGGCTTGGGGCAGCGAACGCATGGGTAGGCTCCGGCGTAAAAAAGAAAGACCGCAGCTCTTTTTTTGGTACAGCTGACTCTGCTGGCGGCATGGCGTTCCATCTTCTTTGGGAGACGAACCCGCTGTACAGTATCGGATTTACATACCTGTGTCTGATGCTGCTGGCAGACGGCGTGGCGGAATTTACCAAGCGCTTCCCGACTATACCTATCCGATCGTCTCTGGATCACTCCGGCTGCCGGTACGGTTCTGCTGGCGCTGCTTCTGGTTTTCGCCAAAAAAGAGCTGGTGGATACACCCATCGAGGCTTATGATTATGCCATTGACCAGTATCAATACGCGAGGCGGATACGACGGCTATGTGACCTCTTACGATCAGAATTATGTGCAGACCTTTACTACCGACAAGCCTTTTAACCGGCATCTCCATCCGGGTTATCAATCCGTTGGATGATTATAATCAGTCGGCCTTCTGCGTGCGGCTTACAGACGACCAGCGGTCATATGGTCTATGAAATGACCGATTTCTGGCAGGGCTGGTAACAAAAACGGCTCTGTACGAATTTCAGTTGGAGAAGATATCGTGCCGAACGGCGAGACAGCCTATACACTGGAGATTTGGCCGGGGGTATATCGAGGATGAAAAACAGTCTGGAATTTCTGTCCTACACCACCGGAAACTGGGATCTGTATCCGGACGGACAGCTGACGTGGGCGGCGAGACCATCAGAATGGGGATCTGGCCTTTGCGGTATATCAGTATCAGGGTGACGACATACTTTAGCCTGAAGCAGTATCTGGTGCTGTGCGCGGGAATGATCATGCTGGCTGTCGGGGTTACGGTACTCAGTCGGAAGATGTTCGTATAAACCAACAGGCAGGGGGCAGAAAAAATTTCCTAAGGAGAGGCCAAGTCGCCTCGAACGTGGAAATTTTTTCTGCCCCCTGCCGTCCGTCATAATCCGCAATAATACGAATCCATCCACTGCAGCCTTCGCTCCACAAACGCCTTCACAAATTCCGTCTGCTCCCGCCCGATGGCTTTATCCCATATGGCATTCTCCCCGTTCCAGTACCCTGTTATATTCCAGCGTTCCGTATAATTGCTCTATCAGCTCCTGCAGATATTCCTCCGTCAGCACCGTACTGCGAAGTTTCATATACATTTCTTTTCTTCCCGGCGCTGTTCGCAGATTTTGCCGTCTCCTGTTCATTCAGCATCGGCACATCCATGACACAGCGCTGCTCCTGATACAGCATAAATCCGCTTAAAGACGCATGTCAGCGCCAGACTTACCCCCAAAAATACCTTCTTCAGGAACATGCTGTTCCCCCTCATTTTATCTCCTGTCTTTTCTGTCAGTGACCTAACAGTATATACTCTGCGTTTTCACAGAGCACTTCCACCCCCTGGAGTTTTTCTATATTCTGCTCATAATCCAGCCGGTCCACATAGAGGACCGCATCGCCTTTTCGCTGAGAAAGGCCTCGATGCCGCCGTCCCGACAGTGAAAATCGCCGCTGATCTCGGCTACGAACAGCATATTCTGCTCCCAGTCGCCGATGGCAGCCGGATCCTCGCCGGGGACGTAGACGTAGGCTTTCTCGCCGGCGTATGACGCGTCCCCGGCTGACGCTCTCCCGGATAAAAAAGAGCTGGAAGGGGTCGCCGTGAGCCTCACGGATGACGTGGAAGTACGCGTTTTTCATGTATATTGCGACAAGCACGAGACTGGCGACTGTGGCTGTTATCCCCCACCAGGGTACGAATCCTGAGAATTGTCCACATTTTTGCTCCGTTTTTTCTACCGTCATTTTCAGATGATTTTCACCTTCAGATTCTGTGGCGTTTCTCTTCCCCGGCTAACGGCAGCGGATCAGACCCCCAGTATCGCCGCCGCTCCCCAGTGCCAGCGGCACCGTACAGGGGTAGCAGTACCAGATGAGCTTCGTTCCGATGGCGGAAAAGCCCAGGAACGGCAGAAGAAACCACAGCAGGATACCGCCGCCCTGCTCCAACAGGATCCGATTCAGGCTTTTTTTCGCCACATATATAACAGGCCGCACAGGATTCCGACTACACAGATCAGCAGCTGCCAGCGGTAGATGAAGCCCTCGGCTCCGAATACCATATCGTAGTAGAAGCTGAACGGAAGCTGATGTCCCTCGAAATTGGTGCTTCCGGTGCGGGCCAGCAGATCCACTTCGATCATGTTTTCAGGAAGAACAGGCCGTCTTTCGTGAAGCGCCAGCCAAACCATAAAAGCAACGGCACAAAACAGACAGCAGAAAACCGCCCCATTCTTTCTTTTTTGAACCGCAGCATTTCCCCATTTGCCAGCAGGCAGATGCCGCCAATGGCCATAATCATACCGGCATGCCAGCTTTTGGTCAGAAAGGCCAGGGAGAACATCAGCCCGCAGAGGTATACGTTTTTATGGTTTTTCTTTACGGACAGCATGGCCAGCATAGCCAGCGTGAAGAACAGAAGATAGATGGAATCCGCGTCACCTGCCCGGGCCAGATGTGCCGACAGGGGCCGCTCATTGGCGCAGAAGAAGCCCAGTACCAGAAGCGAGGTCTCTTTGCTGTAACGCCTGGCGAACAGGGCGCAGGCGATTCCGGCCAGCAGATAGGAAAGCGCGGATGTAAATCGCAGGCCAAAGACACTGTAGCCAAAGAGCTTAAACCCCAGCACAATGCCCCAGTAACTGATGGAGGGCTTCAGGTTCCAGTCGTCCACCTGATAATTGTAAGTGTGCCGGATATAATCTCCGTTCTGAATCATTTCGTAGGCATTGACCCCGTGGCGGGCCTCATCCCAGGAGTCTACATACTGCACGTCCAGACAGCGAAAGCAGTAAAAAGGCAAGCACCAAAGCGCCTGCCGCAAAAAAGATCCAGTAATATTTTTCAAACAGTCCGAGCAAGAGTCTGTAAAATTCTGTAAATCTATTTATCATTTTTTTTCCAAGCAACCATATACTTCCCCCAAATCATAAAGCAAAGCTCTCATTTATGATTTTAAATATGATTTACTTCAGCATCTCTCCCAGCGTTCCGCAGTATACACTGTACATCACCGTCGCGAACTGGTCATACCCCGCCGCGCCCGGATGCAGGGCGTCGCCCTCTTCGAAATTGGCGTCACTGTTGTGCATGAATCCAAGGGGAATCAGCACGATATTTTTTCTTGCCTTTGAATTTCTTTGCCATGGCCTTCGCCAGATCCATGACACGCTTGTCGGATCGGTTTTTAAATTCACCCGGCAGGAAAGCGGTGCCATCCTGCTTCACCATGGTTCCTATTTTCTCCTGGTCGCCCCAGTACAGGGTATTCACCAGATAAATGGGGATATCCGGGTCGTGACGACGGATATTGTCCACCATCCGGGCGATGGCGTTCACGGTATCAGCAGGGTCATCTTTCAGGCCGTTGGTTCCCAGGAAAATCTGAATAGCGTCCGGATCAATGCCCGTGGACAGCTTGTAATATTTCCAGTCGAACATCTTCTGAACCGGATCGTAAAAGGGCTGGACTCCTTCGTCATTGCCATCGGAATAGAACTTGGTGGGCTCCAGGTAATCCTGGGCCGAAAAGCCGCTCCGTCCCTCATGGCTGTACCGCGTCCAGCCTCTTGTGCCCGCAAAAGTGAGCTGGTCCCCTGACAGATGGTAAATGGTCCGATACCATTCCCGTCCGTCCGAAAGACTGTCGCCGATATTTACGAGCGAATATTCCCCTCCAGCTTCTCTGCCACATGAAGGGTGCTTTTCAGGGTTATCACTTCATTTACATTATAATCAAATACAGTCAGAGTCAGGTCATATTCACCCACCTGCTCCTCTTTGCCGGTCACGGAGAACCGATCTTCCAGATTCTCGCCGATCTCGCAGTCCCAGTTGCAGACATAACCATCCGCAGACCAGACCAGACGACCTCATCGTCATAGAGTTCCACAGTGCTTCCCCACTGCCACATAGACGTCCTCCGGCAGATAGGCCTCCACCTGAGGCTTATATTTTTAAGCTCCATCTGTAACATGACATTCCAGACCAGCAGAGCGACGATAACTGCTGCCGGAATTATGAGAAGAAGCTTCTTTTACTTCTGATTCCGCTCAATGTTTGTCTCCTTACAGATAAATATGGGCCGGTGCTTGGTCTCCATATAGGTCTTCGCCAGATATTCGCCCAGGATTCCGATGCAGAACAGCTGGATACCGCCCAGGAAAATGATGATACAGGTCATAGACGGCCAGCCGGACACCGGATCTCCGTAGAGCACTGTTCGAATGATAATAAAGCACAGGGCCAGGAATGCCACCACGCAGAAGAAGACGCCCAGAAAGGCAGCCATCACCAGGGGCGCCGTCGTAAAGCCCACGATTCCCTCAATACTGTATATCAGCAGCTTCCAGAACGACCATTTGGTCTCCCCGGCGCTTCGCTCCACATTTTCATACTCCAGCCACTTGGTGTTGAAGCCGACCCAGCCAAACAGTCCCTTTGGAAAATCGGTTATATTCTCCTAACCGAAGTAACTCATCCACAAACTGCCGGGTCATCAGCCGGTAATCCCGGGCTCCGTCCACGATATCCGTCTTGGACAGCCGGTGCATCAGCGCGTAAAAGCGTCTTGCAAAGAAGGAACGGATCGGCGGTTCCCCCTTTCTGGTCACGCGGCGGGTCGCCACGCTGTCATAGTCTTCCGTCGTAATAATCCGGTACATCTCCGGCAGAAGGCTCGGCGGATCCTGCAGATCCATCCATAATGGCCCACATAATCGCCGTCCGCATAGGACAGACCGGCGTACATGGCCGCTTCCTTTCCGAAATTCCGGGAAAAACTCACATATTTGACGGTCATCCTGTTCCGCCAGCCGCTTCATTTCCGACAGGCTTGCGTCCTTCGAACCGTCATTTACAAACAGAACTTCCAGCCGCGCCTCCGGCATTTCCCTGCGGTCTTCATAATTGCGTCATAAAAGATGGGAATCGCTTCCTGCTCGTTGTAACAGGGAACAATAATTGAAATCTTGTCCATAGCTATTTTTCTTTTTTTTTTCTCCCTCGTCGTCAAAACCGCGAATCCGGTCAATCAGGAAGGGCGGACGGTTCCGGCCGCGTCAAAGGCTCTCCAGATATACGTACTCGCCCAGAATTCCCAGCATTACCATGGTCACACCGAAGGAAAACAGCATCAGCACCATCATGGACGCCCAGCCGGTACGTCCTCCACGCCGGTCAGCCGCTGTACCATCAGTAAAATCGCCCAAATAACAGCTCCCCGCATATACGCCACCCAGTCCGGTCATAAAGCGCACCGGGAAATAGGAGAAGCTCATCATGGAATCCACAACCAGCTTGATTTTCTTCGACAGGGTCCACCGGGACTCCCCGATCTCCTCTGGCTTTCCGGTGGAAATAAACCTTCTCGGTCTTAAAGCCCACCCAAAGCACCTGCAGAGTCAATGCGAATTCTTCTCATCCAGCATCAGCAGCACTTCAATGACCTGACGATCCAGAAGGTAACAGTCAAAACCGCCCACCGGCATATTTTTCATAATCAGCTTGCGGGTGATGGTGTAGTAGAGGTTGGCGAAAACTTCTGAATGGCGCCCTCGTCGCGGTCGGCTCGTACCGCCAGAACCACCTTATTGCCCTCTTTCCATTTCTCGTAAAGCTGCAGGATCAGCTCGGAATCCTCCTGCAGATCTGCCTGCTTGGTCACGGCGCAGTCGCCGGTACAGACAGAAAGGCCCGCCAGAATGGCGGAATGCTCGCCGAAGTTTCTGGAAAGCTTCACCAGTCTGACCTTGTCATCCATGTCGCGGATCTGATTCATGATTTCCCAGGAATTATCTCCGGATCCGTCGTCCACGAAGACGATCTCGTAATCCTCCAGCTTATGCAGAATCTTTCTCTTTCATGTCCTCATAGAGGAGCATCAGGGTATCGGAGTTCCAGTATACCGGAACGATAATTGAAAGCTTGCTCATCGTCTGCGGGTTCCTCCCACTTCTTTGATAAATTCATCGTAATCACGGATGTATTCGTGGCCGTCGTAATGGGTGTTAGCCAGTACCAATAATAATACGGAATCCGCGCTGAAATCATACATATCCTTCCAGACCATGGTGGGCAGATAGAGAACCCATACGGGGACGGTTCAGCTCGATGATATCCTCCTCGAAGCCATTGTCCACGCGCACCTTGCTGGAACCGCTCACGTTGATAAGGACGAACTCGAATTGCGGTTGGCGTGCTGCCCCCGGACTACTTCACTGTCAGAACCGTAGATGTAGAAACACGCTGAATGTCAAAAAGGAATATCCTGCGCTCCCTCTACAACCACCAGCTTTCCGCGCTCATCGCCCAGATCACCGAACTCCAGAATCTTGTACTGATCTTTAATATTCATATTTTTCTCCCAGATTTATTTTATTTTAAATGCATTAATTGCGTCGATGACGTAAGACTGTTCTTCCTCTGTCATGCCGTTGTACATGGGCAGGAAAGTACCTGTGGCGCATACTGCTCGGTGATGGGAAATCGCCCTTCTTATAGCCCAGATACTGATAAGCCTCTGACAGATGGGGCGGAATCGGATAATGAATAATCGTTCCGATCTCCTTTTCCTCCAGATATTTTTCAGCTCGTCGCGCTGCTCGCTTCTGACTACAAACTGATGCCATACGGCGGTGGCACCCTCCTGTACTCCCGGAAGAATCAGTTTGTCGTTCTGAATCTCCGCAAGATATCTGGCCGCAATCTGGCGGCGCTCCTCCTCGCACTCCTCCACATGGCGCAGACGCACACGAAGAAGTCCTGCCTGAATTGATCCAGACGCGAGTTAGCTCCGACTACCTTTATTGTAATAGCGTTTCTCGCTTCCATAATTGCGATACACACGGAAATCCTCAGCCAAAGTCCCATCTTTTACGACCACTCCGCCGCCGTCACCAAAAGCGCCGATGTTCTTGGACGGATAGAAGGAAAAGCAGCCCATATCGCCGAAGGTTCCTGTCATCTGTCCCTGCCAGCAGGCGCCGTGGGACTCGGCACAGTCCTCCACCAGCTTCAGATTGTATTTTTCTGTCAGCTTCTTGACTTCGGCCATGTTGGAAGCCTGGCCATAGAGGTGTAACCACCAGAATCGCCTTGGTGCGCTCAGTGATTTTCTCCTCGATCTTGGATACATCGATATTGTAATACGGATTCGGCTCCACGAAAATCGGGGTCGCGCCGTTCATGGTGATACCCATGACGCTGGCAATGGGGTATTGCCCTGGACGATGACCTCGTCGCCCTTGCCGATGCCCAGCAGACGGAACGCGATCCACAGGGCGTCCAGGCCGCTGGCCAGACCCACGCAGTATGATTGCCGCCTGTATAAGCCGCAAATTCTCCTCAAAGCTCTTTACCTCATTGCCCAGCACATACCAGCCGGGAGCGAAGCACCTCAAGGGCCTTTGACTCAAATTCCTCCTGATACCGGAAGAAAACCTCTATCCATACGGTTTGCCATAACTTTCATTTACAGCCGCCTCACTTTCTATCGCTTTGCGGCATCCTTCTGCAAATGGGCAGATCACCCTTATAAAATACATTACTCGTATTTATCATCATAACACGCGTTGAAATATTCGTCAATCGGCTTTCCATCCGCTTCAGTCAACAGAAGGGTCAGCTTCTCCTGCGCCTGTTCCATTCAGATGATCCACGTCGATGTAATCGTCAGCTGTCAGCTCCAGATACTCCGTCTTCGCCAGATTGAAATCCAGATATTCCGCACCGTAACGCTCCGCCAGCTCCTGCACAAAGGTATGGGCTGGGTCAGTAGGCCGATGGCCTCCAGATACTGATTGAGGCTCGGCGCTGTCACAAATACCAGACGAATATCATGCTCCCGCAAAAGCTTACGATTTTTTCTATATAAGAGACAGGATAGGCGTATCCAGCTGCAGATCATCGGCCACTTTTCCGGAAATTATCCCCACCAGGTAATGGCCCCCACATCCAGCCGCGCATCGGACCAGAGCAAACCACGGCCCGCGTACTGGTCTGCCTCCACGGTCACCGGCTCATATTCCCGGTAGCTTTCGGCCTGCTTCTTTTCGCCAGATTTTTTCCCGTCACATAAGCCACATTCTCCCAGCTCCTTCCAGTTGCGCCGGAAAGGGAAAAAACGATTCGTGTAATTTTTCGCTTCCGTGGTAGTCAGCAGAAAGACAGCTTATTCAAAGACGGCCGCATATAGTCGGATATGATATTAGCCTGCACCAGATCCCGATCCTCCGGATCCATAAACAGAAATTTGTAGTACATATCCAGATAGACCGTCCGCAAATCATAGAGGCTGGCCGCCTCCCGCAGAAGGTAATAGGATGTATCGTAATTCTGGGCGGAAGAACCCAGATTGTATGCTGTCTTTCCGGTCAGTTCTTCGTAGAGGACCGATCATAGGCCCGGTAGCAATGGGAACTGCCCAGGAACAGGGTATCGATCTCCTCCCCTGCGTCGGCCCGTTCATAGAGCTCATGCATGGTCAGTCTCGCAGCTCTACAAGTCATCCATCGTGCTGTAGTTGCAGAGCTTCCGATAAGGCTGCAGAGCAGGATGATCACTGTCGCTGCCATAAGAAACCATCTCCCACCAGGGGCGTGTTTTTGTTTCATAACTCCAAGCCTCCTTTCTAATCAGGTTCGGACCTTCGGTCCGCCATATTCGCAAAACCGCCGTTTCCTAAAACTGTATACAGGAACCCGTTGGTATCATAGGCTGCGCCACAAACGCCCAATACCAGCACCGCGCCAATCAGTCCCGGTATAAATCAGCACCGCGCCACAGCATTCCGCTCCAGAATCCAGTTCCGGAACCCGAAGCCTCTCGTTCAGCGTATCCCTTGATAATCCACCAGTAAAATCCCCAGTATCAGCAACCACTCAAACCGTCCCAGCTGCATGCCCGCGAAATCCTGCAGATGGAAATTTGTGAAAATCCCCAGCAGCATTCCCTTCAGCAATACG
>VOFC01002814.1_pt1 | contig 15453 bp, 26 predicted proteins | sample 5384161 | NCBI WGS metagenome assembly VOFC01 (sample SAMN12384722, study PRJNA508395) | human gut metagenome | isolation source: healthy gut B | host: Homo sapiens | reverse complement strand
CACCTTTCAGTGTAATAATCTAACATTGAGATTAGTCCAAATGAGGCTAATCTCTTGTTTGTTATTGCTATATTTACAGCACCACAGCTACATACATGAGCATAGGCTCTTGAACAATAACCAACTTTGTATGCTGTAATCCTGTCAATTCCAAGCTTCATCAAATTCTTCGCACGATTCTGCGGAGTTTTCCATTGTTTCCATATGCACATACGAAGTCTATACCGAATATTTGCATCTAATTTCGCACATAAGATTTTCATACTACCTATCTTGAAGTAGTTTATCCAACCTCGGATAAGCTGATTGAGCTTCTCTACCTTATAGCTGTTGCTGACGCCCCAACTTCGACAGGTGAGTCCTTTCATTCTTTTCTTAAACTTCGCTACTGATTTTGCATGCGGTTTTGCCTTAAACTGATGTGCTCTTGAATCAAAGTAGAATCCAAACCCAAGGTATTTAATTCCTCTTGGTCTATCTACTTTGCTCTTCGTCATATTGACTTTAAGTCCTAGTTTTTCCTCAATGAATCGTGAGATATTTCTCATAACTCTATTCGCAGACATTTCACTTCCAACCATGATAATACAGTCATCCGCATATCGTACAAAATTAAGTCCTCTCTTTTCCATTTCCTTGTCTAGTTCGTTCAGCATAATATTTGCCAATAATGGCGAGAGATTTCCACCTTGAGGTGTTCCCACAATAGAGTCCTCATACTCATCATCTATAACTGTCTGATTGATCATCATTTTATGTTTTCTGTTTGTTTCTTTCTGATCCAGTTCACGCTCTGCATCTAGTATGATGTCTTCGGCTAAATTGCTCACATATATAGTACTGTATATATCTTGTAATAATAGGATCGGCTTTGTACCTGTATTTGTAGCTAAAACTTCCAGATTTCCATTTTCTAATAGGATTTTTACCATACGCAATGAAATTTCACCCAGTTCTTTCATACGTTCTCCATCCATTGTTCCCTCATGACATCGTATTCTTGACATATCGAATTTTATTTTAACTAACTGGTCATTTTCAGACATATTGTTTTGTTCTTTTTTGTAATCACTGCTTTTTAAACGTACGATAAACTTAAGATCCTTATCCATCATATGTATAAACGCTGGCGTAGAAGGATAGCCTCTATCCATGATAATAATATAGGGAATGTTGCCTATTGTTTCCGGTATTCGTTCCATCTGTTTTTCGGCCAGGCGCATTTCATCAAATTTCACTCTGTTACAATCACTTTCCAGTATCATACGATTCATTACATCATAAATACAGCCTAATCCTATTTGAGCTTGGGGCTTTGTATTTTTTCGGCTTGCAGAACCGTACAGTTTCAGTGTTTCAGCAGTGGTAGGAATATTAATATCTGAGCCGTCAGCGGCTAATATTAAATGATCTTTGTAAGTTGAAAAGAGAAGAATCTGCATAAAAGTTACAGTTATGATATTTATATAATTCTAAAAAAGCATCTGGATTAAGTTTCATACGCTGTTTCAGATATCCTGGTTTTGAAATAGAAGTACCAGGATGAGCAATTTTCATATAATTTCTCAGTTCCAATGCCAATGTCAGCCCCTTTCTGTTTATCATTGTGAAAAGAAGATCATGAAGAGGCATTTTTCGAACTCTGGTTCTCCTTATACTTTCCTGTATCACATGTATCTAGTCAGAACTTCCGTTATTTTTCCTACATCACATATATCCGCTCAGAACTTCCGTTATTTTTCCTGCATCACATATACCGCTCAGAACTTCCGTTATTTTTTCTGTATACAGGATACATTTACAGATAAACCCTGGAAAGCAATGACCAGCACAAAATAAAGGGCAAAGATCATATATGCCTCATGGTCTCTCTGGCTGTACTGAAGCGGTTTCATCTTTGTTCTTCCTTCTCACCACCCCGGTAACATCTTGCTTCCATTGCCATTGCCAGATCTGTCGCTCTGCGAAAAGCAGAAATAAAAAGCGGCACCAACAAAGGGATCATGGCTTTCGCTTTCTGCACCAGATTTCCAGACTCAAAATCAGCACCTCTTGCCATCTGCGCCTTCATGATCTTATCCGTTTCTTCCAGGAATCGGAATAAAACGAAGCGCGATGGACATCATCATAGAAATCTCATGGACCGGTACATGGAACCGTTTAAAAATCCCAGCCCCTTTTCCAGTCCATCTGTCAGCTGGTTCGGTGTAGTCGTCAGTGTCATAAGAGAAGAACCTACTACCAGATAGATCAGGCGCACTCGCCATAAAACCTGCCAGACGGATACCTTCCCAGGTGATCTTAAAAAAACCAGAAACGGATCAATTCTTGTCCCGGGTAAAAATAAGTTAAAGCTGACACTGATCAGCAGTAAGATCACAATAGCTTTTTAAACCTTTTTTAAGATAAAAACGCAGCGGATAAAGTCAGAATGATCACAGCTGCCAGTGCAATGGTTCCCAAAAGATATCCCCATATATTATTTGCCACAAAATGGACAAAATAAACACCATTGTCCCGAAAAGCTTGTTTCTTGGATCCAGACGGTGGATCGGTGATTCCACCGGATAATATTGTCCCTAAAATGTTATATCTCTCAGCATTTTTATACCTGCCGCTTTCTCTTTTTATCCCACAATGCAAGAATCGCCTCTTTTGCTTCTGCCACTGTGGTAATATCATTATCAATATCGGCAGTCCCTTTTCTTTCAGATCATGGACCAGATACGTTACCTGCCGGTGCTGCCAGACCAATGGCTTCTAATTCTTTATAATGACTGAACACTTCTCTTGGGAGCCCATCAAATATCTTCTGTCCATGGTTCATAACGATCAGTCTTCCTGCGTATCTTGCAACATCTTCCATACTATGGGACACCAGGATAATAGTCATCTTCCTCTGTTTCTGAAGTCTTGATCTGATCTAAAATCTCATCCTCTTCCTTGGGTCCAGACCTGCTGTCGGGCTCATCTAAGATCAGGACTTCCGGCTCCATTGCAAGCACACCTGCAATAGCAACTCTTCTCTTCTGCCCTCCAGACAGATCAAAAGGTGACTGACTGTAATAAGATTCATCCAAACCTACCAGACCTAAGGCTTTTTTTTTTGCTTTTCCTTTGCCTCCTCCTCAGAAAAGCCCCAGATTTTTCGGTCCGAAACAAACATCTGTCAGTACATCGATCTCAAAAAGCTGGTGTTCCGGGTACTGAAATACCAGTCCTACCTTGGAACGAAGCTTTTTTCATATCATATTTATCTTCGTAAATATTTTTTCTCCATTGTAATATAATGCACCGAGCTTGCCTTGATCAACCCCGTTTAAATGCTGGATCAATGTGGATTTTCCGGAACCGGTATGTCCGATAATGCCTACAAACTCCCCGTCCTGGATCTCAAAATTCACATCAAAAAGAGCATGCTGCTCAAAGGCTGTACCATTTCCGTATACATAATTCAGATCAACTGCTTTTATCGACATCTTATTCTCCTACTTTTCATCTGTAAACAGAGCCATCAGTGTCCTTCCAGCTCTTCCCTGCTTAAGATTCCATCTGTTAAAGGCATTCCTGCTTCCTTTAACTCATACGCAAGTTCCGTTGCCTGAGGCACATCCAGTCCATGTTCTTTTAATTCTTTTACACGGGAAAAGAGCGCCTTCGGCACTCCATCCATGATCACTTTTCCGTCATCCATTATGATCACACGGTCTGCGTCAATGGCTTCCTCCATATAGTGAGTAATCAGTAAAACCGTAATGCCTTCTTTTTATTCAATTCATGAACCGTACGTATTACATCTTTTCGTCCGTTGGATCGAACATAGCCGTCGGTTCATCTAAAATAATGCACTGCGGACCGCATAGCCATAACACCGGCAATCGCAACTCTCTGCTTCTGGCCACCAGACAGCTTATTAGGAGATTGTTTTCTATACGCAGTCATTCCCACTGCTTTTAAGCTTTCATCTACCCGTTTCCAGATCTCCTTGGTCTCAACACCAATATTTTCCGGTCCAAAGCCCACATCTTCTTCTACAATCTGCCCGATGATCTGGTTGTCCGGGTTCTGGAACACCATTCCTGCTGTTTTGCGCACATCCCAGATGTGTTCCTCGTCTTTGTATCCATTTCTCCTACCCATACCGTTCCATCTGTTGGAAGGAGCAGTCCATTAATATGCTTTGCAAAGGTAGACTTTCCGGAACCATTATGCCCCCTAACACTGCCACAAAACTTCCCTTTTTTATATCCAGGTCAACACCATCTATGGCACGCTTTACTTCTTCTATTTTCTCTTCTTCATCTCTTCTGATATATTCGTAGATCAGTCTGGCTGTTTTTATAATTCCCATGACGTTCCTTTCATAGGTAATATTTTTATAAAAAGTCAAATGTTTATACATCCCTGCGTGCAAGCCCACCGCCTGTATAACCGCTTGACGATATTTTTTTTATTCTTGACTCGTCACAATTGTAGATGATATCATAGTATAAGTCAAGAAAAAAGCCGCCTTTTCAGACAGCTTTTTCGTATATACGTTATCATTTACTTTTTAATCTTAATGGTTCCAGACACCATCTGCATCTACAACAAAAACCACCAATAGATGTACTTTCTACCGCCTTAGATCCATCTCCCTGGATAGAAATAATACCATTTACCAGAAACCTGATACCAGCCTTCCATCATGACACCGGACTGGTTAATAAAGGAACGCTTTCCGCTGATGGTTTCAGCCAACGGTTAGAAATCATTGCTCAGAAACCGGACCGCCCTGGTTTGGATTTAAGTAATACCATTTATCTCCTTCTTTAAGCCAGCCTGTCTTCATACCGCCATAACTGGTATCAAAATAGTACCAGTGCCCATCTTTCTGCTGCCAGCCTGTAAGCATCTTACCGCTGTTGTCAAAAATGATACCACTTGCTGTTCCACAGCAACCAGTTATTCTTTATATAATTACCATCCGGATACTTAAAATACCAGACATTGTTTTCCCAACAAACAGCCTACATCTGTAGTTCCTCCTCCGGGCAGTATATACCACCGCTGCTTCCACCGGAACTGTTATCCTGTCCGGAGCCATCCGATACTTCATCTTCATCAATATACTTGCTGTCAGATTCTGTCCATTCCACTTTTCTTGCCATAGTCCTTTTGTGAGAAGATTTTTTGTCAGTTGTGCCCAAATTTCTGAGGCGTACGCGGTATGCGGTGCGTCATCGTTGATGTTCCCACACTTCTCCGCTGTTGATCTCTTCTTACCAGCTGCTGTACTGTCGGAACCTCTGTTACGTCATCAAAGAGACTTTTACCATCTGTCTTCTTTTGCATGAAGTCTGGACCTTCTTGATTTCCTTCTCAACTTCGTCGTATACAGTAACAAAAACAGGTCTTACCGTCTACAACTTCTTTTACTCTCTTGCCGTCCTTGTCCTTTTAGGGCAACCTTAGCTGTTACAGTAACATTACTGTTTCGTAGTTATCTTTTTCCTTTTACTGCCAGTGTGATCAGACCCTCAGCGATCTTAACTTCACTTCTTTTAGCTCTTAGCCTCAGTTGTAACGATCTTGCCATGATATAAAAGGTTTGTAGCCTGGATTCTTAAGTAATGCTTTTCTCTGACTGGAACTGTTCTTCCGAGTTTTCTATACCTTGCCATTTTATTTTCCTCCATTCATGGTACACCGGCCATGCTTCTTTGGACTTACTTACCGGAATGCCGTTTTTTTGCCACCTTTACAGTTTAATTTTTCCATCGCTCCCGCCCTTTCATTGGACTTACCGGAACCATGATAAACCGGAACTTCCAACTTTTGGATTTCAACTGAATCCTGCCATTTTAGTTCTCATCACTTGGGGTTCAGCTGTAAAACCACCTGTTCTTTTAGTTTAGCAAAACTTCTTCTAATGACTTACGTCCAAGGTTTCTAACCTTCATCATATCCTTCTGAAGTTCTTATTGCACAGTTCTTCTACTGTATTGATTCCTGCTCTCTTCAAGACAGTTGTATGAACGAACGGATAATTCTAATTCATCAATGCTCATTTCCAGAACTTTTTCTTTCTCGTCATCTTCTTTTTCTACCATAACTTCTGCGGTCTTGGCATTCTCCGACAGGTCGATGAAACAGGCTCAGATGCTCGCTTAAAACCTTTTAGCAGCAAGGCTGACAGCCTCGTCGGGAGCAAGTGTGCCGTTCGTGTAGACCTCAAGGGTGAGCTTATCGTAGTCTGTCACCTGACCGACACGGGTATTCTGTACTGCCATATTTACTCTCTCAACGGGAGTGTAAATGGAATCAACAGCGATAACACCGATCGGAAGATCGTCGCTTTATTCTTATCAGCGCTTACGTATCCACGGCCATTTGGTGATGTAAGTTCCATATAGAAGCTTTGCTGTCTGCACCGCCGCTTAATGTTGCGATTACCTGATCCGGATTCAGGATCTCGATGTCCGATCTGCTGAATATCAGCTGCGTGTTACAACACCTTCGCCTTCAAACTCGATATATGCAGCATCTTAGCCTCGTTTGTCTCACTGTTGTTCTTAATTGCTAAGCTCTTGATGTTCATAATGATCTCAGATACATCTTCCTTGACGCCGGCGATGGAACTGAACTCATGAAGTACACCTTCAATTTTGACCTGGCTCACAGCAGCACCGGGCAGGGATGACAGCATAATTCTTCTAAGAGAATTACCTAATGTTGTACCATAGCCTCTTTCCAGAGGTTTTACTACGAAACTTTACCATACTTTTTGTCTTCTGAAATCTCAGCAATTTCAATATTGGTTTCTCAAAATCAAACACTACAAGCCCCTCCTTTTGGGTTTGGGTTTGACAATACGAAGAATTCCCATAAAGAACAAAAGCATCCGGCCGGACCAATACTTTGTAAAACCGCTCCGGTTTATTTGGAGTATAACTCGACGATGAGCACTTCGTTTACAGGAACGTCGATCTCTTCTCTTGTCGGAAGAGTTTTTTATGGTTCCCTTTAAAGGTTCTCATGGTCAGCTTCCAACCATTCCGGAACTAATCTTCCAGCCTGTTACTTCCAGGATGTCTTTATATCTCTGAGCCTTTTTAGCTTTCTCTTGATCTCGATCAACATCTCCAGCCTTTACAAGGTATGATGGGATGTTGACTGTTTTACCATTTACAAGTACGTGCTTATGGTCAACAATCTGTCTAGCTTCCTTTTCTTGTTCTTGCAAATCCCAAGACGGAAGATAACGTTGTCAAGTCTGCGCTCAAGAAGGATCATAAGGTTTTCACCTGTCATGTCCCTTTTCATCTGTGCAGCCTTATCGTAAATAGTTACGGAAAGGTTTCTCCAAACGCCATAGATGAACTTATGCTTTCTGTTTTTTCTCTTAACTGAAGACCATACTCACTGATCTTCTTGTTTGCTCTTTTAGATTCTCTGTTGGATTTTTTATCTATTCCTAAATAAATTGGATCCATGCCAAGGATCTGCATCTTTTAAGAACAGGAACTCTATCTACTGCCATTTTTAATTTCCTCCTAAAATAAATACTTATACTCTTCTACGTTTTGGTGGTCTACAACCATTATGTGGAACCGGTGTAACATCCTGAATACTTGTTACTTCAATTCCGCATGCCTGAAAGGCACGGATTGCTGCTTCACGACCTGAACCCGGTCCTTTAACCATTACTTCTACTGATTTCTAATCCATGAGGCAACGCAGCTGCCTTTGCTGCTGTCTCTGCTGCCATCTGAGCTGCATATGGAGTGGATTTCTTAGAACCTCTGAATCCACAGTCCACCTGCACTTGCCCATGAAAGAAAGCATTACCCTGCATATCTGTTAATGTTACGATTGTATTATTAAAAGATGACTGGATATGTGCCTGTCCGCGTTCAACGTTTTTTTTTTACACGTTTTTTTGTCACTTTTTTTGCTACACTTTTTAGCCATTTTAAACTAACCGGAAGTTCCTCAACTTCTGTAACCTATGCTATTCCTGTTTTAAAACATGCAAATCATTACCTCAACAGTTAGTAATTTAATTATTTCTTCTTGTTTGCAACTGTCTTTCTTAGGACCCTTTGTCGAGTTCTTGCATTTGTCTTTGTCTTCTGTCCACGAACTGGCAAGACCCTGTCTATGACGTAAGACCGATTTCAACATGCAATTTCCTGTAATCTACACCAATGATAAGAGCCATGTGTCTTTGCACCTTCATTAATCTTTTTAACTTTTTCTGATTCTTCTTCACTTCATCATCAGTTAAGTCTCGGAACGATGATTCTGCTGCATTTGCCTTCCTTTGCAGAATACGTTTGATCCGCTTTAAATCGATTCCATACAACAAGTAAGTCCAATGCAAGAACCTTTTTCTCTTGGTAAATCAACAAAATACGAAGCCATTCTTAAAACAAAAGGTTGTGGTAAACAAAGTACCGAATTACCATTTTGATGACTTTGCATTTCTCGCAAATCGGTTTTACTGATGATCTTACTTTCACAGTAATACCCTCCTTTCAAAAAAAGTCCGCTTACAATAGTATTCTAACATATGATTTTTCAAATTGCAAGCACACTATTTAAAAAGCCACTTTTTAGTTTTTTTGACTATTTGCCAATTATTTATCTCTCCAAACGATCCTGCCCTTTGTAAATCATATGGTGATAATTCAATAGTAACTTTATCCCCTGGAAGAATCTTGATATAATTCATTCTCAGCTTTCTGCTTATATGGGCAAGTACCTTATGTCCATTCTCAAGCTCTACCTGAAACATGGCATTCGGAAGCTTTCAACAACTTTTCCTTCTACTTCAATTACATCTGCTTTTGACATTTCAAATCCTCCTGATTTTAAAATCATATTATATAGAAGTTATTTTTCATTCTATAACTCCAGGCCCTCTGCCCTGGACAATATTACCGGCTCACTTTCTGTTATGAGTATAGTGTTCTCATAATGTGCCGCCGCAAGTCCATCGGCTGTAACCACTGTCCATCCGTCATCCAGCCAGTTCACATGATAATCTCCAACAGTGACCATAGGTTCTATTGCTATAGTCATTCCTGCTTTTAGCTTCGGTCCTCTTCTTCTTGTGGCGAAGTTCGGAACATCAGGCTCCTCATGGAGATTTTTTCCTACGCCGTGACCAACCAGATCAACAACCACATCAAATCCGTGCTGCAGAACATATCTCTCGACTGCAACCCCTATATCCTTTATATGATTGCCTGCCCGGGCTACCTTAAGTGCTTCAAAGAAGCTCTGTTTTGTAACTTTTATAAGGTCTGTACACACAGGACTTATCTCTCCGACGCCATAAGTTCTGGCAGAATCGGAATGATATCCCTTATATATGACTCCCGCGTCAAGACTTACAATGTCTCCTTCCTTTATATATCTGGTTCTGGAAGGTATCCCGTGTACTACCTCTTCATTTATGGATACACATATGGAAGCCGGATACCCGCAATAATTAAGGAATGATGGTGTACATCCGTAACTCCTTATCACTTCTTCACCCAGCTTATCTATATCATATGTGGTAATACCTGGCTTTATAGCTTTCTTCAGCTCCTCATGGGTTATGGCAAGTATTCTTCCTGCCTCCTTCATGAGTTCTATCTCTTCCGGGTTCTTTATAGAAATGGACATATATTATTCACCTAAGATAGCTGTGATAGCTGCAAATACTTCGTTCATATCTACTGTACCATCAACCTCTTTTAATATGCCTTTGCCTTCATAGTAATTAATAAGTGGCTGTGTCTGCTCATGATAAACCTTTAATCTGTTTAATACTGTCTCAGGCTTGTCATCATCTCTTAATATAAGATCTGCACCACATGTATCACACTTGCCCTCTACCTTTGTTGGATTGTAAACAATGTGATATGTTGCTCCACAACCTACACATGCTCTTCTTCCTGACATTCTGTTTACTATATTCTCATCAGGAACTTCTACGTTTATTGCGTAGTCTACTGACTCACCGATTGCTGTAAGGGCATTATCAAGTGCCTCTGCCTGTGGTATTGTTCTTGGAAATCCGTCAAGCACATAACCATTCTTGCAATCATCTGCCTTAAACCTATCTATAACTAAATCTACAACTAACTCATCCGGTACAAGTAATCCCTTATCCATGTACTCTTTTGCCTTAGCACCAAGCTCTGTGTACCGTTCTTAATATTTGCTCTGAATATATCACCTGTTGAAATGTGTGGAATGCCATACTTGGCAGCTATCATCTTAGCCTGTGTTCCTTTTCCTGCACCAGGTGCGCCTAACATAATTATCTTCATATATAATCCTCTCCGGAGCTCTGATATCATGGTTCCTCCCCCATGAATCATGACTTCTCCCATTAACTTTATTGTTTGATTGTTTCATATTACAAGAATAGGAAGTACACAAAAATGTGCACTCCCATTCTTATTTATAATCAAAGTACGATTATTATTTATCTAACAGGAAGCCCTGATAATGTCTTGGAAGCATCTGTGATTCAAGCCCCTTCATTGTCTCTATAACAACACCTACAACGATGATGATAGATGTACCACCGAATGAGAATGTCATTCCGAAGTATCCGTTGAAGAACATTGGGATTACAGCTACTATAAGAAGACCAACAGCTCCGATAAATATTATATAATTAAGGATCTTATTCAAATAATCCTGAGTTGGCTTTCCCGGTCTGATACCCGGAATAAAGCCGCCGCCCTTCTTCATGTTATTTGCAATTTCCATAGGATTGAATGTGATTGCCGTATAGAAATATGCGAAGAAGAACACAAGTAATACATATGCCAGAAGACCTAATGTCGGCCACCAGTTTGCCTTTGAACCAGTTTGACTGGCTTAATGCATTAAGTATCTTAGCTCCAACACCTGATGACTTGATACCGAAAAGATTCACGATTTCTACCATCTTCTCCATCCTTCTGCATTTCTTCCAGTGCCGGTATGGCAATGGTAAGAAGCTGGATGATGATGGTTGCTGTAATATATGGAGTTACTGAAAGGGCAAATATTGACATCTGGTCGAATGATCCTCCGGTGAATGAACTGAAGATATTCAGTGAATCACCAAGGGAATTCTTAAGATACTGCTGAATTGCCTCTTTCTGGATGCCCGGCACTGTGATCAGACTACCAAGTCTGATCACTACCAGTGCAAAAAGTGTATATAATAATTTTGATCTAGTTTCCTTTACCTTAAAAGCATTTCTTAAGGTTTTGAACATTATTACATCACCTCAGCTTTTCCGCCTGCTGCTTCGATCTTTTCTACAGCGGACTTAGAGAAAGCATTTGCCTTAACATTGAGCTTCTTTGTTAACTCACCGTTACCAAGAATCTTAACGCCATCACGAGAGTTCTTAACGATACCAGCTTCGATAAGTGTGTCAACAGTTACTTCTGCACCATCTTCAAATCTATCAAGAACTGAAACATTGATTGCTACGATGTCCTTGTGATTGATGCACTGGAAACCTCTCTTAGGAAGTCTTCTATATAATGGCATCTGGCCACCTTCAAAACCTGGTCTAGGTGATCCTGAACGTGCCTTCTGACCTTTATGACCCTTACCTGCAGTCTTACCGTTTCCTGAACCATGTCCACGGCCAACTCTGAAGTTATCGCTATGCTTTGAACCATCTGCTGGTCTTAATGTTGATAAATCCATTCCTGCACCTCCTTAATATTATACTTCTTCTACCTTTACTAAATAATTAACCTGCTGTACCATACCAAGAGTTGCAGCGTTGTTAGGAAGCTCAACTGACTTGTTGACCTTCTTTAAGCCTAATGCTTCAACTGTTCTTCTGTGCTTAGGCACCGCACCGATAGGTGATTTTACTAATGTTACTTTTAACTTATCTGCCATTTTTAAATACCTCCTTAGTTAAGTATCTCTGAAACAGATTTTCCACGAAGTCTTGCAATCTCTTCTGGAGCCTTGATCTCTGAAAGACCCTTGATTGTTGCAAGTACTACGTTCTGCTTATTGTTAGATCCTAAGGACTTTGTACGGATATTCTTGTATCCTGCAAGCTCAAGTACGCTACGTGCTGGACCACCAGCGATGATACCAGTACCTTCCGGAGCTTCCTTAAGTAATACAGAAGCACTACCGAACTTTCCGTTCCAATCATAAGGAACACTTTTATTTTCATTAAATGGAACTGTTACCAGGTTCTTAGCTGCGTCTTCTTTACCCTTACGGATAGCTTCAGGAATCTCAACAGCCTTTCCAACGCCTACGCCAACGTGGCCATTCTTGTCACCAACTACAACGAGACATGCGAATCTGGAATTACGTCCACCCTTAACAACCTTTGTTACACGCTTGATGTCTACTACTTTGTCTTCTAACTCAAGCTTACTAGCATCTATAATTTCACGCTTCATATATGTTGTTTTCCTCCTTATTAGAATTCCAGACCAGCTTCTCTAGCTGCATCTGCTAACGCCTGTATCTTACCATGGTAAACAAAACCGCCTCTGTCAAAGATAACAGCCTTGATACCCTTCTCTAATGCTCTCTCTGCAATAACCTTACCAACGTAAGCTGCTGCAGCAACATCATTTGTCTTCTCAAGCTCAGCCTTAACAGCCTTCTCTGCTGTTGAAGCTGCTACTAATGTGTTGCCTACTGTATCATCAATAATCTGAGCGTACATATGATTATTACTTCTGAACACTGCTAAACGTGGTCTCTCTGCTGTTCCGGATAAACGGTTACGAACACGCATGTGCTTCTTAACACGAATTTCGCTTCTTGATTCTTTTTTAATCATCTTATCTCACTCCTTTATTATTTCTTACCAGTCTTACCAACTTTACGTCTGATAGTTTCATCGATATACTTGATACCCTTGCCCTTATATGGTTCTGGGGCTCTCTTCTCTCTGATCTCTGCAGCGTACTGACCAACCTTTTCCTTGTCGATACCGCTTACGATGATCTTGTTTCCGTCAACCTTTGTCTCAAGGCCTGCTGGATCTACCATTTCAACTGGATGTGAATAACCAAGAGCAAGAACAAGCTTGTTGCCCTGCTTCTGAGCTCTGTAACCTACACCGTTTACTTCAAGAGTCTTCTCATAACCATGAGTAACACCAATGATCATGTTGTTGATAAGAGTTCTTGTTAAACCGTGTAATGATCTCATCTTCTTTAAGTCATTTGGTCTTGATACTGTAATAACATCAGCCTCTAACTTAATCTCCATCTCCTCTGGAAGTACTCTTACAAGCTCTCCCTTTGGTCCTTTAACAGTCACTTTATTATTTTCTGCAATATCTACAGTAACTCCTGCAGGTACCGCGATAGGCATTCTTCCGATACGTGACATTTTGCCTTCCTCCTTATATTTTAATACTGAATATACTTGCTATATCCGGTGTTAAAACTCACATTTACCCGAATTACCAGATAAATGCGAGAACCTCTCCACCTACGTTTTCTTTTCTGGCTTCCTTGTCAGTTAAAACGCCCTTATTTGTTGAAATAATAGCTGTTCCTAAACCGCCAAGTACCCTTGGAAGCTCATCCTTACTTGCGTAAACACGAAGACCAGGCTTTGATATTCTCTTAAGACCTGTGATGATCTTCTCATTCTTGTCTGTACCATACTTCAATGTGATTTTGATTGTCTCAAACTTACCATCTGTGATTATATCTACAGCCTTAACATATCCCTCTGATAAAAGGATGTCGGCAATAGCTTTCTTCATCTTTGAAGCAGGGATTTCTACTGTATCATGCTTTGCTGTATTAGCATTACGAATTCTTGTAAGCATATCTGCTATTGGATCGCTCATTGACATAATAAATTTCCTCCTTCTACTCTTACCAGCTTGACTTCTTAACGCCAGGGATCTGGCCCTTATATGCTAACTCACGGAAGCAGATTCTGCAAATTCCGTATTTCTTTAATACTGAATGTGGACGACCACATATATTGCAACGTGTATATTCTCTGGTTGAGAACTTCTGTGGACGCTGCTGCTTTACTTTCATTGATGTCTTAGCCATCTTGAATCTCCTCCTTAATTATTTGCTGAAAGGCATACCGAATAATGTTAAAAGCTCGCGAGCTTCTTCATCAGTGTGTGCTGTTGTAACCATTATTACGTCCATACCTCTTACCTTATCTACCTTATCATACTCGATCTCAGGGAAGATGAGCTGTTCCTTAATACCAACAGCATAGTTACCTCTTCCATCAAATCCGTTAGGATTGATACCTCTGAAGTCACGTACACGAGGAAGTGCAAGATTTACAAAACGATCTAAGAACTCATACATCTTCTCGCCACGGAGAGTTACCTTACATCCGATAGGCATTCCCTCTCTTAACTTGAAGTTAGCAACTGACTTCTTTGCACGGGTAACTACTACCTTCTGTCCTGTGATTGTCTCAAGATCCTTAATAGCAGCATCTAAAACCTTAGCATTTTCTCTAGCTTCACCAACGCCCATGTTAATAACGATCTTATCGAGCTTTGGAATCTGCATTACATTTTTATATCCGAATTTCTCAGTCATGGCGCTCTTTATTTCAGCGTCATACTTCTCTTTAAGTCTACTCACCTAAGACGACCTCCTTCCAATTAATCTATCTTCTCTGTCTTACCGTCAACTTTAGCTACACGAACCTTGTCCTTGCCTGTTCCTTCGAAACCGATTCTTACAGGCTTACCCTTGTAAAGATACATTACGTTGGAGATTGAGAGCGGAGCTTCCATTTCAATAATTCCGCCAGCCTGATTAGCCATGCTTGGCTTGCTGTGCTTGTATACTTTATTAATACCTTCAACTACTACAGTACCCTTCTTTGCGTCAACTGAAAGGACCTTTCCTTCTTTGCCCTTATCCTTGCCGGCGATAACCTGTACCATATCATCTTTCTTAATCTTCATTGTTGCCACAGTCTCTACACCTCCTTATAATACTTCAGGTGCAAGTGAGATGATCTTCATGAACTTCTTATCTCTTAACTCTCTTGCAACTGGTCCAAAGATACGTGTTCCCTTTGGATTTAAGTCGTCCTTTATAATTACGGCAGCGTTCTCATCGAACTTGATGTATGAACCATCCTTACGACGAGCGCCCTTCTTTGTTCTTACTACAACGGCCTTAACAACATCGCCCTTCTTTACAACTCCGCCTGGTGTTGCGTCTTTAACTGAGGCAACGATGATATCGCCGATATTTGCATATCTTCTTACTGATCCGCCTAATACTCTGATGCAAAGTAACTCTTTAGCACCTGTATTGTCAGCAACCTTAAGTCTTGTTTCCTGCTGAACCATTTTTTTTTGCCTCCTTATTTTGCCTTCTCGATGATCTCAACAAGTCTCCATCTCTTGTCCTTTGATAATGGTCTTGTCTCCATAACTTTTACTCTATCACCAATCTTACATTCGTTGTTCTCAT